>Ga0207657_10002304_pt1 | contig 20689 bp, 22 predicted proteins | sample KBSC33metaG_FD_184316 | JGI IMG/M metagenome (GOLD analysis project Ga0207657, IMG submission 184316) | Corn rhizosphere microbial communities from Kellogg Biological Station, Michigan, USA - KBS C3-3 metaG (SPAdes) (version 2) | ecosystem: Host-associated > Plants > Roots > Rhizosphere > Soil ... | reverse complement strand
TGCGCGAGCGCCGGCCCGACCATCCGCTCTACGCGAACGTCGAGTTCTACGCGTCGATCGTCCTGGACGCGATCGGCCTGCCGCGCGCGCTCTTCACCCCGACGTTCGCCGTGAGCCGCGTGATCGGCTGGACCGCGCACATCGTCGAGCAGACGACGAACAACGCGATCCTGCGCCCGAGCGCCCGGTACATCGGGCCGGAACCGGTCTCGGAGTAAGGGCTACAGCTCGGGCAGCTCCCCGAGCAGGCGGTACCCCACGCCCCAGACGTTCTCGACCAGCGACGCGCGCGTCCCTGCCTCGCGGAGCTTGCGCCGCAGGCGTGAGGCGTGCGAGTCGAGAGTCCGCGTGCGGGCGGGAGCGCGGTACTCCCACACCTCGTACAGCAACTCCGCCTTGGTGAACACGCGCTCCGGCTCGCGCGCGAGCTGGACGAGCAGCTCGTACTCCTTCTGCGAGAGGTGGATCCGCCGCCCGCCCACACGCACGTCGCGGGTGCGCGTGTCGACGCGCACCGGCCCAGCCTCGAGCACCTCCTGGACCGCCGGCCGCGAGCGGCGAAGCACGGCATGGATCCGTTCGACGAGCTCCTGGTAGTCGAACGGTCGCGGGACGTAGTCGTCGCAGCCTTTGCGAAAGGCGTGGACGCGGTCGACCGCGTCGGCTTCGGCCCGTCCGATCACGATCACCGGCGCGTGCTGCGCGAACAGGTCGACGTCGTCGATGTCGCCGGCGAGCACGAGATCGAACCGCCCGTTCGGTGGGACGAGGCGAAAGCCGTCCTTCGGAAGGTGGCGCTCGAGCTCGGGCTCACTCGCGGCGAGGAGCAACGCGGCTGACATAGGACGAAGCTAGCCCCGACCCAGCTCCGCAGCCAGTCGTCCTTTCGCACGATTCTGCGCCGAAACGTCCTCAGAGACGGCCGGAGCGGACGACGCCCCAGAGCAGCCACACCCCGAGGACGGCCGAGAGGAAGAAGCCGAACGCGGCGACGATGTGCAGGCCGAGGATGTGCGGGCCGGTCTTCGCGAAGATGCCGATCAGGCTCGAGCCGATCAGGCCGCCGGTCACGATCAGCGCGATCACGAGCCGGTTGAACAGGGTGTCGAGCTTCGCGAGCAGGTCGTCGAGCCCCTTGTGCACGAAGCCGACCTCGATCTGCCCGTCCCGCACCTGCTCGAGTGTGTCGTGGATCTGGTGCGGAAGCTCCGCCGCGATCACGCTCAGCTTGAAGGTCTCCCTTCGCGCGCGCGCCGCGATGCGACGCGGCGTGAACCGCTCGAGCATCAGGTCGCGCGCGTACGGCTTCGCGACCTCGAACACGTTGAAGTCGGGGTACAGCTCGACGCCGACCGATCCGAGCGTCGCGATCGCCTTGTCGAGCATCACGAACCGGGTCGGGAGCCGCAGGTTCATCGTGTAGATCAGCGTGAACGCCTCGCGGATGACCTGGATCGGGTCGATCTCCTGGAGCGTCGCGCCGTAGTAGCGGTAGTACATCTCCCGGAGCTCGCCGACGAACTGCTCCTCGCGCTCCTTCGGATAACGGACGCCGAGATCGGCGAGCCGCTTCGGCAGCAGCTCGATGTTCTCCGACGCGGCGTCGATGAAGAGCCGCGTCAGCTTCGACATGTCGTCGTCGGTGAGCTTGCCGGTCAGCCCGAAGTCGACGAGCCCGATGCGGTCGGGCGCCAGCACCAGGATGTTCGCCGGGTGCGGGTCGCCGTGAAAGTACCCGTTGCGGAAGATCATCGTCATCCACGTCTCGGTGATCAGATACGCGAGCTTGCGCCTTTGATCGGGGGACCAGTGCTCGAAGTCGAGGTCGGCGAGCTGCACGCCGTCGAGGCGCTCGAGGGTGAGCACGCGCGAGCGGGTGTACGTCCAGTACACGCGTGGGATCGCGACGTGCGGATGGCCGGCGAAGTCCTTGTGGAACGCGTCGGCGTGGCGGCCCTCCATGCGGTAGTCGAGCTCCTGCCGGATCGAGCGCGCGAACTCGTCGACGATGTCGTTCGTGTCGATGAAGTCGAGCGCGCGGATGCGCTCCTTCGCGAGACGCGCCGCCTGATAGAGCAGCGACAGGTCGGCCTCGATCTGCTTCGGCGCGTTCGGCCGCTGCACCTTGACGACCACGTCACGGCCGTTCGGAAGCGTCGCACGATGCACCTGGCCGATCGACGCGGCGGCAAGCGGCGTCTCGTCGAACTCGGTGAAGAGCCGCTCGATCGGCTGGCCGAGATCCTCGCGGATCGTCTGCTCGACGTCGGCGAACGGGAACGGGCGGACGTCGTCCTGCAGGCTGCGGAGCTCGGCGACGATGTCGGGCGGCACGACGTCCGGCCTCGTCGAGAGCAGCTGGCCGAACTTCACGAACGTCGGGCCGAGCTCGTCGAGCATGTCGCGCAGGTGCCGGCCGCGCGACGAGCCCTCGAGCTCACTGTGCTTTCGGCCCTCGACCAGGTAGCCGAAGCCGTGACGCACCGCCACCTGGGCGATCTCGCTCAGGCGCCCGAGATTCCGCTGCTTGGGCCGCGCAGCCACACCTCAAGTGTGGCGGATTCAGTGGATGTTCGCGATCGTCGCTCGCCAGGCGCCCTTGGGCGCCGAGACGTCGACCGTGTCGCCGACCTTCTTGCCGAGCAGGACCGAGCCGAGCGGCGAGGTCGGTGAGACCGTCCCTGCACCGCCGACCGCGCTGATCTCCACCGTCAACTGCTGGCCGTCGTCGCGCTCGATGTCCACGAAGGAACCGACCCCGACCTCGTCGGCAGATGCGTGCTCGACGATCTCCGCGCCGTCGAGGCGTGCGCGCAGCGTTCGGATGCGCGCCTCGAGCAGACCTTGCTCGTTCTTCGCAGCGTGGTACTCGAAGTTCTCGGAGAGGTCGCCGAACTCGCGCGCCTTCTTGATCGCCGCCACGACCTCGGTCCGCCGCGGCCCTTCGAGCTCCGCGAGCTCCTCGCGCAGAGCGGTCGCCTGCTTCGCGGTCAGCTTCTCGCCGTCTCCTACCACTTCGAGCGTGCTCCGCGGCGACGCGAGGTGTAGACGAGCTTCGGCTTCGCGAGCGTGAGGCCCGCCTCTTCGTACGCCTCGACCTGACCCTGCAGCCGGGCCACACGCGAGACCTCTTCCTGCTGCTCGGGCAGCACCAGGGTGATGCCCACGCCGCCGCGGCCGGCGCGACCGGTGCGGCCGACGCGGTGCGTGTACACGTCCGGCTCCTCGGGCGGGTCGAAGTTGATCACGTGGGTGATGTCGTCGACGTCCAGCCCGCGCGCCGCGACGTCGGTGGCGACCAGCGTCTTCACCTTGCCGGCGTCGAAGCGCGCAAGCGCGCGCTCGCGCTGCGCCTGGCCCTTGTCGCCGTGAATGGCCACTGCATCGACATCGTGCCGGTGCAGCTTCTCGACGAGCCGGTCGGCGCCGGCCTTCGTCCGCACGAACACGAGCACGAGGCCGCGCTCCGCATTCAGCAGGTCGACGAGCGTCGAGACCTTGGTGTCCGCCGTCACGGAGACGAAGCGATGGTCGACGTCGCCGGTTCGTAGCTCCGCCGGCAGCTGACCTTCGAAGCGAGCCGGGAAATGCGTATACCGGCGTGCGAGCTCGCCGACCTCACCGTCGAGGGTTGCAGAGAAGAACATCGTCTGGCGGTTCTCGGACAGAAGCCGGACGAGCCGGTCGACCTGCGGCTTGAAGCCCATGTCGAGCATGCGGTCGGCTTCGTCGAGCACGAGCACCCGAACGTGGTCGAGCGATACGAGTCGCCGGTCGGCGAGGTCCTGCAGACGGCCCGGTGTCGCGACGATGACGTGCGCGTTCTTCGCCAGCTTCGCCTGTGCGCTGAGAGGCACGCCTCCGTAGACCGAGGCGACGTCCAGATCGGCGCCGGCGATCAGCTCGAAGACCTCGGTCACCTGAACGCAGAGCTCGCGTGTCGGCACGAGCACGAGCGCGGCCGGCCGCTTCGCGGCGGGATCGAGCCGCTCGATGATCGGGATCGCGAAGGCGAGCGTCTTGCCCGAGCCGGTCGGGCTCTTGGCGAGCACGTCGCCGCCGCTGAGCGCCTCGGGGATGACGAGGGCCTGGATCTGGAACGGCGTCTCGATCCCGCGGTCCGAGAGCACATCGGCCACGGCCCCGGACACCCCGAGGGAACGAAAATCTGTCATTTGTCTCAACTCCTTGGACGTCGAGATCTCAGCGTCCAGAAGGAGACTGCGATCTCACGGGAGCACGGCCCATCCGCACTCCGTATCCCCAAGGTAGCAGGGTCTACGGCCGGCGCGGCTCGGGCGGGTCTTCCACCAGCCGCAACCGGTGCTCGAGCTGCGCGACCCGCAGCTCCAGCTCGTCCCACTCGTCGCGCGTCACGAGCCCGAGCTCGCGTGCGAGGTCCTGGACCCGCCGCTTCGTCCCCTCGCCCACGCGCACCGCATCGCCGCGCCACCGCGAGCCGAGGTCGTCGACCAGCGAGCGAATCTCGTCGAGCCGCGGCCCGAGCAGCTGCAGCACGCGCTCGAAGTCGTTAGCGGGCCCGCCCATGCGGGCGCGACCTCCGGCGCTGGCGGCGGCGCTCGCGCTTCGCGGCGTCGTCTTCACCGTTGCCCTCGAATGCCTCGATCACCGCGTCGACCGGCGTTTCGGGTGTCGGCTCGGCGGCGGCCGCGACCTCCGCCGCCTGCAGCGTGCGGAGCGCGCTGACGCCGTCTTCGTGGACGTCCGTGTCGCGGCGACGCGCGTACTCCGGCTCGCGCTGCTTCCACAGCGTGACGATCGGTGCGGCGATGAAGATCGACGAGTACGCACCCGACGTGACACCGACGAGCAGCGCGAACGCGAAGTCCTGCAGCGTCGCGCCGCCGAAGAGGAAGAGCGCGGCGACCGGGAGCAATGTGATGAACGTCGTCGCCAACGAACGCCGAATCGTCTCCCACAGCGAGACGTTCACGATCGTCGCGAACGACGCACGGCGCATGATCGGGACGTTTTCGCGGATGCGGTCGAAGATGATGATCGTGTCGTAGATCGAGTACCCGAGCACCGTCAGGACCGCTGCAACGGTCGCCTCCGTCACCTCGCGCCCGGTCAGCGAGTACACGCCCACGGTGATCAGGATGTCGTGCAAGAGGGCCACGATCACCGGCACCGCGAACGCCAGCCCCTTGAACCGAATCGCGATGTACAGCGTGATGATGATCAGCGAGAAGATGATCGCGTAGATCGCCGACTTCAAGATCTGGCGACCGAAGCTCGAGGACACGTTCTTGATCCCGATCGCCTGCGCGCTCACGTTCTGCGTCAGGTCCTGCTTGAGGCTGTTCTGGTCTGCGGACTTCAGCGTCTTCAGCCGGACCTGGAAGCTCTTGTAGCTGTCGCCCTCGCTCGTGCCGCGGCCCTGGACGACCGCGTCCGCGCGCCCGATCGCCTTCGTCTGGGTACGCACCTTCTCGATCGACGTGTACTCCGCCGTCTTGAACGTGATCTGGACGCCGCCCTTGAAGTCGATGCCGAGGTTCAGCCCACGAACGGCGAGCGAGGCAAAGCTGATCAGGATCACCGCGCCGGAGATCGAGAACCAGAGCACGATCCGCTTCATGAAGTCGATCTGGAGGAACGCCCCGCGCTGGCTGTGATGCGCGCCCATGAAGCTCGGGTTCTCGAACCAGCGGAACCCGGCCAGGAGCCCCAGCATCGCCCGGGTCGCCGCAACCGCTGTGATCAGCGACACGGCGGTGCCGATCAGGAGCATCAACGCGAAGCCCTTCACGCTCGCGGTCGCGACCGCGAACAGGATCAGAGCAGTGATTGCAGTCACCATGTTCGCGTCGACGATCGTCCGGAATCCCTTCGCATACCCGGCGGCGATCGCGGCGCGCACCGACTTGCCGGCGCGCGCCTCTTCTTTGATGCGTTCGAATATGACCACGTTCGCGTCGGCCGCGACCCCGATCGTCAGGATCAAGCCGGCGAAGCCCGGCAGCGTCAGCGTGACGCCGAAGAGGAGGATCGCCGCGTACATGAAGGCGGCGTAGATGCCGAGCCCCAGCACCGCGACGAGCCCGAGGAACCGGTACAGGAACAGCAGGAAGAGCGCGACCACGATCAGGCCGCCGATCGCGGCGCGCTGCGCCTCCTTCAACGAGTCCTTACCGAGCGTCGCCGACACGTCGGTCTGCTCGAGCGTCTTGAACTGCACCGGTAGAGCACCGGTCTGGAGGACGACCGCAAGCTGCTTCGACTCGGACTGTGCGTTCGACTGGTTGCCGAACGTGATCTGCGCGCCGGTGCCGGTCGGATCGATGCCCTGCGGATTCTGCGTCGGGTCGATCGTCGGGTACGACCGAATCTCGTTGTCGAGCACGATCGCAAACGCGCACGTGTCTGCGCACGTCGACGGGCTGGCGCTGATCTGGCCGCGCTGAGCCTCGTTCTTCGTCACCTGCTTGAAGACCTTGTTGCCGTTGTGCGTGAACGCGAGGAGGACGATCGGCTGGCTGTTCTGGTCGAAGTCCGCCCGCACGCCCGACAACTTCAGATCCTTGCCGGTCATGTTCGGGAACTTGCCGTCCGTCGCGAACCGGTCGGTCGGGTAGGAACCGTGCTTGAACAGGTAGTAGAAGGTGTTGCCGGGCGGCGGGAGGGCGCCCGTGTTCTGCGCCGGGCAGACCGACGAGCTCGTGCTGTCGCACGTGACGACCACCGTCTTCGGCGGGACCTTCAGGACCTTCCAGCCCTTCGGCACCTTGCCGCCGTGCGAGTCGAGCAGACCGGCGTTCCCGGTCGTCGGGTCGCGATGCAGGGTCGCCGCCTGGCTGTTGTTCAGATTCTTGGCCGCGACGACGTACACCGTCGTCGTCTTCTTCTTCTTGCCGGTGCCGGTCGTCACCTTGACCGGCTTGAAGAGGACGTACGCGGAAGGCGTGCCACGCGTCGCCTGCGCCTGAGCCGCCGTCAGCAGGTCGTAGAGATTCACGTACGGCTGGGCCGAGTCGCCCGCCGCGTTCACCGACGGCTGGACGAGCGCCGGCGTCAGGTCATAGAGCTCGAGCTGCGCCGTCGACCCGATCAGCTTCGCCGCCTGCTCCGGGTCGTGGACTCCGGCGAGCTGGATGACGATCTGGTCGGGGCTCTGCTCCCGGATCTCCGGAGAGGCGACGCCGATCTTGTCGACGCGGCTCCGCATCACGTTGACGGAGCGATCGAGATCCTCCTTCGTGAGCTTGTGCCCCTTCGGCGGCTCCGCCTTCAGGACGACCTCGAGGCCGCCCTGGAGATCGAGGCCCTTCTTCACGCCGCGGTGGAACGGCGAGCTCGGCACGGTCAGGAGCGCCACGCCGGCGAGGGCGAGGACGATCAGGCCGACAAGGATCAGGTTCGAGCGCCGGGAGGACACGCTCGCGGTAGGTTAGCGGGGTTCCGGGTCGGTTCCAGCGGCGGGATCCTCGTGCTCGTCCTCCTCCGGCTCGACCTCGATCTCGCTCGCAACCGCGGCGATGGCCCGCCGGTCGAGCGTCACGACCACGCCGGGCGCGATCTCGACCCGGGCGGTCTCGTCGTCGATCTCCTTGACGGCGCCGTGTAGGCCGCCCGCCGTGATGATGTCGTCGCCTGCCTCCACGGAGTCCTGCATCGCCTCGTGCTGCGCCCGACGGCGGCGCGCCGGCAGCAGCAGCAGGAGCCACACGCCGCCGAAGAGGATGATGATGATCAGGAGTCCGTTCACTGCCGTCCGTGGTCACGCTTGTATGCGGCGAACTCCCCACGCTCGATTGCCTCGCGCGCGCCGTCGGTCAGCCGCACGACGAAGCGTAGATTGTGCAGCGAGAGAAGGCGAAGCCCGAGGAGCTCGTTCTGGTTCACGAGGTGCCGGATGTACGCCCGGGTGAAGCGGGCGCACGCAGGGCAGTCGCACCCCTCCTCGAGCGGTGACTCGTCGCGTGCGAAGCGCGCGTTGCGGAGGTTGATCCGGCCCTCGGCTGTGAGCGCGCTCCCGGTGCGGGCGGTCCGCGTCGGCAGCACGCAGTCGAACATGTCGATCCCTGCCCCGATCACCTCGAGGATCCCTTCCGGGTCGCCGATCCCCATGAAGTACCGCGGCTTGTCAGCGGGGAGCAGCGCGGTCGTCCAGCCGGTCGTCTCGAACATCAGGTCGCGGTCCTCGCCGATCGCGAGCCCGCCGATCGCGTTGCCGTCGAACCCGATCGCGGCGATCTCCTCGACCGACCGACGGCGGAGCTCGGAGTCGACGCCGCCCTGGTTGATCCCGAAGCGAAGCTGACCCTCCGCGCGCGGTGCGTCGACCTGCCGCTCTGCCCACGCGGTCGTCCGGCGCACCGCCTCTTCGAGCTCGCGCCGCGACACGTTCGCCGGCGGGACCTGGTCCAGGCACATCGCGATGTCGCTGCCGAGGTTCGCCTGGATGCGCTGCGAGAGCTCGGGCGTGAACCGCGACTCGTCGCCGTCGTAGACGTTGCGGAACGTGACGGCCTCGTCGTCGACGCGGGCGATCGTGTCGCGCAGCGAGAAGACCTGGAAGCCGCCGGAGTCGGTGAGGATCGGCCCGTCCCACGACATGAACCGGTGCAGGCCGCCGAGATCGCGCACCACGTCGTCGCCGGGCCGGAAGTGCAGGTGGTAGGTGTTGCCGAGGACGATCTGCGCGCCGAGATCGCGTACCTCGTCCGGATGGAGCGTCTTGACGGTTCCCTTCGTGCCGACCGGCATGAAGACGGGCGTGCGCACCTCGCCGTGCGCGGTGCGCAGGACGCCGGCGCGCGCAGCGCCGTCGGTGGCGTGAGTCGTGAACAAGGGGCCAGACCCCGTTCCGGGATCTGACCCCTGAGCGGCGCCGTTCACAGGATCAGCATCGCATCGCCGAACGAGTAGAAGCGATAGCGCTCGGCGACCGCGAGCTCGTAGAGGCCGCGCACCTCCTCGACGCCCGCGAACGCCATCACCAGCGCGAGCAGCGTCGAGCGCGGGAGGTGGAAGTTCGTCAGCAGGTGATCGACCCGCCGGAACTCGAAACCGGGCGTGACGAAGAGCTCGGTTCGTCCCGTCAAGGGCGCGTCGCGCGCGAGCGTCTCCAGGACGCGCACGGTCGTCGTGCCGACGGCGAGCACCTCCGGAGCCGCGCGGATCCGACTCCACGCGCTCTCGTCGACCTCGTACCGCTCGCCGTGGATGCGATGCTCCTCCAGGCGCACCGCCTGCAGCGGTCGAAAGGTGTCGAGCCCGACGTGCAGCGTCACGCGCTCGACGTCGAACCGCGCCAGCACCTCCGGCGTGAAATGCAGTCCGGCCGTCGGCGCGGCGGCCGAGCCGCTCTCGCGCGCGTAGACCGTCTGGTACCGCGACGGGTCGGCAAGCGGCTCGGTGATGTACGGCGGCAGCGGCATTGCGCCGGCCGGCTCGCCGTCCAGACGCACACGCCAGCGGCCCTCGCCGAGATGCTCGAGCAACTCGACCGGGCCGTAGCGCCCGCCGGGACGTAGCCGGCGCGTCGGCCGGGCGAGCGCGATCCACTCCCCCACGCCGACCGGCTCCAGCAGCAACACCTCGCCTCGCGGCTGCTCGATCGCGATCCGCGCCGGGACGACCCGCGTGTCGTTGACGACCGCCAGGCCACCGACCAGGTCGGGCAGCTCGCGGAACACGTGGTGCGAGACGTCACCACCCGCGCGCGAGTAGACGAGCAGCCGCGACTCGTCGCGCCGCTCCGCCGGACGCTGCGCGATCAGCTCCGGGGGGAGGTCGTAGTCGAGCTCGCGGGCATCCATCCGACCCGGACGCTAGCGTCGGTCCTCATGAACGAGATCCGCGAAGCGCTCCGCGACGGCCTCCGCGAGGAAGCCGCCCCGATCTCGCGCCGGCTGGCCGAGGTGAAGGGCCTCTCGAACAACGCGATCCGTCGCCTCGACGGGATCGAGCAGACGCTCGCGAGCGAACGTGACGCGCGCATCGACGACCTCACGCTGCTGGTCGAGCTGCTCACCGAAGGCTGGCGCTCGCTCAACTCCAGGCTCGACCGCATCGAGACCGCGCTCGCGCAACCGCACAACGTCGTGCCGCTCCGCGGCAACGTCGCCTAGCCCGCAGGCAAGAGCAGCTCGAAGCGCGAGCCCTTGCCGACCTCGGACTCGAGGTCGAGCGAGCCGCCGAGCATTGCCGACAGCTCCTTGGCGATCGCAAGCCCGAGCCCGGTGCCGCCTCCCGACTGCGACACGAACGGACGGAAGAGCCGCTCGCGCATCTCCGGCGCGATGCCGGGGCCGTTGTCCTCGACCGCGACGTGCACCGTGCCGTTGCGCTGCGCGAGCTCGAGCGAGATGCGTCCGCCGTCCGGCGTCGCATGGAATGCGTTCGAGAGCAGGTTGCCGACGACCTGCAGCACGCGGTCGCCGTCCGACGTGATCACCGGCCGGGCGCGGACGTCCTGGTGGTAGTCGATCGACCGCCGCCGCGCCTCTTCGCGGAACCGTTCGTACGCCTGGTCGACGAGCTGGACCATGTCGACCTCCTCCGTCATGACGGTGAAGCGATGCGTGTCGAGCTTCGCGAGATCGAGGATGTCGCCGACGAGGCGGTCGAGTCGCTGCGCCTCGTGCTCCACCGTTGCGAGCGACGCGGCTCGCTCGGCCGGGTCGTCGACGACGCCTTCGAGGAGCGCCGCGACGTGACCGCGGATCGCCGTGAGCGGTGTCCGGAGCTCATGCGAGACCGACATCAGGAAGTTGCGTTCCATCTCCTCGACCTCGGCGAGCCGTGACGCCATCTCCCCGAACCGTTCGCTCAGATGCCCGAGCTCGCCCGGCGCGCGCTGCGGGACCTTCACGTCGTACTCTCCGCGCGCGACCGCGTCCGCGGCGTCGGAGAGCTGCAGCACCGGCCGGACGATCCGACGAGAGAGATAGCCGGCGAGAAGCGCGGCAACCAACAGGCCGAGGACGCCGGCGAGGGCCAGCCGCTCGATCAGGTCGTAGACGCGCGCGCTGACGTCCGTCTTCCTCGTCGCGACGACGATCGCGCCGAGCGGCGGCGACGACGCCGGCTTGCCGGTCACGATCGGGTTCGCCACCGCGTAGTAGTGGCGATTCGTCCCGGGCATCGTGAACTCGAACGTGCCCGACCTGCCCGACAGCCACGCGAACGACGGAACGTTCGGCGGGAAGTGCTGCAGCCCGGGAATCGGTTGGCTGTCGAGGCCGGGGAAGAGGCGATGTGGCCCGAGGAAGAAGATCTCGTCGCCGCCGATCGCAAGCTCGAGCGACTTCGCAGTGACCTTCTTCGGGGGTTGCCGGTCCTTCGACTTCTTGACGTTCTTGAACGCGTAGCTCTCGTTGACCGACTGGGCGTAGAGATGCGCGATCCCATTCGCCTCGCGGCTCAGCTTCCCGAATGCCTGGTCGCGCGAGAAGTCGCGGAACAGTCGAACCGCGATGAGCGTCGTCACGAGGCCCGCGAGGATGATCCCCGCGAGGAACACGAGCGGCAGCCGGACTCGTAGCGAGCCGAAACGCATAGCCGCTACTAGTTCGGCGAGTCCCTCTTCGCGTCCTTCGCCGGCGAGACCTTGTAGCCGACGCCCCACACGGTGACGATCGGCGACGCGTCTCCCAGCTTCCGCCGCAGCTGGCGGACGTGAACGTCGACGGTGCGGGTGTCGCCCGCGAAGGTGTAGCCCCACACACGCTCGAGCAACTGGTCGCGCGTCAGCACGAGCCCGCGGTGATCGAGGAGCTCCCAGAGCAGGTCGAACTCCTTGGGCGCGAGCTGGATCTCGTCTTCACCGACCCGCACCTCGCGGCGGCCCGCGTCGATGTGCAGGTCGCCGTGCTCGATCGTCTCGCTCTCGAGATCGCGGCGATCGGGAGTCGTGCGCCGCAGGATCGACTTCACGCGGGCAACGAGCTCGCGCGGGTTGAACGGCTTCGTCAGATAGTCGTCGGCGCCGACCTCGAGGCCGATGATCTTGTCGACGTCCTCGTCGCGCGCAGTGAGCATCAAGATCGGCACGTCGCTCGTCTGACGGATGCGCTTCGTCACCTCGATGCCGTCGATGTCGGGCAGCATCAGGTCGAGCACGAGCAGCCCCGGCATCTCCTGCGCCACCTGGTTCAACGCATCGGTCCCGGTCGCGGCAGTGCGAACGGTGTACCCGGCGTTCTTGAGATAGAGCGCGACGAACGAGGCGATTGAGCTCTCGTCCTCGACCACGAGGATGCTCGGTGTCGACGAGCTCACTAGGGCGACGGCGGTGGCGGGGTCGGCGTCCCGAACGGCACGTTCTTGACGACGCCCAGGGGCGCCGGGAGCCAGTCGCCCGAGTCGACGGCGTAGTCGCCGGCGTCGATCGCGTTCTCGCTCGCGTCCAGCGACGCGACCCCGGCGCCGATCGCGGTCAGGTCGATGCCCGAGCCGCGGAAGATCAGCCGGTACTTGCCGCCGGTGACGCGGAAATGGATGTTGGTCCCGGTGTACGCCGACTGGGCCGGCGTCCCGTCGATGTCCGATGCCGGCGTGAACACCCTGGTGTCCCAGCCCGTGACGAGGATCTTCCCGTCCCCTAGGATCGGGTCCTGGACGATGAGCTTGCCGCTGTCCATCTGCCCCCAGAGCAGGCCGCGGGCAGGCTGCAACGGCTTGCCGATCGTCACCTTGCCGTAGATCGCCCTGAGCTCGAGCACACCGTCACCGCTCGCGGTCGAACCGGCCAGCGCCGCGGGAACGGCAGCAAGCGAGCACACCAGGATGACCAAGAACCGCCGCATGGCAAGCACAGTGTTTCCTTCTGAATTATGCCGTGATTCATCGAAAAGTAAGGACTTTTCGATTCGCCTCATGCGAGTGATCCCACAACAACCCACATTACGCCTCCCCGTGCCGTCCGCCGCGGTGTTCCTCGTCGCGGCGGCGATTGCGTCAGACGCAGCTCCGGGGCTCGCTCCGTCGGCGCACGCAGTCGAGTGGATCGGGACGATCGCGCTCGTCGCGATCCTGTTCGACGGTGGGTCGTCGATCGGGCTCCCCCGGTTTCGCACGGTCGCGCTCCCTGTTGCGGCCCTCGGAACCGCAGGCACGTTCGCGACCGCCGGCCTCGTCGCGCTCTTCGCCCATTGGGCGCTGGGCCTCGACTGGATCATGTGCGGCCTGCTCGGCGCGGCGATCGCGCCGACGGACCCTGCGGTGATGTTCTCGGTCCTCAGCGAGCGCGCGATCGGCGGACGCGTCAAGCCGCTGCTCGAGGGTGAGTCGGGCGCGAACGACCCGGTCGGGATCGCGCTGATGCTCGGGATGATCGAGCTCGCGACGAAGCCGCACTCGACGTTCTGGGTCGTGGTACAGACCTTCGCGCTCCAGATGAGTGTCGGGCTCGCCTTCGGGATCGCCGGCGGGCTCGCCGAGCGGCAGGTGCTCCGCAGGCTCGCGCTCCCGACGTCCGGTCGCCATACCGTCGGGACGCTCGCGATCGCCGGGGTCGTCTACGCCGCGGCGACCGTCGCGCACGGCTCCGGGTTCCTGGCGGTCTTCGTCGCGGGCCTCATCGTCGGCCCGGCCTTCGCGAACGGCCTCGCGACGCTCGCCGAGATCGTCGTGTTCGTCGCACTCGGGCTGACGGTCTCACTCGGCGGGCTCAGCGGCACGCACTGGGCGGAAGGGATCGCCCTGGCCGCGTTCACCGCGCTCGTCGCCCGGCCGATCGCCGTCGGGCCGCTGCTCGCCCCCACGTCCCTGCGCCGCGGCGAGATCGTGTTCGTGATCTGGGGCGGCCTGAAGGGAGCGGTGCCGATCTTGCTTGCGGCGTTCGCAGTGGCACGGCACGTTCCGGACGCCGGACGCCTCTACGACATCGTGTTCGTGGTCGTGCTCGTGTCGGTCGTGGTGCAGGGCAGCTCGCTGTCGTGGGCGGCCCGACGGCTCGGTGTCACGCCACGCGCTTGACGGTCTGTGTCAGACCGCCGACCCGAACGCTCTCGTACGTCTCGACCACGCGCACCGCACCGGCCGCCTGGACGTCGGGCTCGCAGACCGCGCACACAGTGCGGTCGCGTCGCCCCCACCGCCACACGCGGTAGCGCTCGCCGGCCAGAAGCGTCCTGCGACACGCATGGCACATCGCCATCGGCAGCCACGCTAGGCGGCGCAGCGGACGGCGCTACTCGTAGGTGTAGAAGCCTTCCCCGGTCTTCCGGCCGAGCTTGCCCGCCTTGAGCATGCGGACGAGCCTCGCGGGCGGCGCCATCCGCGGCTCGCGCAGCTTCTCGTACAGCGCTTCGCTCGCGTGCACGTGCACGTCGGCGCCGACGAGATCGAGCAGCGCGCACGGCCCCATGGGCCACCCCGCCCCGTGCCGCATCCCGGCATCGAGGTCCTCCGGCGTCACGCCGGTCTCGTCGAGCACCCGAACGCAGTCGTTCAGCAGCGGGATGAGGACGCGGTTGACCACGAAGCCCGGCGTGTCGCTGCAGCGGATCGGCGTCTTCCCGAGCGTCACGCCGAGCTGGAACGCCGCCTCGAAGGCGGCGTCGGAGGTGCGCTCCGCGCGAACGATCTCGACGAGCGGCATCAACGGGGCCGGGTTGAAGAAATGCATGCCGACCGCGCGTTCGGGCCGCTCCAGCACCGACGCGATCTCGGTGACGCTCAACGCCGAGGTGTTGGTGGCGAGAATCGTGTCGTCGCGGACGACGCCTTCGAGCGCGCGGAAGACCTCGTGCTTGACCACAAGCTCTTCGAAGGCGGCCTCGATCACCACGTCGCAGTCGGCGAGGTCGGCGAGGCTCGTCGTGAGCCGCAGCCGGCCGGCGGCGGCGTCGCGCGCCTCCCGCGTCATCTGCCCTTTCTCGGCCTTGCGTGTCAGGAAGTGCGCGATCCGGTCGCGGGCCGTCTCGCCGCGGGTCGCGTCGAGCTCGTGCCCGACGGTGTCGAGGCCCGCCTCGATGCCGAGCTGCGCGATGCCGGCGCCCATCGCGCCGAGGCCGACGACACCGAGCTTCAAAGCCGTTCCACGACCGCGGCGATCGCCATGCCGAACCCGACGCACATCGACGCGACGCCGTAGCGTGCGCCGCGCCGTTCGAGCTCGGGAAGGAGCGTCGAGCTGATCCGCGCCCCGGTCGCGCCGAGCGGATGGCCGAGCGAGATACCGCCCCCGTTCGGGTTGACGTCCGCCATTCGCTCCGCGAGCCCCAGATCGGCGGCGGTCTGCAGCACGACGACCGCGAACGCCTCGTTGACCTCGATCACACCGATGTCGTCCAGCGTCAACCCCGCGCGGTCGAGCGCCTTCCGAATCGCCTCGGGGTTGCCGTGCAGCATCCGCGTCGGATCGACGCCCGCCAGCCCGAACGACACGAATCGCCCACGCGGCTCGAGCGCATGCGCGGCGAGCGCACCCTCGCTCGCGATCAGCACGGCCGCCGCGCCGTCGACGATCTGCGAGGAGTTGCCGGCGGTCACCGAGCCGTCCGACTGGAACGCCGGCGCGAGCGCAGCCAGCTTCTCCAGCGAGGTGTCGCGGCGCGCGGCCTCGTCGACCGCGAACCGTGTGCGGGTGGCGACACCGCCGTTCGACGGCTCGTCCGGGAGCTCGATGGGCGCGATCTCGCTCGCGAATCGCCCCTCGTCGCTCGCGGCGACTGCGCGCCGGTGCGACTCGAGCGAGTACTCGTCCTGCGCCGCGCGCGAGATCCCCCATTGCCTCGCGAGCAGCTCGGCCGACGTGCCCTGCATCACGATCTCGTGCCGCGACGTCACCTCGTCCGAGATCGAGCCGCCGTTCGAGCCCATCGGGACGCGCGACATCATCTCGACGCCCGCCGACACGACGAGGTCGAGCTGGCCGGACGCAACTGCGGCGGCGGCGTTGAAGCTCGTCTGCATCGACGAGCCGCACTGCCGGTCGACCGTCGTCGCGGCGACACCGACCGGCCAGCCGGCCGCGAGCACCGCCATGCGCCCGACGTTCCAGCCCTGCTCGCCGATCTGGGTCACGCAGCCCATCTGCACGTCCTCGATCGCGGACGGATCGAGATCGCTGCGACGGACGAGCGTGTTCAGCACCTGCGCCGCGAGGTCATCGCCGCGCATCACTGCGAGCGTTCCGTCCCGGCGGCCGATCGGCGAGCGAACGGCGTCGACGATGTACGCGTTCACGCCGTCAATCGTACTCGGGCACCCACGGACGCTCGTGGTGCGCGAGGTACACCTGTGACGGCCTGAGCTCATGGATGCGGCGGATCGAATCGGTTCCGCCGTCGATCAGCTCGCGCATGAAGTACGTCACGTCGCCGCCCAGCACGACGAGCCCGTCGTCGTTCTGGACGACAACGGCCTGGTGCCCCTCGGAGTGGCCCGGCGTGAACAGGACCGAGACGCCGTCGAACAGCTCGGTGTCGCCGTCGAGTGCGACGTAGCTCTCGCCCGGGAACCTGACCCACTCCTCGAGATACGCCGGAGCGAGCGCGGTCTCCAGCTCGCGCCGCTGCACGTACGTCGGCAGGCCGGCGTAACGCCGATTCCCGCCGCAGTGGTCGAAATGCAGGTGCGTGTTGATGACGGCAGCCAGATCCGGGACGTCCCAGTCGAAGAGCACCGGCCCCCACTCCGCGTCGAGCTCCGGCGTGGAATCGACCATCCCCGTGTCGACGAGGACGGTGCCGCCGGCGGTGGCGATCGTCCAGCCGATCACGGGCCACCGCTCGCCCTCGACGGTGACGTCGCAGAAATGGACCTGCGCGATCTCGTTCAATCGACCAGCGCCGGTTCGAGGTACGCGCGACGCGCGGCCCGCCTCGCGAACACGTACTCGACCGAGAAGAACGCGAAGGCCGCGTACGCCCAGCCTGCGATGCAGTCGACGATGTAGTGCTCGCCGCCGTAGACGAGGCTGAACGCCATCGCCGGCGGATACAGCGCGAGCAGCGGACGCACCCACCACGGCGAGAGACGCCAGAGGAAGAGCACGACGAGCAGCGCGTAGGCCGCGTGGAGCGACGGCATCGCCGCGACGTTGTTCGCGTAGTGCGCGCCGCTGCCCTCGAAGAAGTTGCCGTACTCGGCGATCGGCACGTGCGGCCAGACGAGCTTCACCGTCCGGTGCGACTCGCCGATCGCGCCGTGCTGTGCCGCCAGCCACGGCGGCACCGCCGGGTAGAGGACGTACGTCGCGAAGCCGGTGAGCGCGAGGACACAGACCATCGTCGCGAACCGCGCGAAGTGGTGGTGCCACCACGTCCAGAGGATCGCCGCGACGAAGAGCGTCACGACGAAGTGCGTCAGGTAGACGAACCAGGCGGCGTAGTCCCACCAGCGGAGGTCGTGCACTCCGTGCCACAGGTGGTTCTGCAGCCGGACGGTCGGGATCGGCTTCCCGAAGAGCGCGGCCTCGACCTTGATCTGCGGCACCTCGCGGGGGTGGATGAGCAAGCCGTCGGCAACGCTGCGGAGCTTGTCGTAGACGAAGAGGACGCCCATGAACGGCGACCAGTCGAGGACGAAACGGAAGAGCTTCGCGCGGAAGTCGGTGACCGCGAACGACGCCATCCCGGCCGCGAGCCAGACGAAGACGAAGGCGTGCGAGGTCGGCACGCCGTACATCGCGATCATCGCTGCAGACGCCAGCCCCCACGCGACCGGCGCGCCAACCCGTACCACCCGCACCCCGCAACATTAGAGTTGTTGCACATGGCGGCGAGCACCACCGACCACGCGCTCCTGATCGACGGCAGGCAGGTCGAGACCGGAGACTGGACCGACGTCCTCTCTCCGTACTCGGGCGAGCTCGTCGGGCGGATCGCCTCCGGCGGGGCCGAGGAGACCCGGCAGGCCCTCGATGCAGCCGACCGCGCGCTTGCGTCTCCGCTGCCGGCGCACGAGCGGGCTCGGATCCTCGACCGGACGGCGCAGCTGCTCGAGGCGCGGCAGGACGAAGCGGCGCGCATCATCTCGACCGAGGCCGGCAAGCCGATGAAGGCGGCGCGCGTCGAGGCGCAGCGCGCCGTGTCGACGTTCACCTTCGCTGCGGTCGAGGCCCGCAAGCTCGCCGGCGAGATGATCCCGATGGATGCGTCGGTCGCGGGCGCCGGAAAGCTCGCGCTGACGATGCGGCTGCCGATCGGGATCGTCGGCGCGATCTCGCCGTTCAACTTCCCGCTCAACCTCGTCGCGCACAAGGTCGCGCCGGCGCTTGCCGCGGGCTGCCCCGTCGTCCTCAAGCCGGCGTCGGCGACCCCGCTGTCCGCGCTCTTCCTCGCCTCGCTCGAGGACGAGGCCGGCCTGCCGCCCGGCTGGCTGAACGTGGTCTCCGGGTCGGCGTCGGAGATCGGCGACGTGCTCGTCGGCGACGAACGCGTGAAGCTGATCACCTTCACCGGCTCGAGCGGTGTCGGCTGGGGGATCGCCGAGCGCGCGCACCGGAAGCGCGTGAAGCTCGAGCTCGGCAACGCGACTCCCGCGATCGTGTGCGGCGACGCGCCCGAGGGGACGGTCGCAAAGCTTGCCGCGAACGCGTTCTCGTTCGCCGGCCAGAGCTGCATCTCCGTGCAGCGGATCTTCGTGCTCGACGAGGCGTGGGACTCGTTCGTGGCCGAGTTCGTGCCGCGGGTCGAGGCGCTCGTCGTCGGCGACCCGGCCGACGAGGCGACCGACGTCGGCCCCGTGATCAGCGACCACGACCGGGGACGCATCCTCGACTGGGTGCGTGAGTCGAAGGGCGAGGTGCTGACCGGCGGCGAGACGACCGACGAGGGGATCATCCGCCCGACCGTGATCGCGAACCCGGCGCCGACCGACAAGGTGCAGTGCGAGGAGGTGTTCGGCCCCGTGGTCACGCTGACGCGCACGCCGACCCTCGACGACGCGATCGACTGGGCGAACAGCACGCGCTTCGGCCTCCAGGCGGCGATCTTCAGCACCGACATCCGCACCTGCCTCCACGCGGCGCAGCGCCTCGAGTTCGGCGGCGTCACGGTCAACGAGGCACCGACGTACCGCGCCGACCAGATGCCGTACGGCGGCGTCAAGGACTCGGGCAACACGCGCGAAGGCCCAGCGTGGGCGGTGCGCGAGATGACGGAGGAGCGGCTCGTCGTCATTCAGCTCTAGCTGAGTCCCCGAGCGCTCCGAGAGGGCATCTACACTCGGGCCGAGTGTTCCGCCGCCGCGCCAACGGATCTGCCGGGGTCGCCCCGCGCCGGGCACATGCAGGCGTGCTGCGCCGCGAGCGCCGGACGCTGCTGAAGGCGCGCGAAGACACGCTGCGCGACGTCGGCGGCCTGCTCGTCGAGATGTACCGGCGCGGCGGGTTCCGCGACGACCTCCTGCAGGAGCGCGCCGCGATCGTCATCGGCATCGACGCCCGCCTCGGCGAGATCGAGGAGCTCCTGCACGGCGCGCACAAGGTCGCGCGCTGCGAGTGCGGCGCGCCGATCCTGCGCCGGTCGAGCTTCTGCCCGAACTGCGGTAGGTCGCTCCGCGGCTCGGCCGCCGAACAGACGGTGATCGAGCCGGCGCCGAAGCCGTGACGACCTCGGCCACCAGTCACCGCAAGTTCGCGATCGCGGCGACCGACGGCACCTGCCCGCGTTGCGGCGCCGCGCGCTCCGTCGACCAGCACTACTGCCTCGAGTGCGGCGACGCGCTGCCGGTCGTCTCCGGCCGGCTGGCGGCGGCGCGCCGGCGGTGGCTGGCGCGGATCGGCTGGTACCCGGGCGACTGGATGTGGGTGTCGCTCGGCACGCTCGTCGTCGCGGCTGCGGGCGCGGCGGTGGCGATCGCGGTCTCGCAACACCGGCACAACGCGCATCGCGGCTTCGAGACGGTCGCCGGCGGTGTCGCGCTTCGCATACCGGCGGCCGAGGTACCGACCGGGCAGACGCCGACGACGAAGGTCGACACAGCCAAGCTTCCCACCGCCCCCGAGCCGGGCAGCCCGACGGCGGGGAACGGCCGCACGGTCTGGCCTGCGAACGAGACCGGGTGGACGATCGTCCTCGTCTCGTACCCGAAGACGTTCGGGCACCCGCAGGCGGTGGACACCGCGACCAAGGCGGCGAAGAAAGGGCTCAGCCAGGTCGGGATCGTCGACTCGTCGAGCTACGCGAGCCTCCAGCCCGGCTACTACGTCGTCTTCGCCGGGATCTACGGCTCACGGGCGGAAGCGGACGCCGCCGTCGGCACCGCGCGCCAGGCGGGCTTCCCGGGCGCGTATTCCCGCCAGATCGCCCGCTGACCGCCGAGGTGTAGCGCGCAGCCCGGGCGGGTAGTGAGCCTGTCTGAACGGCAAAGCGTTTACCGATCTGGAGACATTTGTAACACTCCCCTTGACCGTGTAAAGTCGTCCCGCAAGCCGGGCGGGTGGAAGAGATTTACCGCTTCTTAAAGGGCTAGGGGCTAGAGTCGAGGGAACGACGACCACATCGATGGACGAACGGATCCTGCACATTCAGCACTGCATGTATCAATACTCGCGAGCGATCTATCGCTCCGTGAAGGATCTGATCGACCCGTACGTCGACCCGAATACGCACCTCGAGTACCGCCGCGAAGTGCTCGCCGCGTGCGAGGGAACGATGGAGCGGCTCGCGCAGGATCCGCACTACTTCGCGAAGCCCGACAAGGCGCTCTTCCAGGACATCCGCCGCTACTTCCCGATCACCGTCCAGGCGCAGGTCGCGTGGGCCGT
>Ga0207657_10002303_pt1 | contig 20690 bp, 31 predicted proteins | sample KBSC33metaG_FD_184316 | JGI IMG/M metagenome (GOLD analysis project Ga0207657, IMG submission 184316) | Corn rhizosphere microbial communities from Kellogg Biological Station, Michigan, USA - KBS C3-3 metaG (SPAdes) (version 2) | ecosystem: Host-associated > Plants > Roots > Rhizosphere > Soil ... | reverse complement strand
GCCCCCACCGCGCCCACCAACGACGAAGGGCCCGGTCGCCCGGGCCCTTCGTGGAACTTGGTGTTGAGTCGCTCGCCTAGGCGGCGTCGCGCAGGAGTGCGAGCTCAGGCTCGCCCTGCAGGCGCTCGAGCGCCTTGGCCTCGGCCTTGCGGGTCTCCGAGACGGTCATGCCGAGCTTGCGCGCGGCCTGCTCGACCGTGTGCTCGCCCTCGCCGCCGGTCCCGTAGCGCAGGTTGACGACCTTCATCTCGGTCGTCGGCAGCTGCTCCAGGAAGCTCCGCACGCGGCGGGCGTGGTCGGCCTTCATGACATCGGTCTCGACGTCTGCGTCCTCGACGGGGATCAGCGCGCCCAGAGGCGTCTCGCCGTCCTCGCCCACGCCGGCGTCCAGGGACGCGAGCGCGCGCTCGTAGCCGCGGAGGCGCTCGACCTCGTCGAGCTCGAACCCGGTCGCCTCGGCCAGCTGGTCGAGGGTCGGCTCCATCTCGAGCTTGACCGTCAGCTCACGCTCGATGCGTGCGAGCTTGCGGGCGCGCTGGGCGACGTTGGCGGGCAGGCGGATCGTGCGGCCGGTGTTGTCGAGGCCGCGCTGCAGCGCCTGGCGGATCCAGATGGTGGCGTACGTCGAGAAGCGGAAACCCTTGCGCCAGTCGAACTTCTCGGCAGCGCGGATCAGGCCCAGCATGCCCTCCTGGACCAGGTCGCCCATGGCGAGACCCTGACCCTGGTACTTGCGGGCGACGTGGACCACCAGGCGCAGGTTCGAGTTGATCAGCCGCTCCTTCGCGGCCAGATCGCCCTTCTCGATGCGCTTGGCGAGTTCGACCTCCTCCGACGGACGCAGCAACGGGTAGCGCGAAGCGCGACGCAGCAGGTCGTCGAGGGGATCGGCGTACGTGATCGTGATCGGGTCCAACATTCTCCTTCAGATTCCGACTTATGTAGTCGGCATTATGGCATACCCTTGTTGCTCGCGCAACGTTCCTGGACGTGCGTTAGCGCACACAAGACAACGTCCAGCGGCCTGAAAAGTTACGTCAGGCGCGTGTTGGGCTGGGTTAAGCCGGCTCGGCCAGCAATGATGCCAGATTCTCGGCCGGAGCGGGGCGCGCGAAGAAGAATCCTTGCGCCACGTCGCAGCCGAGCGCGCGCAGCCGATCGACCTGGGCGACGCTCTCGACGCCCTCGGCGACCGTTCGCAGTCCCAGCGCGTGTGAGAGGCTGATCACGGCGGCGACGATCGCCGCCTCCTGGGGGTCGCGGGCGACGCCGTCGACGAAGCTCTTGTCGATCTTCACCTCGTCGACGGGGAAGCGCTGGAGCGCTCGCAGCGAGGACCAGCCGGTGCCGAAGTCGTCGATCGCCAGCGAGCAGCCGAGCGCCCGCAACTGGTCCAGGACGCCGACCCCGGCCTCCATGTCGGCCATCACCGCCGTTTCGGTGATCTCCAGGCAGATCGTCGCTGGATCCGCCCCGGTCTCGCGCAGCGTGGTCGCCACGACCTCGACGAGGTCGGGGTGCGCGCACTGGCGCGCCGAGAGGTTGACCGACATCCGCAGGGCCGGGCCCGGGCGGCCGACATGCGCCCAGCGCGCGGACTGCTCGCAGGCTTCGCGCAGCGCCCAGGCGCCGATCTCGAGGATCAGCCCGGTCTCCTCGGCCGAGCCGATGAACTCGCCGGGCAGGACGAGCGCGCGCTCGGGATGCTGCCAGCGCACGAGCGCCTCGACGCCGGCGACGGCACCCGTGGCCATCGACATCTGCGGCTGGTAGTGCAGGACGAACTCGCCGCGCTCGAGCGCGCGGTGCAGCGCGTTCTCGGTCTCCAGGCGTTTGACCGCCCGCTCGCGCATCTCGTCGTCGAAGACCTCGTAGATCCCGCCGCCCTTCTCCTTCGCGCGGTACATCGCGGCGTCGGCGTCGCGCAGCAGCGCCTCGGGCCGCGCGTGGGTGTCGGTGGCCATCGCGATGCCGATGGACGTGCGCACGAACGCCTCGTCCTCGCCGAGAACGAAGGGCGCGGTCAGCGCAGCCGACACCCGCTCGGCGATCGCGATCGCCTGGTGGGCGCCGCTGATGTCCTCGCAGAGGATCACGAACTCGTCGCCGCCGAAGCGCGCCGCGGTGTCGCCGAGGCGCAGCGCGTCCTCCAGCCGCCGCGCGACGTCGACGAGCAGCTGGTCGCCGGCGCCGTGGCCGAGGGAGTCGTTGACGACCTTGAAGCGGTCGAGGTCGCAGAAGAGCACGGCCAGCGCGCTCGCGTGGCGGCCGAGCCGCGTCAGCGCCTGGGCGAGACGATCGAGGAACAGGCCGCGGTTGGGCAGCCCGGTCAGCGCGTCGTGCAGCGCCTGGTGGGCGAGCTCGACCTCGACGCGCTTGCGCTCGACGGCGTAGTTGATCGAGCGGGCGAGCAGGCGCGCGTCGACCTGGCCCTTGATCAGGTAGTCCTGCGCGCCCTCCTGGACCGCGCGGACGGCGAGGCGCTCGTCGCTGCGGCCGCTGAAGACGATCACCGGCACGTCGAGCGACACCGACTGGACCTGGGTGAGCGCGTCGAGGCCCTCGGCATCGGGCAGCGAAAGGTCAAGCAGGACGCAGTCGGCGCCCGGACCGAGCAGCTGCTCGATGCCCTCCGACAGCCGCATGGCGTGGATCAGCTCGAACCGCGCCGGGTCAACGTCGCGCAGCATCTCGCGCACGAGGATCGCGTCGCCGGGGTTGTCCTCGATGATGAGGACGCGAACCCCGCGGCGCTGGGTCTCGACGGCGACTTCGGCGAGCGCGGTCATGGCGTCAGCTCGGCAGCCAGACGTGGAAGGTGGCGCCGGAGCCCTCCTCGGACTCGACCCAGACGCGGCCGCCGTGGCGCTCGGCGATGCGGCGCACGAGCGCGAGGCCGATGCCGGTCCCGTCGTACTCGTCGCGGCCGTGCAGGCGGGCGAACATCTTGAAGATCCGCTCCTGCTGCTGGGCAGCGATCCCGATGCCGTTGTCGGCGACCGCGATGCGCACGCCACCGTCCTCGCGAGCGGCGGTCACGCGCACGACCGGCGGCGTGTCGGCCTTGTGGAACTTCGCGCCGTTGGCGATCAGGTTCTGCAGCAGCTGGCCGAGCTGCATCGGGTCGCCCAGCGGCGAGGCGAGCTCGGGGGCGACTTCGACGGACGCGCCGGTGTCGGCGATCGCGCGCTCGAGTCCCGCGAGCACGTGGGTGAGCACCTCGGCGAGGTCGACCGGCTCGCGCTGCATCTCGTGCGACCCGACGCGCGAGTAGGCGAGCAGGTCGTCGATCAGCGCGCGCATCCGCACCGCGCCGCCGACGGCGAAGCCGATGAACTCGTCGGCCGTCTCGTCGAGCTGGCCGCCGTAGCGCCGCTGGAGCAGCTCGAGGTAGCTGGTGATCATCCGCAGGGGCTCGGCCAGGTCGTGGCTGGCGATGTAGGCGAACTCCTGGAGCTCGGCGTTGATCCGCTCGAGGCGGTCGGCGTGCGCGGCGAGCTGGAGCTCCATGACCTGGCGGTCGGTGATGTCCTTGCCGGCGATGTAGAAGCAGCCGTCGGCCTCTGATACCTGGGCACTCCAGAGGATGCAGCGGCTGTCGCTGTCGGCGCGCAGGAGCCGGCAGGAGAACTCGTCGACGCGCTCGCCGGACCGCAGGCGCTGCTCGGCGGCGGCGGTCAGCTCGCGGTCGTCGGGATGGACGAGGTCGAGGTAGGGCGTGCTCAGCAGCCGCGCCGTGGGCCAGCCGAGGAGACGGCTCCAGGCGGGGTTGACGAGCTTGAGCGTGCCGTCGAAGCCCAGGGCTCCGAGGAGGTCTGGGGACAGCGCAAGCAGCCGCGACTCGTGCGCGGCGGGCGAGTCCATTGTGCTGGGCGTGCTGTCCATCCGTTTTCCGGGCAGGCGCGGGCCAGTGTCCCAGCCCTCAAGGGCGTATCGGCAGTTCTGGACAGGAGTTGTAGTCATGGCACGATCCGTGGGAAGGTTGTCATTCCTGCCAAGACCCGAACCGTCAGGATCGATCCGTGCGCCGTATCGCCGTCGTCGTCTACCCCGGCCTGCAGACGCTCGACGTCGTCGGGCCCGTCGAGGTCTTCCACCAGGCGTCGCGGATCGTCGAGGACGCCTACGAGATCGTCCTGGTCGGCGACGCGGCGACGACGACCAGCGGGCTGACGCTCGGGCCGATCCGCTCGCGCGAGTCGCTGACCGAGCCGATCGACACGCTGATGGTCGCCGGCGGCTACGGCGTCAGCAAGGCCCAGCACGACCGCGACCTCGTCGAGTGGGTCGGCGCCGCCGCCCGCCGCTCGCGCCGCGTGACGTCGGTCTGCTCGGGAGCGTTCGTGCTGGCCGCCGCCGGCCTCCTCGACGGCCGCCGCGCGACGACGCACTGGGGCTGGACCGACCTGCTCGCGCGCCGCTATCCCGCCATCGACGTGGACCCCGACCCGATCTACGTCCGCGACGGCGACGTCTGGACGAGCGCCGGCGTCACCGCGGGCATGGACCTCTCGCTCGCGCTCGTCGAGGAGGACCTCGGCGCGCAGGTCGCGCTCGACGTGGCGCGACGGCTCGTGCTGTTCGCCCGCCGCCCGGGCGGCCAGGCCCAGTTCAGCGTGCAGCTCGCCGCGCAGGCGGTCGCGACCGGGCCGCTGCAGGAGCTGCAGGCCTGGATCGCCGAGAACGTCTCCGGCGATCTCTCGGTCGCCGCGCTCGCGCGCCACGCCAACGTGTCGCCACGCACGCTCGCGCGCGCGTTCTCACGAGAGGTCGGCATGACGCCGGCGGCCTACGTGGAGTCCGTTCGCGTCGAGCAGGCCCGCGGGCGGCTCGAGAGCGGCCGCGCCCCGCTGGCCACGATCGCCCGCGCGTGCGGGTTCGGCACCGCCGAGACGATGCGCCGCTCCTTCCACCGCCGGCTGGGTGTCTCGCCGGCCGACTACCGGTCCCGCTTCCAAACGCAACCAGGAGAAGCTCATGCAGATCGCCATCCCCGTCTACGAGCGGTTCACGGCGCTTGACGCGATCGGGCCCTACGAGGTCCTCTCGCGCCTGCCCGGCGCGCAGGTGACGTTCATCGCCAAGCAGACCGGCACGATCCGGACCGACACCGCGATGCTCGGGATCGAGGCCGACGCGACGTTCGACGACCTCCCCCATCCCGAGGTCATCGTCGTGCCCGGCGGCCATGGCACCCGGGCGCTGCTCGGCGACGAGCAGATCCTCGGCTGGCTGCGGACCGCGCACGAGACCTCAGAGTGGACGACCTCGGTCTGCACCGGGTCGCTGCTGCTCGCGGCTGCGGGGATCATCTCCGGGCTGCCGGCCACCACGCACTGGGGCGCGGCGGCGCTGCTCGACGAGCTCGGCGCGCACTACACCGAGCAGCGCGTGGTCGAGCAGGGCAAGATCATCACGGGCGCCGGCGTGTCGGCGGGCATCGACATGGCGCTGACGCTGGCCGCCCGCATCGCGGGCGACGACGTCGCTCAGGCGATCCAGCTCGGGATCGAGTACGACCCGCAGCCGCCGTTCGACGCCGGATCGCCGTCGAAGGCGCCGGCCAGCGTCAAGAAGCTGGCCGAACTGGCCGAGGCCGCAGAAGCAGCTGCGACCTCGGCCTAGTGCAGCAGCAGCGGAACGGCCGCGATGAACGCCACGGCGGCGCCCAATGCGATCTTGATGGTGGCCAGCATGGCCCCCTCGTGACTGTGGTGCGCATCCATGCGCTTCTACCTCCTGGTGGTCAGCGACTCCCGCTGTTAGTCAGGTAGTCGGCAGGCATGAGACAGGTTGCCAGCCGGTGTTGCGAAGCTAGAACGGATGTCCAACCCGCCCATCGACAAAGCTGTGGTGGCCTTGCGCAGCTTCGTCCACCTTTCGGGAGCGTTGCGCGCCCAGGCGCTGCTTTCCGGTGACGAGCCGGCGATCGTCAGCTGCACGCGCCTGGGCCCCATCGAGGTCCTCAGCGGCGGGCACGCGGAGGAGCTCGCCCACGACGCGGTGTTCGACGCGCCGGCGCCCGACCTCGGCGATCTGCGCCCGCTGCCGCCGTTCGAGGTCTCGGCCGAGCGTGGCGAGGTCGCCGGGATGATCGGCGGCATGGACATGGTGCTCGACGCTGTGCGCGCGATCGCCGCGTCGCTCGGGCCGGATGCGACGGTGGTCGTGGAGCTCGAGACGAACGACCCCGCGACGCCGCTCGGCCTGTCGGTCCGCGGCGAGGAGACCGTCGTCGTGATCGGCGACGACGAGTTCGAGCTCTAGCCGTCGAGCAGCTCGAGGGCCCGCTCGATCGGGCGCGCGAGGACGGCGCGGTCGCCGCGCACGACGACCGGGCGCTGCATGAGCTGCGGGTGCTCGGCCATCAGTGCGATCGCCTCGTCGTCCGCGACCTCGCGGTCGGCGAGCCCGAGCTCCGCATAGATCGGCTCGCGCGTGCGGAACAGGTTGCGCGCCGGCTCACCGGTCTTGCGCACGAGCTCGCGCACCTCGTCCTGCTCCAGCCCGAAGACGTGGTAGTCGACCGCGTCGTAGTCGATGCCGCGCTCGCGCAGCAGCTCGGCGAGGTTGCGGCACGTCGTGCACGTCGGCTTCTCGTAGATCGTGAGCTCGGCCATCGCCGTATTGTGCCGCGCGTGCTGCGCCGGCTCTGTGGACCCTTCTTCGTCTTCGCGGGCGCGATGCACTTCCTGCGGCCGCGCTTCTACCTCGCGATCATGCCGCCGTGGCTGCCGCGCCACCGCGAGCTGGTCGTCGCGAGCGGCGTCGCGGAGATCGCCGGCGGCCTCGCGCTGATGACGCCGGCTCGCCGCCCGGCGGGCTGGTGGCTGATCGCGACGCTGCTCGGCGTCTTCCCCGCCAACGTCCACATGGCGTTGCACCCCGAGGACTTCCCGAACCTCCCGCGAACTGCGCTCTACGCCCGGTTGCCGTTCCAGGCCGTCTTCGTCGCGTGGGTTAGACACGCGATGCGCGGGGAATCGGCGTAGGGTGCCGGGCGGTTTCCCGACGAGAAAACGAATAGGAGAGGCATGCCAAGCAACAACCCCGCGAACGCCGCACTCGAGCAGCTGCAGAAGGCGCTCGACAGCGGCCTGACGCAGTTGGGTTCGCTTCGCGGCGACCTCAGCACGAGCGGTCGCCAGCAGCTGCGTGATCTCGAGAAGCGCATCCGCGAGCTGCGAAAGGACCTGGACAAGAACGGCCGCAAGCTGCTCAAGGAGCTCGAGGACCGCGTCGCGGCGGCCAGCGGCGGACGCGTGGGGTCGACCTCCCGCAGCCGCAGCACGACGACGCGCCGCAAGCCGGCGACGGCGGCGAAGTCGACCGCGCGCAAGACGACGACCAAGGCGAAGCCGAAGGCCAAAGCCGCCGCGCGCAAGACGAGCACCGCGGCCAAGACGACGGCCCGCAAGACGTCGGGCGGCGCGCGCTCGACCGCGCGCAAGGCCTCGACGGGCACGCGCCGCGCCGCGAGCTCGACGAGCCGCTCGCGCTCGACGCGCTCGACCAAGAAGTAGGAGCCGCTAGCGCTGCGAGGGCGTCTGGCCCGTGCCTGCGCACGGGGCGGCGCCCTCGCGCAGCTCCTGCGTGCCGTCCTTGTAGGTCCACCGCAGCTGGACCGTCCACGAGCCCGCCGAGCAGTCGGCCGGGTTGAGGATGAAGGCCGTCGCCGCGCTCGAGTGCGCGCGCGGCTTGTGCTTGGGCTTGTGCGTCGACCACTTCACGCAGTGGCGGTGCTTGCCGTGCCCCTTGTACTTCGTGCAGTAGTACTTCTTCTTCTTCTTGGGCTTCTTCTTGTGCGTCGCCGGCTTCTTGGCCGGGGTCGCCGAGCCGGCGCCGATGTCGAGGCTGAGGTGGGTCAGCTGGAGGTCGAGGCCCGGCGGCAGGTCGGGCAGCGGCAGCTTGTCGAACTCCAGGACGTCGTCGTAGGGCGCGGCGTCGCCCGTCTTCAGCGTGCCCTCCGACGCGCCGTTGAAGCCCGACTGCGGCTCCTTGAAGTAGAAGATGACGCCGTTGGCGGTGGTCGACCGGAAGAACGTGATCGCGGCGTGATAGGTGCCGCCGTTGAGGTTCACGTCGATCTGGCCGGTGCCGAGAACGCTGTTGGCCGGGCACGCGTCCTTGGTCGCCTGGCCCGTGGTGCACGTGCCGGCCACGGCCGTCGTGTCGAGCACGAAGCCCTTCTGGAAGCCGATCGCGAAGCCCTGCGGGATCTGTCCCTTGCGGAAGCCGGCGTCGTTCGCCCCGGCGTCGACGACGAGGTGCGATCCGGTCGAAGGGGCGTTGGGCTTGACGGTGAGCGTGCCCGCCGCCATCGGCGACGCGGCCGCCGGAACAGCGCTCGCGAGTGCCAGCAGACTGACCAACCCCCACCTGCTCATGGCGCCGGATGCTAGAACGTCGCGCCATGCGCCGCTTCGGTCTTGCCGTCGTCGTCCTCGCCCTGACGCTCACGGGCTCCGCCTCCGCGTGCTCTTACAGCGCGCGGCTGCACGCCACCACGCACCACCCGAAGGCCGGCGCGAAGTGGCCGATCCGGGTGACCCTGTCCACGAAGGTGCGCACCTCGGCGTACTACGCGTTCCTGTTCAAAGGCCGCCAGGTCTCCAAGCAGGAGATCAACCCGCACAGCACCAAGCCCGGAACCAAGCGTTTCTACTTCAGCGGCGGCGGCTTCCGCGATCCGCTGATCGTCTGGCCGCGGCGCGCCGTCGGATTCCCGCTGACGTTCCGCGTGGTGCTGCACAACAAGTGCGGGACCAAGCATCTCGACTACGTGGTCACCGTCCATCAGTAGCTACGACGACGCGGTGGCGGTGCTTCGCTCGTGGCTGGGCGAGGACGTCGTCGTCGTGCTCGAGCCGGAGGGAACGGTGATGCGCGGCGCGCTGGGCGAGCGCGAGGCCGGGGACGGCAGCGCGATGTTCACCGTCGACGAGCAGCAGCTCAGCGGCATCGCGATCGCGCTGTTCGCAGACAGCGTCGACGAGGCGTCGGTGATCGGCGACGAGCTGGTCGTCCGCCAGGGGCGGGTGACCGTCCGCGTGGCTACTTGTGGCGGTAGACGATCCGGCCGCGACTGAGGTCGTACGGCGAGATCTCGACGCGAACCCGGTCGCCGGGCAGCACGCGAATGCGGTAGCGGCGCATCTTGCCCGCCAGATGGCCGAGGACCTCGTGGTCGTTGTCGAGCTTGACGCGGAACATCAGGTTCGGGAGGGCTTCGGTGATCTCGCCCTCCATCTCGATCTTCTCTTCGACTGGCATTCGCCTTCCAGGGTAGCGGTCGAACTAGGATGCCCTGCATGGTCAAAGTCACCCGCGAATGGCTCGACGTCCGCCTCGACCAGGGGTCGCGCCGCACCGCCGCCGAGGCGCTGGAGATCTTCGGCCGCCAGCTCGACGAGGAGAGCGCCAAGTCGTTCATGCAGCTGGCACGGATGCTGCGCGTCGGACGCGACGAGTTCCTGCTCGACCGCGACCAGTCGCACGACCTGCTCACCGCCATCGAGGAGACCGGCCAGCTGACCACGCTGCGCCCCCGCCTCGAGGCGTTCCTGCGCGAGGGGTAGCCGCGCCCGTCCTGCTGACCGAGCGCGACGGCGCGATCGCCGTCGTCACGCTCAACCGCCCGGAGAAGCGCAACGCGCTGTCGATCGAGCTGCGCTGGGAGCTCGCCCGCGCGCTCGGCGAGCTGGCCGAGGACGACGACGTCGCGTGCGTGCTCTTCACCGGCGCCGGCAGCGCCTTCTGCGCCGGCATGGACGTCACGCAGTTCGGCGGCGACCGCGAGCACAAGGTCCAGCTCGTGGAGTCCAGCCATGCGGCGTTCGACGGCCTCGCCCGCTTCCCCAAGCCGGTCGTCGCCTACGTCAACGGCCCGGCGATCGCCGGCGGCTTCGCGCTCTCGCTGCTCTGCGACGTCCGCGTCGCCGGCCCGGACGCCCGCATGGGCTTCCCCGAGCTCGGCCGCCACATCCCGCCCAGCTACGCGGCGGCCCGCGCCGCGCTGCCCGACTCGCTCGCCCGCGAGCTGTGCATGACCGGCCGCGTACTCGACGCGTCTGAGGCGCTGCGTCTCGGTGTGGTCAGCGCGGTCGGCGAACGCGACGCCGCCGACGCGGTCGCCCGCGAGATCGCCTCCGCCCCGCCCGCCGCCACCCGCGAGGTCAAGCGCCGCGTCCTGCTCGCCGGCGAGTCGTCATGGCTCGCGCTCTTCGCCGAGGAGCACGACGCGCTCAAGCGCGCGCTGCTGGGCAATTGAGGCGGCGCCCCGCTTCGGGAAGGGACTGGGCGACATCAATCACGCCTGGCGGGAGTCAGATCGCCCAAAGCTGGCGGAGCCCGATGGAGTGCCGGGACGAATCCTCCGGGAGGAATGCTCCGGGACGAATCTTCCGGGATGTTCGGGGACAGGTCGAGGAGTGGCAGCGCGCCAGCGAGTCGCGTGGGCGTGACTACTCCGGGCTGGGAGCGAACGCGGCGACGCGGTCGATCCAGGCGGCGAGGCGGGGGCGGCCTTCGACCGACTGGTGCTCCTCGAGGATGCGGTGGAACGGCTCCTGGTCGGCGGGGTCGCGGCCGGCGGCGTACTTGAGGAACGGGTAGGCGCAGCAGTCGGCGGCGCCGAAGCCGCCGAAGAGGAAGTCGCGGCCCTCGAGCAGCGACTCGAACAACCCGAGGCGCACGCGCATCGTGGCGCCGAGGGCATGCGGGTCTCCGCCGGCCTCGATCTTGTTCGGCTCGACCTTCCAGACGCGGTTGAACCAGTCGATGAACATCTCGAGCTCGGCGCGGCGGGCGTGGTCGGCCGGGTAGAGCGGCTTGTCGGCGTAGCGCTCCTCCAGCCACGCGACGATCGCCATCGAGTCGGCGATCGCCTCGTCGCCGTCGACCAGCACCGGGACGAGCCCCTGGCCGCTGACCGCCTCGACCGCCGAGCGGTCGTCGTACGAGATCACGACCGACTCGTAGTCGACGCCCTTGTGGGCGAGCGCCATGGTGACCCGCTGGACGTTGGTCGACCAGGGCGCGCGGTAGAGCTGGAGCACCGCGTCAGCCTACGACCACCGTCCCGTGCATGAAGGGGTGGAACTGGCACACGTAGGCGTACGTGCCCGGCTTGGAGAACGTGAACGATCCGCGCTGGCCGTGCTTGAGCGTGAGGCTGATGCCGCGGCCGGTGACGGTGTGCGGGGCGTTGTCGTCGTTGACCCAGGTCACGGTCGTCCCGGCCGCGACGTGGAGGGCGGGCCCGAACTTGAAGCTCTTGATCGGGACCGTGGCGGCCTTCGTGGCCGTGGTGTCCTTGTGGGCGCTGCCGCATCCGATCAGCAGGGCGGCGAGCGGAAGGGTGAGGAGCATCCGCATGCCTGGTGTTCGCAGCGACACCCCGATCGGATCATGTGATCCGCCTGAGGCCCGCCGCCGTAGAGCCGTCCCGAACCCGAACCCAGGAGACAGGGATGGAAACAGCACTCAACGAACTGGCGAACGACCCGTCGTCGCGCAAGCGGTTTCTCAAGGCCGCGGGCGGTGCCGGCGCGGCTGCCGCGCTGGGCACGCTGCTCGCCGCATGCGGCGGCGGCTCGAAGAAGATGAAGACCGCCGCGGCCGCCGCGCCCGCCGCGAGCAAGGGCTCGCCGGGCGGCGACCTCGCGATCGTCAACTACGCGCTGACCCTCGAGTACCTCGAGGCGCAGTTCTACGCCGACGTGATCGCCAGCGGCATCGTCAAGGACCCGAAGATCGCGTCGCTGGCAAAGTCGATCGCCGAGGCCGAGCAGCAGCACGTCGACGCGCTCACAGCGGCGGCGCGCAAGCTCGGCGGCACGCCGGCGGCCAAGCCGAAGGCGAGCTTCCAGTCGGTCATCGACGGCGGCTTGACCAAGACGCTGCAGACCGCGGCGGCGGTCGAAAACCTCGGCGCCGCGGCCTACCTCGGCCAGGCGGCGAAGATCCAGAACAAGGAGATCCTCGCCGCGGCCCTCTCGATCCACTCGGTCGAGGCCCGCCACGCCGCCGCGCTGAACAAGCTGACCGGCGGCAACCCGCTGCCCGACGGCGCGTTCGCCAAGCCGATGGCCAAGGCCGACGTCCTCAAGGCCGTCCAGCCGTTCCTGACCGCCTAGCCCTTCCGAAACGACCAGGAGACAACGACATGGAGATCCAGTCAATGACGCGCAGCGCGTTCCTCGCGCGGGGCGCGGTGGCCGTGGGCGCGGCGTACGGGGCGGGAGCGGTCGCGCCGTTCGTCGGTACCGCGCTCGCCTCGAGCACCGACGTCGACATCGTCAACTTCGCGTTGACGCTCGAGTACCTCGAGGCCGCGTTCTACACGCAGGCCGTCCAGAAGGTGCCCGGCCTCAAGGGCGACGTCCTCAAGCTCGCCAAGGACCTGCGCGACAACGAGCAGCAGCACGTGAGCGCGCTGAAGGCGACCGTCAAGCAGCTCGGCGGCACGCCGGTGACGGCGCCCGGCGTCGACTTCGGCGGGGCGTTCAAGAGCGAGACGACGTTCCTGAAGTACGCCAACACGTTCGAGGACACCGGCGTGAGCGCCTACAACGGCGCCGCCCCGGCGATCTCGTCCCCGGACGTGCTCGCCGCCGCCGGCTCGATCGTGCAGGTCGAGGCGCGCCACGCGGCGCTCATCCGCCTGCAGCGCGGCGTCACGCCGGCGCCGCTGGCGTTCGACAAGTCCTCCGACAAGGCGGCGGTCCTCGCGGCCGTCAAGCCGTTCATCAAGGCGGCGATGTGACATGGCCGGACTCGGACCGATGGAACTCGTCGTCATCCTGATCATCGCGCTGGTGGTCCTCGGCCCCAAGCGGCTGCCCGACGCGGGCCGCTCGGTGGGCAAGGGCATGCGTGAGTTCAAGGACGCGCTGGCCGGCGGGAGCAAGGACAGCATCGAGGAGTAGCGTCCGGCCCGATGGACGATCGGGCCTTCGTGATCAACGTCGCCGACGCGCGCGCCACCCACAACGCGCGCGTCGGCACGTGGATCGACTTCCAGCCGGAGGGCGTCCACTTCGACCAGACGGGGATCAACATCCACGTCCTCGAGCCGGGCAAGCCCAACTGCCTGTATCACTCGGAGCCGGTGCAGGAGGACTTCCTCGTCCTGCACGGCGAGTGCCTGGTGATCCTCGACGGCGCAGAGGTCCCGCTCAAGCAGTGGGACTTCGTGCACTGCCCTCCGGGCGCCGAGCACGTCTTCGTCGGTGCCGGCGACGGCCCGTGCGCCGTCCTCATGATCGGCGCGCGACACGGCGAGGACGCCGCCCACTACCCGGTCAACGAGGTCGCCGCGCGCCACGGCGCGTCGGTGAGCGAGGCGACCGACTCGCCGCCGCAGGCGTACTCGATCTGGCCCGAGCCCGACGAGCCGGCGCCGAACCCGTGGCCGCCGAGCCGACGATGAGCGAGCGCGACGACGCCCAGGCCATGCGGGAGCTGGCCGCGGTGCCGCTCGGGCTGCCGGCCGGCCTCGAGGTCGAGTGGCTCGGCACCGCCGGCTACCGCCTGACCTACGAGGGCCAGACGCTGTTCATCGATCCCTACGTCAGTCGTGTGCCGGTCAAGGCGCTGTTCGGCAAGCGCCCCGCCCACGCCGACACGGCGCTGCACGACCGCTACCTGCTGCCGCGCGCCGGCAAGGTGGTCGGGATCCTCGTCGGCCACACGCACTTCGACCACGCGATCGACGTGCCTGCGCTGGCCAGGCGGCTGAACGTCAAGGCGTACGGGTCGAGCTCGCTCGGGCACCTGATGCGGCTGCACGGACTCGGCGACCATGCGGTCGAGGTCAACCCCCACCGCCCGTACGAGCTCGGCCCGTTCACGGTCACGTTCGTCCCGAGCCTGCACTCGAAGCTGCTGCTCGGCCTCGCGGTGCCGTACGACGGCGAGCTGACGTGCGAGCACCTCGACGGCCTCTCCCCCTCGGCCTACCGCTGCGGCCAGATCTGGGGCATCCACATCGAGGTCGCCGGGGCCACCCTCTACCACCAGGGCAGCGCGAACCTGCGCGACGACGAGATCCGCCACCGCGGCGTCGACGTGTTCCTCGCCGGCATCGCCGGCCGCAGCTTCACCAAGAACTACTGGGAGCGGATCCTCACCCGCCTTCAGCCGCGCGTCGTCGTCGCCTCTCACTTCGACGACTTCTTCCGGCCGCTCGACGCCGACATGGGCTTCTCGACGCGCGTGAACCTCGCCGCGATGCCGGACGAGGTCGCAGCGGTGAGCCGCGACATCGCAGTCGGCGCGCTCACGCCGTTCTCCGGTTAGCGTTTCTCCATGCTCGATGCCGAGAAGCTGGCCGCCTCGGAGGAGGCAGCGGCGCGCTGGCAGGCCGACTACGACCGCATGGCGGAGCGCTTCGGCGGCCACAAGGAGCGCACGACGCACTCCGGGATCCCGGTCAAGCCCGCCTACTTCGCCCACGACGTGCCGGCGGGCGCGCAGACCGAGGCGCCGGGCACCTACCCGTTCACGCGCGGCAACCTCGCCGCCCAGTACCAGTTCATGACCTGGGCCAACCAGCCGGTCATCGGCTACGGGCTGCCCGAGCAGACGCGCGAGCGGATGGACCTGCTCTCCGAGCAGGGCATGGTCGGATACTTCGGCCAGCGCTTCTACAACCTCGTCTACGACCTCGTCAGCCACGAGGGCCTCGACCCCGACGACCCCGCGGCGCGCGGGCGCATCGGGCAGTGCGGCATGGCCGTCTACAGCGTGCGCGACATGGAGCGCCTCTTCGCCGGGCTCGACCCGACGCAGATGAACGTCATCCACATCACCTACTACCAGGTGATCCCGGCGCTGGCCCAGTACATCGCCTACGCCGAGAAGCTCGGCCTGACGCCCGACCAGCTGCGCGGCAACTCGATGAACTGGTACCACCAGTCCGCGTACGTCGGCATGAGCGCGTTCCCCCCGGGGGCCGGCCACAAGCTCGCCGTCGAGCTGATCTCGTTCTGCGCGAAGCGGATGCCGCGCTGGAACACGACGAACCTCTTCGCCTACGGCGTCGAGGAGGCGGGCGGCACGGCCACGCAGGAGATCGGGCTGATGCTCGCCTGCGGCATCGACCTCGTGCGCTCTTGCATGGAGGCGGGGCTGCAGCCCGACGAGTTCCTGCCGCGTTTCGGCTTCCAGATCGCACAGGCCAACGACTTCTTCGAGGAGATCTGCAAGATCCGCGCGATGCGCCGCATCTGGGCGACCACGATGCACGAGCGCTTCGGCGCGCAGGACCCGCGCTCGATGCACGTCCGCATCCACACGCACACCAGCGGCGCCGTGCTGACCGCGCAGCAGCCGCAGGTCAACCTGATCCGCGCGACGCTGCACACGCTCGGCGCGGCGCTGGCCGGCACGCAGGCGATGGAGGTCTCGGCCTACGACGAGGCGCTGGCGATCCCCACCGAGGAGGCCGCGACGCTCGCGCTGCGCACGCAGCAGGTCATCCAGGAGGAAACGAACATCACCGCGGTCAGCGATCCGCTCGCCGGCTCCTACTACGTCGAGGCGCTCACCGACCAGGTCGCGGCGAAGGCGCTCGAGCTCGTCGCGCGGATCGAGGAGCTCGGCGGCTACACGGCCGCGCAGGAGACCGACTGGATCCGCAGCGAGGTCGAGGAGTCGGCGCGGCGCTGGCGCGACGAGGTCGACAGCGGCGAGCGCCGAGTGGTCGGCGTCAACTGCTACGCGGTCGACGAGGAGCCGGCGACGCCGACATTCCGCGTCGACGAGTCGGTCGAGCAGATCGCGGTCGAGCGGATCCACGAGCTCCGCGCGACGCGCGACCAGGCCCGCTACGACGACGCGATCGGCCGGTTCGCCGAGGCGGCCGAGGCGTTCGCCGCCAAGGAGACGGCCGAGCTCGGCGACGGCGCGCTGCTCGACGCGGCGATCGACGCCGCCCGGGCCGAGGCCTCGACCGGCGAGATGATGGGCGTCCTCAAGAAGGCCCTGGGCTGGCGAGCCCCCCACGTGTTCTGATGATCCGCGTACTGCTCACCAAGCCGACGCACGACTGCCACGACCGCGGCGTGCGCTACCTGGCCAAGCGCTTTCGCGACGAGGGCTTCGAGGTCGTCTTCACCAACTTCCTGCTGCCCGCGGAGATCGTCGCGACCGCCGTGCAGGAGGACGTCGAGGTCATCGGCATCTCGAGCGGCTCCGGCGGGCACATGCCGGTCTTCGAGGAGCTCGTGCCCGCGCTGCACGCCGAGGGCCTCGACGACGTCACGATCATCGCCGGCGGCAACATCCCGCCGGCGGACGCGGAGCGGCTCACCGAGCTGGGCGTCGCCGGGGTGTTCGGGCCCGGATCGGACCCTGACGCCGCGGTCGAACTGGTCAGGCGACTGCGGTCGGCACCGGCTTCTCGGTGACGACCCTGCAGAGGACTTCGACGACGTCGGGATCGAACTGGCTGCCCGCGCAGCGGCGCAGCTCGGCGATGGCTTCCTCGAAGTTCATCGCCGCGCGATAGGGACGGTCGCTGACCATCGCGTCGAAGGCGTCGCAGGCGGCGATGATCCGCGCGCCGAGCGGGATCTCGTCGCCCTTGAGCTTGTCCGGGTAGCCGCTGCCGTCCATGCGCTCGTGGCTGCAGCGGACGAGATGGGCGGCGCGCGAGAGCGCGGGTGCCGCGCCCATGATCCGCTCGCCCATGATCGTGTGCTGACGCATGAACTCCCACTCGTCGTCGCTGAGCGGGCCGGGCTTGCCGAGGATGGCGTCGGGGATCGCGGCCTTGCCGACGTCGTGCAGCGCGGCGGCCTGCAGCAGAGCGGTGCGCTCGTCGCTGCCGAAGTCGAAGTGCTCGGCGATCTCCGAGCACAGCTCGGTGACGCCGTCGACGTGCTCGCCGAGATCGGGATGGCGCTCGCGCAGGACGCTGAGCAGGACGTCGGTGCTCTGGCGGCCGGCCGAGGTGCGCCCGGTCGCCTTGTGCGCGTACATGCGCCGGTCGGCGTCGCGCAGGGCGGCCTCGCTGGTCGTGGCCTCCTCGGGCAGGCGGACGGAGCCGAACGACGCGCCGATGGTGAAGCCGCCGCCCTGGTCGCTGAGGGCGCCGAGCGCGTGACGGACGACCGCCTCCTCGCCGCCGTTGGCGGGGGTCAGGACGCAGAACTCGTCGCCGCCCATGCGGTAGGCGCAGCCGCGCCCCTCGACCGACTCCGCGAGATCGTTGCCCAGCTTGTGTAGGAGCGCATCGCCCGCGGGGTGCCCGAAGCTGTCGTTGTAGGCCTTGAAGCCGTCGAGGTCGAAGAGGGTCAGCAGGAGCGGCTCGCCGCTCGCGAGGCCCGCGTCGAGGTCGTCGAGCAGGCGGCGGCGGTTGCCCAGGCCGGTCAGCGGGTCGGTGCGCGCCAGGTGCTGCGCCGCGGCCTCCTCGCTGCGCGCGGCCATGCGCTGCTCGCGCAGCTGCTTGACCAGCGTGTTGGCGATGAGCGCGACGAACAGCCAGAGGACGCCGTGCATGAACAGGTCGCCGACGCGAAGGGCCGACCAGCCGGCCTCGCCCTCCTGCAGGGCGACAGCGCCGACGATGGTGACGAGCACGGGCGCCGTCCGCCGCAGCGGGTGCAACGAGCCGGTCTGCAGCGCGATGGCCAGGTAGAGCTCGGTCGTAAGCTCGCCGCGGGCGCCCCCGTCGAGCCACTGCAGCAGCGCCAGCGCGGCGACGCCGGCGTAGCTCATGACGAGGTAGGGCGTGTAGCCGGACGGGTAGCGTCCGCGCACGAAGGCGAATCCCGTCGCAGCGGCGGTCAGGCCGATCAGGATGCCCGCGGAGAGCGCCAGCGGGCGGCCGCCGGCGGTGACCGCCAGCGAACCGAGGACGCCGAGGCCGTAGACGACCCACACAAGGCCGGCGAAGCGGGCCGTGCTGACGGGATCGTGGCTGGCGTAGGGATCTGTGGACCGTGCTCCCATATCGAATCTGATCGGCAGAACGCCAGCGTTCTTGAGTGTCTACGGTGGTCGCGTGGACATCCCGATCCGCGGCGAGACGATCCGGCTGGGCCAGCTGCTCAAGCTCGCCGACGTCGCCTCCGGCGGCGGCGAGGCCAAAGCGCTGCTGGCCGAGGAGCTCGTGACCGTCAACGGCGAGCTCGAGACCCGCCGCGGCCGCCAGCTGCATCCCGGCGACGTCGTGGTCGTCGAGGGCGGCGAGCCGCTCGTCGTGACGTAGTCTGCGCGCCATGTGCCGGAACATCAGGACGCTGCACAACTTCGAGCCGCCGGCGACCGAGGAGGAGATCCAGGCCTCGTCGCTGCAGTACGTGCGCAAGATCAGCGGGTCGACCAAGCCGTCGAAGGCCAACGAAGAGGTCTTCGAGCGCGCGGTCGAGCAGATCGCCGCCGTGACGCGCGAGCTGCTCGACAGCCTCGTCACGCACGCTCCGCCGCGCGACCGCGAGGTCGAGGCGGCCAAGGCCCGCGAGCGGGCCGCGCAGCGTTTCGCTGCCTAGACGGCGGCCTCGGCGAGCCCGAAGCGCACGCCGGTGAGCTCTTCGGAGAGCTCCCAGAGCCCGCGCGCCTTGGCCTCGTCGCGCGCCGCGCCGGTGCGGCCGACGAGCTTCGGCTTGCCGCGGAACTCCTGGAAGCCGTCCGGCCCGACGTACGAGTTGCCGGGGATGTCCTGCGTCGCGGCGTAGACCGTCGGCCGCGCGCCGTCGTCGCCGTTCTGGGCGAGGACGACGTTGCCGATCTTCATGACCGCGTGCTGCAGGATGTTGCCGGTGTGGCCCTGGAGGCCGGTCGACGCCCAGCCCGGGTGCGCGGCCGTCGCGCGGACCTGCGAGCCCGCATCGTCGAGGCGTCGCTGGAGCTCGAGCGTGAACAGCAGGTTCGCAAGCTTGGACTGCCCGTAGGCCGTCCAGCGCTCGTAGCGGCGCCGCTCGAAGTTCAGGTCGTCGAGGTCGATGCGCCCGAAGCGGTGGGCGGCGGACGCGACCGACACCACGCGGTCGGTGATCTGCCCGAGCAACAGGTTCGTCAGCGCGAAGTGCCCGAGGTGGTTCGTGCCGATCTGCATCTCGAAGCCGTCGGCGGTACGGCTCTTGGGCAGCGCCATCACGCCCGCGTTGTTGATGAGGACGTCGAGCTCGCCGTCCCACCCGGACGCGAAATCGCGCACGCTGGCGAGGTCGGCGAGGTCGAGCGCGCGGACCTCGGTCGAGCCGTCGATCGACGCAGCCGCCTGCTCGCCCTTCTCGGTGTTGCGCACGGCCAGGACCACGTGCCAGCCGTCCGCGGCCATGAGACGCGCCGCGCCCAGGCCGATGCCCGAGTTCGCGCCGGTGATGACGACGGTGCGGCTCATTCGCTCTCCCGCGGCGCGTAGCGGCGGTGGAGCATCAGGGCATTGCCATCGGGGTCGGCGAAGAACGCCATGTGGCAGACGCCCGTGTCGAGGATGTCGCCCGCGAACTCGACGCCCTTGGCCTCGAGATCGGCGCGCGCGGCCTGCACGTCGTCGACCCGCAGCGCGATCGGGTTGGGATTGCGGTTGTGCTCCATCCCCATCGCGACCGGGTTGTAGACGCTCAGCGTCAGCCCGTTGATGTCGAACTCGGCGTAGTTGCGGTCGGGGACGTAGACGTCGCGCTTGAGGCCCAGCGTGTCGCCGTAGAACGCCGCGGCCGCCTCGAGGTCGGCGGTGGGAACGCCGACGAAGTCGACGTCGGTGATCGTGCTCATGGCGCGAGCCTACGCGGTCGTCGGCTGCTCTTCGCCGCCGCGGTCGTCGAACTCGGTGACGATCCCCTGGATGTCCTTGTCGCGCTCCGCGAAGCGGTCGAGCACCGGGTTGAGGATCCCGCGCAGCACCCAGTAGGCGCGCCAGCGCTTCGGCTGGATCACGGTCGCGTCGCGGCGCTCGATCCCGCGCACGATCGCCTCGCCCGCGACCTTCGGCGGCAGCCGCTTGCGCAGGACCTTCGGCATCGAGTGGACCAGCCGGTCGGCCAGCGGGTCCTCGTCGAGGCCGAGGCGGACCATGTCGGTGTCGATGAAGCCGAAGTACGCGGTCGTCGCGCTCGCGCCGTGGCGGACGAGCTCGACGCGCAGCGCGCGGCCGAGCTGCTCGACGCCCGCCTTGGCCATCGCGTAGGGCGCCATCCCCATCCCGTTGGCGAACGCGTAGACCGACGAGATGACCACCGCGTGGCCGCCGCGGCGCACGATCTCGGGCAGCGCCGCGTCGACGGTGCGATAGACGCCGTTGAGGTTGACGTCGAGCGTGCGCTCGACGTTCTCGGTCGCCATCGCCCGCAGCGTCGCGCCGCGCGGCGCGATCCCGGCGTTGGCGACGACCACGTCGAGGCCGCCGAAGGTCTCGACCGCGGTGGCGACCACGCGCTGCATCGCGCCGCGGTCGGTGACGTCGGCGGCCAGGCCGACGTGCCCTTCGCCGGGCAGCCCGGACGCGGCGGCCTGCGCGGCTCCGGCGTCGAGGTCGCAGATCACCACCTTGGCGCCGCGCGAGGCCAGGGCGACGGCGGTCGCCTGGCCGATCCCGCGCGCCCCTCCCGTCACGAGGGCGACCTTGTCGGTGAGCTCGTAGCGCGGCATGTCGCGCGACCCTACTCATTCGCCGCCGGCTCCAGACCGGCCCGCAGCTCGGGTCGCCCCTCGATCTCGAGCTTCGCGTAGACCCGGTT
>Ga0207657_10002301_pt1 | contig 20708 bp, 22 predicted proteins | sample KBSC33metaG_FD_184316 | JGI IMG/M metagenome (GOLD analysis project Ga0207657, IMG submission 184316) | Corn rhizosphere microbial communities from Kellogg Biological Station, Michigan, USA - KBS C3-3 metaG (SPAdes) (version 2) | ecosystem: Host-associated > Plants > Roots > Rhizosphere > Soil ... | reverse complement strand
GAGCTTGCGCCGCGTGCCGCCGAGCGCGAGCCGCACGCCCATCTCCGTGGCTCGGCTCGCGCCGCGCGCGAGGAGCAGGTTGGCGATGTTGGCACAGGCGATGAGCAGCACCATCCCGGTGACGGCGAAGAGCATCAGCAGGGGGACGCGGGCCTCGCGATGGATGGTGCTCTGGCCGCGCGCCCCCGGCTCGACGATGACCTTCTTGGCGCGGAACTTCTCCATCGTCTTCGCGCTCATCTCCTTCTGGAGCGGCGCCTCGACGTCGTTGATGATGGCGTGATACACGCCGTTGATGCTCTGCGCCGCGGCCTCGCGGCTCACGCCGGGCTTGAGCCGGGCGAAGAGGTACACCCAGTAGTTCTGCCGATTGTCGAACTGCGTGAAGCGCTGGATCTCACCACGCATGCTGATCGGCACGTACACCATCGGGCGCGTTCCGACCGTGGTGCCCTCGAACCCCTCGGGCGCGACCCCGACGATCGTGTACGGCTTGCCGTTGATCGTGATGGGCTTGCCGACGATGGCCGGATCGCCACCGAGGCGGCTCTTCCAGAATGCATTGCCGATGACGGCGACGTAGTTGCCGCCAACGACCTTGTCGTCATCGGGCGACAGCAACCTCCCCTTGGCTGCCGTGACGCCGAGCACCGGGAAGTACGAGCCGCTCACCATCATGCCATCGCCCGTCATCGGCTCCTTGTCGTAGCTGAGCGAGGTGCCGAACGAGCGATGCGCGGCGATGCCCGTGAAGGGCGTCTGCGCCTTCTCCAGGTCGCGGAACATCGCGTAGCTGAAGACTTCCTCGCACGTCCCGGCATCGTTGCAGGAGTTGGAGCCGGGAGCCGGTCCAGGCGCGGAGAGGTTCACCAACTGGCTCGCCTCGCGCACCGGCAGCGGACGGAGCAGCAGCTGGTTGAACAGCGAGTAGATGGCGGCGTTGGCGCCGATGCCAAGCGCGAGCGACAGCACGGCGATGGCGGTGACGAACGGCGCCTTCAGCAACATCCGGGCGGCAAGCCTGAGATTTCGCATCGGACCGAGGAAGCGGGTGATGCAGCAGCGCTACGGCATGGGACAGCGAGAGCGAGTCAGGGGTTGGCCCCCTCGGATACGGAGGAGCCAACCCCTGGGTTTCCGCGATGAGTTGCTTACTTCCCGATCCAGTACGTCGCCTTGACGAGGAAGACGTTCGTCGGCACGGTGCGGAAGATCGCGTCCACGTCGCGCCGGCCGTCGAAGGTGCCGATCGGCTCGAACCCGCTGCGCTCCTGCTGCCACACGAAGTACAGCGATGAGCCCGGCCGATAGTCCCATCGCATCACCGCGTTGCCGCGCAGCGAGCGGACATTGAAGTTCGGCTGGTTCACCGTGAAGCTTGGCGCGCCGCCCGTGCCGTCGGGGTCGATCACGTACTGCGCATTGGCGGCATCGTAGCTGATCTGGCTCGGGCCGTATCGATTGAACTGGTACGTGCCGGGCAGTGCCAGCTCCTTGTAGTCGCCATAGCTCCCCGCGCTGACGAACGGCTGCACGTACATCACGAAGCTCAGCGTCGGCGAGAGGGTCACGTCCATGCGCGTGTCGAGCGACAGGGTGTTCTGGGTCAGCGTCGCCAGCACGTAGCGCCTGCCGTAGGTGTTCGTCGCCAGCGGATCCGCCACGCTGCGCACGAGCTGCTCGGTGTCGTGCAGCCTGCTCCAGCTCGGACCGAAGTTCAGGTGGACGTTGGAGCTGGGCCGCAGGTCCATCGAGAGCTCGAGCTGCTTCTGGTAGCCGCCGAGGATGTCGTGGGCGTAACTCGTGAACGCGTTCAGCACGACCGGGCGGCGCGTGTCGGTGTTGACACCGACGTTGGCAGTCCAGCTCGCCGGCTGCCGGCCCTCCGGACCACCGCGCAGGAGCACGTCGTCGTAGAAGTCGGGCGAGTAGGTGACGCCGCCGCTCACGCCCCACTGGTTCAGCCACGTCGCGTTGCCGTTCACTGCGTAGCCGTGGAAGATGGCGCGACCGCCGTAGTTGAAGGCGTCGTTCTGGTAGGCGTACGCCGACCAGCTGCTCAGGTGCTTGCCCGCCGTGTAGCTCTGCTGGCCGATCAGCGTGGAGATCGCGCTGTAGCCCGTGCGTCCCTGCAGGCCGAGGTCGTTCAGCTCGAGCCCCGGGCTGCTCGTCTTGAGCGCGATCGAGCCGAAGGTCGAACCGCGCTTGGCGAGCGCGACCTCACCGATGTAGCCGCTCAGCGAGGTGCGGGCGGTGTCGTAGCTCAGGTTCAGCAGTGCGGAATCCGGACGCTGGAAGTAGTGGGAGCTCGTGCGCTGCGTCGCGGCGATGGCGCGCTGGCTTCCCTGGACCAGGCTGCCGCCGAGGAAGCCGCTCGCGATCCACGTCCGCTTCTGCATGTCGTGCTCGAAGTCCACGCCGCCGAACGTCGCGTTGGAGCGAAGCACGGGCGCAAAGGTCGTGTCACCGACGGAGCGGCTCGTGTTCTCGATCATCGCGCCGACCGTCGTCGCACCGCCGCGGAAATCACGCTTCAGGCGTCCGGCGAAGTAGTTGGTGAGCGGTTCCACCGGACGATCGTAGCGCACCCCGTTGTCGGTGAGGATGTGCGCTCGCTGCTCCGTCGTCACCGCGTCGAGGATGCCGACGGTCCACGGGCCCTTCTTGCCCGTCACCTTCGCCGCGCCGGCGATGGTCGTCTGGTTGGGCATGTCGGCGAACTCGGTGTTGCCCGGAACGCCGAGCTGCGGCTGACGTCCGATGCGGCGCGAGTAGAGGAAGGTGTGACTGCCGTAGTCGTTCTGCCGAACGACCTGGCCGAAGCTGAAGACGTCGCTCCCCTCGAGGAAGAAGGGCCGCTTCTCGGGGAACGACGTCTCGAATGCCGAAAGGTTCACCACGGCCGGATCCACTTCCACCTGGCCGAAGTCAGGATTGATCGTGGCGCTCAGCGTGAGGCCGCCGGGCAGTCCGTACTTGAGGTCACCGCCCACCTTCGGCTCGTTGTCCGTGTGCCGATAGAACGGATCGGTGGCGTCGCCAGGCGCGCGCGTCAGGGTCGAGCTCACGTACGGCGTGATCTCGAGACGCTCGGGAACGCCGATGCCGGTGATGCCGGTGATGTCGCCGAAGCGCGAGACGAAGCCGCCGTCGTTCGGCGTCCACGGCGCCCAGGTGTCGCGCTCGTTGCGACGCGCGATGTCGCGCTGTACCTGGAATCCCCAGACGCGCTCGGTGGCCTTGCTTCCGCCGAAGCGCAACTGGCTGAGCGGGATGCGATACTCCGCCACCCAACCGAGCGAGTCGATGCGGGTGCCGACCTCCCAGACCGCGTCCCAGTTCAGGTCCTCGTTGCCGTCGTTCGAGGTGTAGACATCCTTCTGCACGCCGCGCGGCGAGGTCGAGAAGCGGAACGCCGTGCGCCGGTCGTGATACGAGTCGATGATCAGGTGCACCCAGTCGGTGTAGATGCCGGTCGCCGCCGTCGCGTCGCGTCGGGCGAGGCCGGCGGCAATGGAATCAGGATGCGGATCGAACATCCGGATCCCCACATAGAGCGCATCGTCGTCGTAGAGCACGCGCACTTCCGTCTGGTCGGGCGCAGGTTCACCCGGCTTGGGATACGACTGCACGAAGCCGCTGCTCGGCGGCGCCGCGGACCAGGCCGCTTCATCGAGCTTGCCGTCGATGGTGATGGGAGCGGTGCGGCGCGACGCCGTCATGGTGCGCGGCGGCGCGCTGTTCGTCGTCTTGTTGCCGGTCGTCGGCTGTTGCGCGGCAGAGGGCTCGGCGAGCAGTGCGATGCACAGCGCGAGCGCGAGGGGGAGACGCATGGGAGCGCGGCGGTGGGTGAAGGACGGCGCGGGTCGAGGGCAGACCCGGGTTGGACAACCGGAATCCGCGAAAGGTTGATTTATCAGCAGACCAGACGGGCGCGTCGCTTCTTGCGGCGTCAGTCCGTCGGGACGAGACTATTACGAAGAACGTGAACCGTACGTGTCACGACGTCCGGAGGTTGCCATGCGCATCCGTTCCCTCCTCGCCATCGCCACGCTATTGCTGCCCGCCGGCCTGAGCGCGCAGCGGCTTCCCTTCCCCGGCAGGCGTCCGCATCCAGCCGCCCCGCAGCCAATGCCGCGCGAGCCGGCGCCCATTGCGCGAGAGCTGAACTATACGCGGCTTCGCTTCTCCTTCGAGAGCTACCCGCTGCTCAGCTTCGTGCAGTCGTCGGGATTTGCCACCGGCGGTTCGTCCACCTGGGCAACACTCGGTGCAGGGACGCGCGCCGAGTACCGCCTGTCACGGTACTTCGCGGCGACGATGGATCTCACGTCGAGCGTGCTCGGCGGACCGGTGAACCTGTCGACGGCGGAGCTGGGCACACGCATCGGACGTGCGCGTACGGAGCGGAGGCTGGTCCCGTTCGGCGACCTGCGCGTCGGCTACGCGGCCGCCTACAGCCAGGAGGTCGGATCATTCATGAACGATCCGATCGGCTATCCGATCCCGCACGGCGCCTATGGGTCGCGGTACAGTAGCGGCTGGGGCGCCATCGCCGGCGCCGGCGTGGAGTACGGGCTCACGCGCACCTTCTCACTGACGAGCGAGCTGCTCGCGACGCACACGCGGATGAGTGCGCACGACGTGCTCAGCACCACCGCGCAGCCGAGCTATGGATTGACGTCGATGCGAGTGGTGCTTGGCCTCAGGTACAATCCGGTGCGGATGGTGCTGCACTAGGGCCGCATCGGGCAGTGCGTGCTCGAGTCACGCCGAGCGCGCCGCGAGTGCCGAGGCTCCAACTTCCGGTGTGTGTGCCTGGATCAGGTTGCGTAGCTCATCGCGCTGTCGATCGCCAAGCACCCGCTTGGGGATGTAGTGCGCCGCGCTCCTGTTGTAGAAGAACAGAAAGAAGTCCGTCGTCTCTTCCACGCGTACGAGATCGGCCCAACGGAGGTCCTGGCTCAGGCCCGCTCCGCGGATATGGAGGCCTGCGTCATCCACGGTGCGCATCTGCGTGCCGCGCAGCGCCGGATCGTCCTGCAGCGCTTTCCTTGCCGCGGTGCGACGCATGAGCGGGAGCAGGCTCAGATAGAAAGCGCCGAGCAGCATCCACGGCAGCGCATTCCAGAATGCGTCAGTGAGTGAGATCTCCCGCCAGTGCCTGCCGACGGCCAACCAGATCATGAGCGCCGGGATGGCGATACCAACGATCGGCACCACCCAGCGCGCCCGGTTGAACGACCACACGTCACGCAGGCCGGTGCGGTAGTCGATGGGATCGAATTCGAACTGGGCGATGATGGGCATGGATGACGTGGTCACTGGAAGACGTCGTCGATCATGACAGCCAGCTTCTACGCGCTGAACTGACGCAGGTGATGATCGAGGTGCTTGTACATCAGTTCCGCCCACTGCTCCGGGGTCAGTCGTCCGAAGAACGCGTGTGGATGGGTAGTGCACTGCGCGGCGCCGCCAGCGGTGAAGCGCTCGATGAGCGCAATCAGTCGCTCCCGTTCGACGTCGAGGTCACGCTCGCCGGTAATGAAGAGCGCCGGCGCGGTCGGCGAGTTCCGCTCCATCGGCCGATCGTTGCCCAGCGCGAGCCGCCTGATGAGCGGGCCGACGATCCGGCCGATGAGGACGCGCGGCGGCCGAAGGTCACCGACGGCCATCTCCAGACTGTTCGCGCAGTGCGCGACTGCCTGGGCGACGTTCATCTTCCCCCACTGCCGAATCGAATCGGGGCGCACGTTCCCGATTCGGGTCTTCACTTCTTCGACCACTGCAGGCTCAAAGAGGGTCTTCATACAGGGGACGTGGCACGGTTGGCGGACGCGCGAGCGAGCCCTCAGGGCTGATGCATCAGCATCCAGGAGGTGCCGAATCTGTCGCGCAGCATGGCGAAGCGCGAGGCGAAGAAGGTCTTCTCCATCTTCATGAAGATCTGGCCGCCGTCGGAGAGCAGCGCGTATACCCGCTCCGCCTCGTCGTCGCTGTCGAGCCGGAGGGTGAGATACGCGCTGCGCATCGGCTCGGTATTCGGGATGTCGGCGCCGCGCAGGAGGGTGCCTCCAAGCTCGAGGCTCGCATGGAGGACCTTGCTCCCCCACTCGGGCGGAAGGCGCGACTCCGGCGCCTCGCCGTGCTTCATCATGTAAACGAGCTTCGCGCCGAGGTGCTGCTGGTAGAAGCTGAACGCTTCCTGGCAGGTGCCGGGATAGTTGACGTAGATGTCGAGATTCACGAGCGATGTCTCTGTTGAAGTTTTCCTGTCGCGCTACCCTTCTGTCGCAACCGCGCTGACGTGTCCGGCCACGACGCGCCATGGCCCGCCGTGCTCCTTCGCCCACACTCTGGTGTAGCGGTACCTTCCCGAAACCGGCGTGCCGCTCACCTCGACGGTGAGCCGCGTCCGCAGCGCGACGACGCGAACGGTGTCGCCTACGGCGAGCACGCGCAGCTCCTCCGGCTCGTGCTCACGAAAGCGTACCACGCCCGAGCCATGCGCCGCGAGATCCTCGGCTTTGGTGCCGAGCCGGCCGTCCGGTCCGGTGAAGAGCAGCTCGTCGGCGATCAGGCGATCGAGTGTGGCGACGTCGGCGTCGAGCTGAGCGCGGCGCAGCTCGGCCTCGAGCGCCACGATCTCGGGATCCGCCGCGCCGACGACGACCGATTGCATTCGCGAAGATTCGCCTTCGTTCACGTCGTCGTTCGTGTCCACTGTCCAGCTACTCACGATGCATCAACGCGCACGACACGGGCCGGCCGCCGGGCGAGGTGCACACGTCATATGGACTGGACGAGTGGCCGACGTAGAACGAGGTGATCAGCGCGACGAGGAGGAGCCAGCCCACGATCGTCGCGAGGACGATCAGGCGGTGTCGCCAGGTCGCGGGCGGTGCGGCGAGGTGGAGTCCATGGAGCGACAGGTTCATGACACCCTCCTGGTCAGGTGCGGCCAATCGCAAAGCTGCGTCACCAGGAAGCTGATCGCCAGCCCGCTATCGTGCCGCCTCTCCGAGCTGCTCCTCGATCGATCGCGTGCGCTCGGACATGACATCGCCGGTGTGCTTCGTCGTCACCGTCTCGATGAGCATCACCCAGCACTCCTCGGCAGCCACCGGGTTGTGCCGCACGCCACGCGGCACGACGACGAGCTCGCCGGGTCCGAGGGTGACCTCGCCATCCTCGAGCTGGATACGCATCGTGCCACGGACGACGAGAAAGAGCTCGTCCTCTTCCTCGTGTGCGTGCCAGACGAACTCACCCTGCAGCCGGGCGATCTTGACGTACTGATCGTTCACGCGGCCGATCACCTTCGGCGTCCAGAGCTCAGTGACGTCGTCGAAGCGTGACTCGATGTTGACCGGAGTGAGCATCGTTGCCGGGTGGAGGCGTCAGTCAGAGGACCGTTCGTCGGTTGCGACGAAGGGAACATACGGCAATCCCGTGTCGCGCGTACGTGCGTACATCACCCGGTCGATCACGGTGCCGTCCTTGACGCCGCCGCGCTCGAGCACGGCTTCGCGCTGATAGCCCGCCTTTTCCAGCACGCGCATCGAGCGCCGGTTCCAGCTGAACACCGGCGCGTAGAGTCGTATGACATCCGTCTCGCGAAACACGGCATCGCTCACGGCCTTCACCGCCTCGGTGACGATGCCGCGGCCCCAGTACGGCTGGCCGAGCCAGTAACCGATCTCCCAGCACCAGCGTTCGATGTCCGGGCCGGGCTCGAGGGCGATCGTGCCCACGGCGGCGCCATCCACGTCGATCGCATAGAGGCCTGGTGGCGCCGGCTCGACCGCGGAATGCGCCAGCCACTCGTCGGCATCGCGCTCCGTGTATGGATGCGGAAACCGGTCGCGAAGGTTGCGCCACACGTCGCGGTCGTTCGCATTGCGCAGGAGCGACGCGCGGTCGTTGGTGCGCCAGGGACGCAGGAGCGCTCGGCTGAGTGGGATGACGGTGGAGAGCATGTGACTCGGCTTGCGCCCGAGCGCTTCAGGTTCGCGTGGCGTCCCTCGTCCTGTACCATGCGGCGACGAACGGCACCGCGAGTACGAGGACACCGCATCGCATCAGGTGGTCACGGCGCTGGCCCGTCGGCCGAACCTGATCTGCAGCGCTCGGCGAACGATGAAGAGACACGCCGCGACGAACAGGAGGCCAAGGCCGGCCAGGAGCGGCATCAGGCTCACCGGTCGCGAGCTGTCGAGCGCCCAGGCGAAGAGGATCGTCGCGCCCGCGGCGGCACTGAGTGCGCTGGCGAATCCGCACACGCTCGCGCCGACGCGCGCCAGGCCAGTAGCCAGCACCGTGTGACTACGATTGGTAACCATGTTCATGGAGTGATCGGTCGCGGAACTTTCAGTAGACGGCAACCGCGCCACGACCGATCGGCCGCAGCGGCTGCCCAAGCAGATCATCGACCAGTCGGATCTCGTAGTGGCCAGGCGCCGGCACGGCCACGATCGCCTCATAATGATATTGGACGGTCGTCGCCACGCAGAGCGCGAGCGAGTTGGCGGAGCGGTGGATTCGAACCTCGATCACTGAGCCGGAGCGAAGCGCGCTCGCCTCGGCCACGAGGCACGGCGCGCTCGCGACGTCCCACTGTACCCTCGCGCCGCCCGCAGTGGCGGTGATCTTCAAGCGCGACGGATCGCTCGACGGCGCCGCGTCAAACGACGTCGCGAGAGACACTGGCAGCGCCATCCCACCCGGCAATGGCTCGAAGGGACCACTGCTCCCGCTACAGGCTGCGAGCAGCGCGGCTGCGGCGACCCTGGTGACTTGGCGTGCGATAAGAGGCGACATGATCGGCGGGGAGGGCGGCAGGAAGGTACTGCGCTCATGTGGCGCACGAGAATAACCCGAAGCGCGCTCCAGAAGTCACGGGAAGCATCCTCCGGACGACACTTGCTCCCGCTCAGCGCGGCCGCACCACGACCGTGTCCCGGCTCACATACCGCTCGCCGCCGACGGTATGGAACACCACCTCGATGATCTTCTGGCCGGTGTCCGCATACACGTGCTTCTCCCGGAAGCCGACGGCCGTCATGCCGCGTCGCGGCCAGCCCTGTCGCTCCGTGAGGCGCCGGACTGTCGGGCGAGCGTGCTCACTCCACGCGATCGAGTACGAGACCAGCCGATCGATCGGCGAGAGGGGATCGAAATCCATCACGATGTCGAGGGTCCTGCCCTTCCGGATCGTGTCGTGCTTCGCGGTGACGTACGCGCCCGGGAGCTGCGGCCGCACGCCCCATCGCTGGCGCGGCCGGAACGGCTGACAGTCAGGACCGCCACCTGCGTTGCCGAGCTCGCACATCGGAAGTACCGGATCCGATGCGGTGGCGCGACGCCGTTCGCTCGTCACGTGAATGCGACCGGCGCTGTCGATCAGGTAGCTCCGCGTCGCCGGGATGTCGCGCTTCACCGGCTCGTCGGTGGAATCCCAGACGGCTTCCACCTCGAGCGTGAAGCCTCGCGCGCGCCAGGGGTCCGACTTTCCGCGTGGCGGTGTGTAGTACACGAAGTGATGATCGTCGTAGCCCGATGATGCCGAGCACGCGAGCCGCTCGACGGCAGCGAGCGAGCGCGGATACGCCCGGGCGACGCTGTCACCGCGTGAACGCTCGATGCAGCGCGCGAGCTTGAGGAGCTGGTCGAGCGGGCGCGCGTCGAGCCACTCCGGGGTTGCCGGCGCGACGACGACAGTGCGCGGCGCACCCTGCTGCTGCACCGGAGCGGGGACGGCCCGCGCCGGGGCGCCGTTCGTGGTGCGCAGCGCGGCGACTCCCGCTGCCAGCAGCGCCACGACAACTACTGCAACGAGCGCGACGACCACGGCTCGGCGATTGGGCGACGTCATCATGCGATCGTCCACAGGTGATGTCGGGCGGCCCGACGCTCACCTATGGACGATTCGCCGAGCCGAACGATTCAGGGACGGTCGGTGATGACGACCGAGCCGGCGCCCATGTCGCCGCTCGATAGAGCGCGGCCACAACGGTACGGATTTCGCGCCCGTCGCGCCACCACCAGTACCCAGCCCGAGGAGCGGTGATGCAGGTTGCTGACCTGATGCAGACGAACGTGAAGTCGATCACGCCTGATGCGCCGATCGTCGACCTCGTGCACATGCTCGCCGACCTGCGTGTGTCCGGCCTGCCGGTGGTGGACGAATCGGCGCACGTGATCGGTGTCGTGTCCGCGGCGGACGTGCTGCGCGAGGCCGCCGGCCTCACCGTCCCGAGTGCAAAGTCTCGTACGCTGGCACGCGAGTCGGTACGGGACATCATGACACCGAACGCGCACGTGATCGCACCGGACGCCGACGTGCGGGAAGCGGCGAAGCAGATGATGCACGCCGACGTACGCCGGCTGTTCGTCGAGGATCAGGGGCGCATGATCGGCGTCATCTCGCAGACGGACATCGCGAATGCGGTGGGGACGGGGCAGTTGTAGCTCCCTGCCCGCCCACACCGCCTACGTGTCCAGCGAAACCACCGGCCACGGAAACGACTCCGCCATCTCATCGGCGAGCGATCCGCCAACTGCCGGGCCGAGCGCCTCGAGCCGGAGCTCCTCGCGTTCCGCATGCTCGATGAACAGCATCGTCCGATCCGCCTCCGACGCCACCACGATGCAGCACCGCTCCGGCTCGAGCTGAAGCACATCGGCACGCAGTCGCCATTCCCGCTCCCACGTGAAATCGATCGGTGGAATGCTGAGCGGATCGTACCGCACATGCCGATACCGCAGCGACTCCGGTAGCTGCTCGTACTCGGCGTCCGGTTGATAGATCACCGGGCGGCCGCCGAGCGCGAACAGGTAGTCCTTGCCAAGGAGGACGCCGTACGGCTGGAGCCGCGCATCGCGCTGGGCGCTCCAGCGGAAGACTTCGCGGAGCTGCTTGATCGGCGCCTCGGCGAACGAGACGCAGCGCGAGTCGTCGCGGATTGCCCGGCTGTCACCGGCCAGGCATCGCTCGGCAATGATGGATCGGAGCACGTCGAAGGCGTCGCCGCGCGAATCGCCGCGCAGCAGATGCATCAGGTTCGGCGCGACGTCCGGTCGCTTGCGAAGTGTCGGCGTGAGGGACTTGCGGGGCGTTTCTGTCGCTGAACGCGTCATGGCTCCCGAGCCGAGCTGAAGGAGGCACAACAGTGCAGGAGAAACGCGCAGGGTTCAATAGGGGCCCTCGGACTTCTCCGCCGGCGGCAATCCTTTGGCGGCTCGAGGTTGTCTCACCTTCGCACGCTGAGGATCCTCTAAGCCGGGACGAGCGCTGACCCGGGACGCCCGCAACCTTTCACTCGTCCTCACCCGCAGGATCCTCACGCCAATTCGCGCCTCACTTTCCGATAGATCATGCACCGTCATCGTGCGTTGCTCGTTTGCGGTCTCCTCCTCGTTCCGTTCGCTGCCGATCTCGCCGCCCAGGGAGTCCCGGCGGCGCGTCCGGGAACGGGCGAGATTCGCGGCCGGCTCGTCGAATCCGGGACCAATCGTCCCATCGCCGGTGGTTCCATCACCGTCCGCCGCGCCGGCACGGACACGTCGTTCGCCGGCGGCGCGCTGCCGAAGGCTGATGGCACCTTCCGCGTGGATGGCCTCGTCGCCGGCCGGTACACCGTCCGCATCCGTGCGCTCGGCTTTGCGCCGATCGTGAAGTCGCCCGTCGTCGTCAGCGCCGCGCAGCCGGTCGTCGAGCTGGGCGATCTCGAGCTCAAGGGAACGGTCACCACCCTCGAGGGCCAGACCGTGGTCGCCGAGCGTGACGAGGTGGCGCTTGCACCCGACCGGAACAGCTACAGCACGAAGAACATGGCCACCGCCAGTGGCGGCACGGCGATCGACGTGCTGCGCAATGTCCCGTCGGTGGAAGTGGACGGCACCAACAACGTGAGCCTGCGCGGCAACCAGAACGTGGTGGTGCAGATCAATGGACGCTCGTCGCCGCTCAAGGGCGAGCAGCTCGGCAATTTTCTCGCGCAGCTGCCGGCGCACACCGTGTCGCGCGTCGAGGTGTCGACTAATCCGTCGGCGAAGAACGATCCGGAGGGAACGGCGGGCATCCTCAACATCGTGCTCAACCAGGAAGCGGAGATCGGCCTGAGCGGCGGCCTCACCGCGGGAACGAGCACGACGGGCACGACGAGCCTGTCCGGCAACGTCGGCCAGCAGCGCGGTCCGCTCACCGTGCTCCTGTCGGCGAACTTCTACCGCGACAGCCGGGAGATGACCACCAACGCGGCGCGGACGAACCTCCTCGCCACGCTGCCGGCGTTCGTCGACACGCGCACGAACGGCACGATGGAGCCGCTGTCGCGCGGCTTCACGCTGCGCTCGGAGTACAAGCTGAACGGCAAGGATGCACTGTCGTTCGACGCGTTCGCCTACGGCGGGCGCTACGCGAACTCGAGCACGTCGCGCTTCACCGATCTCGACGCCACGCGCGACCTGATCGGCGCCTTCGAGCAGTACAGTCGCCAGGTCTCGCACAACCTGTCGCAGGACTACACGCTCGCCTTCCGGCGCACCGGCAAGCCGAAGGAGCCGACGCTCAACACGGAGCTCCGCTTCTCGAAGAACTGGAACGAGAACGACATGGACCTGAGCAGCGCCACCGGTGACCCCGACGCCTCCATCTCCGCGTCGATGCTCCAGGCCGAGCGCGACCGGACGACGGGCGGATTCCCGTCGTGGAACCTGCAGACCGACTACTCGCGCCAGCTCGCCAACGCGACGAAGCTGGAGACCGGCTTCAAGGGCACGTCGCGCAATACCAGCAACGACTTCGCGGCAGCCTACCTTGATTCGGCGAGCGGTCAGTTCGTGAACGCGCCGGAGCGGGCGCGCGCCTTCGACTACCGCGAGCGGATCGGCGCCGGTTACGCCGTGCTCTCCCAGCAGGTGGGCAAGCTGCAGGCACAGGGCGGGCTCCGGCTGGAGGAAGCGTCGACGCACCTCGTGCTGCCCGGCCTGGCGCAGACGTCGGACAATCGGTACGGCAGCGCGTTTCCGAGCGCGATCCTGAGCTACAACTTCACCGCCATGCGGCAGGCGAAGGTCAGCTACTCGCGCCGCATCAGCCGGCCGAACCCGTTCCAGCTCACGCCGATCGAATACCGGCAGGACGCACGATCGGTCTTCCGCGGCAACCCCGACCTGCGCCCGGAGTACACCGACGCGCTCGAGCTGGGCCTGCAGGAGGCGCACAGCTGGGGCTCGCTCCAGCTCAACCCCTACCTTCGGAAGACGGCGCATGCCGTGCGGTACATCCAGACGGTGGACACGAGCGGCGTGTCGGTGAGCACGTTCGACAACGTGGCGAGCACGACGACCGTGGGCACGGATCTCAACGTGAACTATCGCCGCGGCCCGATCACGCTGTTCGGCGGTGGCAGCGCGTACCGCTACGCCAGCGACGCGTCCAACCTCGCCGGTGATCTGTCGACGAAGGCAACCGTGTGGTCGCTGCGCGCGAATGCAACGTGGAAGGCGACACCGCTCACCGACGTCCAGGCGTTCGCGAACTATCGCGCACCGTACGCGACGGAAGGCGGCCGGCAGTCGGCGATGACGATGATGCAGTTCGCCCTGCGCTACAAGCTGTGGGGCGACCAGGGGAACATCTCGCTGCGCCTGTCCGACCCGTTCAACATGATGCGCTTCGGGTATCGGACGGCGAACGGTCAGGTGATCGAGGACAGCGTGCGGCGGTTCGGGATGCGGAGCGTGTTCCTCACCGTGACGAAGAACTTCGGCCAGCAGTTGAAGCTGAGGCCGAAGGCGCAGGACACAGATTCGCAGGGACCGCCGACGGGCGCGCCAGCCGGGCCGTAAGAAGCGGACGCTGCGGCGGTGAGAGCGATCTCACCGCCGCAACTGTTTTCTCACCCGCGGACCGCCGCCTCGATCGCGGCGACGTCGATCTTCTTCATCTGCATCATCGCATCGAACGCGCGCTTGGCGGCAGCGCGATCGGGATTGGAGATCGCCTTCGTCAGCGCGACCGGCGTGATCTGCCAGGACAGTCCCCATTTGTCCTTGCACCAGCCGCACGCACTTTCCTCACCGCCATTGCCGACGATCGCGTTCCAGTAGCGATCCGTTTCGGCCTGGTCCGCCGTGGCGACCTGAAACGAGAACGCCTCGCTCTGCTTGAACGCCGGACCGCCATTGAGCCCGAGACATGGAATCCCCAGCACGGTGAACTGGACGGTCAACACATCCCCCTGCTTCCCCGACGGATAGTCTCCCGGTGCGCGGTGCACCGCGGTGACTGCCGAATCGGGAAAGGTGCTGGCGTAGAACTGCGCCGCTTCCTCCGCGCCGCGATCGTACCAGAGGCAAATCGTGTTCTTTGCTGGCGTCGCCATCTCGCGTCTCCATCGCTGTGGGCCATGTGGAACTCGGGTGCGGACAAGATGCCCGCTGGCTCGATGACACAATCTGACCGCGGAGCGGACGAGCGGCTACGGGTGCAGCGTCTCTCCGCGACGCAGCATGTCGATGAACTGCTCGATGCGCCGAGCTCGTGTTTCGGCTCTCGTCGCGGTCTGGATTCGCCAGAGGATCGCGTAGCGATTGCGGCTGTTCAGCGTCGTGAAAAAGGCTTTCGCGTCTGCGCACTGGTCCAATGCGGCCTGGAAGTCTTCCGGCACCGCGGCCGATCGCGGTGAGTCGTAGGCTCGTTCCCAGCGGCCATCGCGCTTCGCGTCGTCGATCGCCGCCAGACCGGCGTTCTGCATCGCCCCTGTTCGGATGAGACGTTCGGCATGCTCGCAGTTGACCTTCGACCAGACACTCTTTTTGCCGCGAGGCGTGAACTTCTGGAGCCAGGAGTCGGAGTCGAAGCTCTTCTTCTGGCCGTCGATCCACCCGTGACACAGCGCAGCGTCGAGCGCCTCGGCGTACGACAGGGATCGCAGATCGGATCCCTTCTTCGCGAGGCGCAGCCAGACTCCGCGCGTCGTCGCGTGATGCCGGGACAGCCAGGCAGACCACTCGGCCTGACTCTCGAACAGGAGGACGGGGTACTCCGCGGAGGCTGACGGCATACCTCTCAGCCCGCGCGCTTCCGTGCCGACGCCTTGGTAGCTCCTCGTTTGGTCACCTTGCGATTGCCCTTGTCGCTCCGCCTGATGAGGCGCACAAGGACATCGGTGTCGATCTCCTCGAAGCGAGTGAGATACAGACATCCGCCGCCAACTTTGTGGGGACCCAGCTTCGCGAGGAGGTCCGCATTGGCCTTGAGGCCACCCATGAGGTAGAGCACGAGGGCTGCCTTGCGCGGAGAGAAGCCGACCGGGAACCAGTCGACCGTTCGTCCATTGCTGCCCTCATAAGTCGTCTGCCCGTATCCGACGATGCTCGTGCCCCACATTGCCGGTTTCTCACCGGTGGCTTTTCGGATCAGGGCGGCCAGCGCCTTGGCGTCGCGTTGACGCCGGGGATCAGGTATCGCCGCGAGGAAGGCAGCGACGCTGGCATCGGTGCGTTGGGTCTTGTTCGCGGCCATGACGACTGGGAGTCTGAGGTGGACGCTGGCGCTTGATTCAACCAGAAGGGCAGCTGGCAGATACAGACTATTGCGCGACATCACAAGAAGTTCTGGCGCTGGCGCGCTCCCTATTTCGCCAACCGATCGGCCTGACAGTGCACGTCGGAGGGGATGACAGTCAGTGAGCCATCGCCCGACCCGGGAACGTGGCCGCTCAGAAACTCTGCCACCCGCCCCTCGGCGTCCGAATCGGTGGCGGCGAGCCCGAGCTCGCGACCGGTCGGGTCGAAGAGCCAGGTCCAGTCGAACGAGCCGTCACCATCGGCGCGATGGCGATGTTGCGTCACGAGCAGACACCCGGCGAGTGGACCCTGAGGAATCACCTCCAGGCTGTTGCCGGGTGCGACGAACCGCTCGCGGCCCGTGCGCACGTCGACGACGTGTACGGCATCCGAAGTCACCCACGCTCGGCTCAGGAAGTAGACATGCTCGCCGTCGGGAGAGAAGCGCGGCGAGGAGAACGACGCAAGCGCATGCTGAGCGCTGTCGGCCGCGACGCCGGTCAGCAGTCGGCGTGCGTGCGCTCCATCCGCGTCGGCGATCCAGAGCTCCGTTGCCTGCTCGTCACCGAGGGCCGTAGGAACCAGACGATCAGGAGTGCGACGAACGAAGGCGACCTGGCCGGTCGGGGAATGTGCGACTTCGACGTCCGGGATCGGGACGCGAGTCGTGGACGCGCAACCTGCGGCCACGATGCCGAGAACGACGCAACGAGTGAAGGGCATCTGTCGAGCGAGAGGTCGCGGGAGTATGCGGTCAGGCTCCTGCCGTGGACAGGGGCAGGATGTTGTGGTTCCGGCGAAAGCGATTCGCCGGATCGTACGTCGCCTTCACCTGCGCGAGCCGCGCGTAGTTCTCGCCATACGCATCCCGCACGCGATCGCCCTCATCGTCGCCCAGCGTATTGACGTAGACCAGTCTCGCCGACCATGGCTGCATCGCTCCCGCAAAGGCTCGCGTCCAGGCGACGTTCCGCGCATCGTCCTTCGCTTCATCCCAGAGGCTGAGCACCACGAAGTTGAACGCGTGGCGTCGAGCCGGAAACGCCGTCGCATCCGGTGCGACCCGCGCCGCGGCGCCGTGGACGTGCTCGAGCTTGACGACCGTACGGGGCGACACGCGCGCAGCGGCACACTCGACGAACGTGTCGATTGCGTCGTCCGGAAGTGCCTCGAGAAACGTCGATTTCCAGTAGCTGCGGATGCCGAACGGCGCTCCCGCGTCGAAGATCTGCTGCATCGCCCGGTACGGCATGCGCGCGACGAGATCCGCCACCGGCGAACCGAACGCGCGGAGCGGCGCCAGCAGTCGCTCCCCCTCGTCGAGGTTCGGCCCGCTGTAGGCGGGGGTGAGGCCGAGCAGGGAATCGCCGTCCGGACCCGTGAGTGCAGTCGCGTAGACCGTCAACTCATCGGGCAGGCCACCCTGCACGAAATCGCGGTAGTGGCGGAGTACGTCACGGGCTCGGGCGAATGGGTGGAGAATCATGCCCGAGATGACAGTGGTCACGACGTGCAGCCGAAACGTGAAGGACGTCACGACGCCGAAGTTGCCTCCGCCGCCCTTGAGCGCCCAGAACAGCTCTGGATGTTCCTTCGCACTCGCGGAGATCGCATCGCCGTTGGCGGTGATGAGCGTGTACGCGATGGTGTTGTCGCAAGCGAGGCCACAGCGCCCCATCAACAGACCGACGCCACCGCCGAGGGTGAGACCGGCGATGCCCGTCGTCGAATTGATCCCGCCCGTGGTCGCGAGGCCGAACGCCTGAGTCGCCAGGTCGAACTCCCCCCAGGTGAGTCCCGGATCGCAGGTCGCGGTTCGTTCGACGGGGTCTATGGTGATCCGCTTCATCTGCGACACGTCGATCACGAGTCCCCCGTCGACCGATGCGAGGCCAGCGACGTTGTGGCCACCCGCGCGGATCGCGGGGAAGATCTCCTCGTGTGCCGCGAAGCGCACGGCGCTCGCGACATCAGCCGCGCTCGTGCACCGGACAATCGCCGCCGGCCGACGATCGATCGCCGCGTTCCACAGCTGTCTCGCGCTGTCGTAGCCGCGCGACGCGGGCGTGAGGATCTCGCCGCGCAACCGGGACCGCAGGACATCGAGGTTCACGAGTGTCTCCGTCGTGGCCCGCTCGAAGCTAGCGCCTCGAGTGAGTGCGCATGAGGGCCTCTCTGGCGCGGCGACACGCGTAGCGAGCCGTGCCGCTACGCGGTTGGTTCACAAATTGGACTTGCTGCGACTCCGTGGCGCATCCAGCTTCGAGCCATGACCGCCTACGGACAGTTCTGTCCCGTGGCGCTCGGTGCCGAAATCTTCGCCGAACGCTGGACGCCACTCATCGTGCGCGAGCTGCTGATCGGCGCGCGGGGGTTCAGCGACCTTCATCGCGGCGTGCCGAGGATCTCGAAGAACCTCCTCGTGCAGCGCCTGGAGTCGCTGCGCCGCAACGGCATCATCGAGCAGGTTCCCACCGAGAATGGACACCGGCACGAGTACCGTCTCACCGTCGCCGGCCGCGCGCTCGGCCCCGTGATCGACGCCCTCGGTACATGGGGATACAACTGGGCGAGCAAGGACCTGCACGACGAGCAGCTCGATCCCGACTTCCTCATGTGGGCGCTGCGGCGGCTGGTGCAGACCGACGCGCTGCCGGATGAGCGCGTCGTGGTGGTGTTCCGCTTCCGGCGCTTCACGGATCGGCTGTACTGGCTCGTGCTGCAGCGTCCAGAGGTGGATCTCTGCCTCTACGATCCCGGCTATGAGGTGAGTCTGGAGGTGGAGGGCACCGTGGCCGCACTCGCACGGGTGTGCCTCGGGCAAACGGACCTGCCGTGCGCCCTCAAGTCGGCCGAGATCGAGGTGCGCGGCGCGCCGCGCTACCGGCACGCGCTCTCGAGCTGGCTTGGCGTCACGCACTTCGCCGCGCTCGCGGGGAGAGCGGCCAGCAAACCCTGAACAACTCAGTGGTTCACTTTCGGGGCTATGCCGGCCATCCGGTCGACCCTAGCGTCATGGCCATCGCACGACGTCAGGGCCATCATCGGGGAGGCTGGTATGCAGTCACGCTCGAGCTACACATCGATGCACCTGTTCAGGTCACTTGTCGCCTGTGCGGGCATTGCCGCCTGCAGCAGCGACGGCATCGTGAACGCCCCGGCACGGCCGCGGGAATCGCAGAGCGTTTCGCAGCGCGCCAGCGATGTCGGGGGAATGGCGAACTGGAACATCATCGCGCTGCGGACGACCCTCGCCGGGCCATTCAGTCCGCCGCGGGAATCACGCAGCCTGGCGATCGTGTTCGGCGCCGTCAACGACGCGGTCTGCTCGATCATGCGCGAGTGCGGCGTGTACGCCGGACGCATCGCGGTGAGTCACGATGCGTCGATCGCGGCGGCCGTGGATGCGGCAGCGCATGACGCGCTCGTCGCTCTTTATCCGGCGCCGGCGACCGTCGCGTCGCTGAACGCCAGTTACGACTCCGCCCTTGCCACGCTTCCGGCGAATGAGGCGCGGGACGCGGGCGTCGCGGCAGGCCAGGCCGCGGCAGCCACGATGCTTGCATTGCGGGCGAACGATCACTCGCAGGATCCGATGAGCTACGCGCCGACACCGGGCCTCGGCTCGTGGGTCCCGACCCCACCGGCCTTTGCGCCGGCCCTCGAACCGGAATGGGGATCAGTGACGCCATTCCTGCTCGAGTCCGGCTCCCAGCTCCGTCCACCTGGGCCGCCCGTACCTGGAAGCGACGCCTACGTTCGCGACTACCTGGAGATCCAGGACATCGGAGCAGCGAACAGCACGACACGCACCGCGGCGCAGACGGAAGTCGCACAATTCTGGGTCTCTACCGCACCCCAGCTCTGGAACCAGGTCGCGCAGCAGCTCACCGTCGCGCCGGGAATGAATGCCGCGAAGGCGGCACACACCTACATGCTGCTCAACATGGCAGGCGCCGATGCAATCATCGCCGCCTGGGACGCGAAGTACGCCTACGCACAGTGGCGGCCGCTGACGGCGATCCGGAGCTCACTCGATGACGGCAGCGATGCAACGGTGCCCGACCCGATGTGGTTGCCATTGCTGACGACACCGCGTTTTCCCGACTACCCGGCCGGCCACACGACGTTCGGTGGCGCAGCCGAGCGCGTGATGACGGCGCTATTCGGCGAGCAGCCCGGCACGCTCTCGATCACGAGTCCGACCGCTGGGAACGCGACGCACACGTATCTGAACTTCCATGAGATCGCCGACGAGGTCGCGAATGCGCGCGTGTGGGGCGGCATCCACTGGCGCACGTCGGTGGTGGTCGGACGCGCGCTGGGGCAACGGGTTGGCGACGTAGCGCTGGCGCGGCTGGGTCGTTGAGCGGACTGTCGGAAGCGCACGTGGCTCGCGTCGATCGATGCGGGCCACGTCGCGGTCGAGCGACACGGCGGACGCTGACAGACGTCTTGTATGCACCGGGAAAGTTCAGCGCAACGAAGAGGAATCAGGCAACCTTCTCGTGGGGGCACATGAGGTCCGGCACCACCTTCGGCATGTCCGTGGCCAACACCATCAATCGCGGTGTCCCGCCAGGCGGCGTTATCGGCGAGAGCTGAATGAGCCCCAGATACTCGCCGTTCGGGCCGCGATCCTGACATTGCGGCCGCGTCTGGCCGCCGCTCCACGCCATCGCCAGTTGACGGAGTGTCGGCGGCTGTCCGGATTTCATCGAAGCATCGTCGGCCCGTTCGCCGCCGCGACATGCGACGGCGAACGCCAACGCGAGAATGGACAGCGCAAGGCGCCGTGGCATGACGTCCTCCATGGGAATCGTGGTCATGAGGACGGCAACCGCGCCCGCAACCAGCGGATCTGTCCGCGATGGTTGATCTCGTCCTCGGCGACGTGAAACCAGGCCCAATGTGCGTTCATTGCCGGTGCAGCCGCCACTGGCCGCTCGAGCCACTTGTCGTCGCGTGACGAGAGCGCGGCCAGCGTCGCCTTGCGCGTCGTCGTCATCTGTTCGATGTAGTGCTCGAGGGGCTGGCCGCGCAGCACGCGGCGCGTTCATCATCCCGACGAGACGGCCGATGGTGGGGGTATAGCCAGAGAGCGGTTCGATGCGGAGGGGAGAAGCGGTCAT
>Ga0207657_10002300_pt1 | contig 20712 bp, 19 predicted proteins | sample KBSC33metaG_FD_184316 | JGI IMG/M metagenome (GOLD analysis project Ga0207657, IMG submission 184316) | Corn rhizosphere microbial communities from Kellogg Biological Station, Michigan, USA - KBS C3-3 metaG (SPAdes) (version 2) | ecosystem: Host-associated > Plants > Roots > Rhizosphere > Soil ... | reverse complement strand
CGCGGGTTTCGTCAGCTTGCGTTTTGCGGCGCACAATTCTATCCTCTTTCCCCCCGGACGCCTGCGCCCGCGGCCGGAAACTGCGAACTTCCAACTTAGGGCGAAGCCGAGTCACCGACCTCCCATGGAAAAAGTCCCGATGACCGCCGAGGGCTATCACGCCCTCGACGAAGAGCTGAAGCGTTTGAAAACCGTGGAGCGGCCCGCCGTGATCGCTGCGATCGGAGAGGCGCGTCTGCACGGCGACCTCTCCGAAAACGCCGAGTACCACGCCGCCAAGGACCGCCAGGGCTGGATCGAAGGCCAGATCGCCGAGATCGAGGACAAGATGGCCCGCGCGCAAGTCATCGACGTCTCGAAGCTCTCCGGCAAGCAGGTGAAGTTCGGCGCCACGGTCTCGGTGGTGGACGAGGACACCGAGGAGAAGGCCCGCTACCAGATCGTCGGCGAGCACGAAGCCGACGTGAAGCAGGGCCGGGTCTCGATCACCTCTCCCATCGCGCGGGCGATGATCGGCAAGGAGAGCGGCGACACCGTCGAGGTGAACACGCCCGGCGGCGTCAAGGCCTATGAGATCACCAAGGTGGAGTGGGTCTGACCCGCTCCGCGACGGCCCTGGCCTCCGCAACCCCACTGACCATCTGGGCGGTCTCCGACGGCCGCGTCGGCATCGAGGCCCAGGCCCTGGGGCTGGCGGAGGCGGTCGCGCGGGAGCGGCCGGCGAGCATCGTCGTCAAACGGCTCGCCTGGCGCGGGGGCTGGCTGGGCCGCAACCTGCTCGGCCCGATCCCGTTCCCGCGGCTCAGCCTGCGGGCCGACACACCGATCGCCCCGCCGTGGCCGGACATCTGGATCGGCGCGGGGCGGGCGAGCCTGGCGTTCTCCCGCCGCATCCGGCGCTGGTCGCGCGGACGCACCTTCGTGGTCCAGGCGCAGGACCCGCGCGGCGGCCTTGAGGACTTCGACCTGGTGATCCCGCCGGCCCACGACCAGGTGACCGGGCCGAACGTCCTGCCGATCGTCGGCGCGCCCAACCGCATGAGCGCAGAGGGCTTCGCGCGGGACCTGGCGCGCTTCGCCCCGCGGATCGATCCCCTGCCCCATCCGCGCGTCGCCATGGTCGTCGGCGGCAAATCCAAGTCGCACGACCTGCCGCCCGAACGGGCGCGAGCGATGGCGGCCGCCGTCACCGAGGCCGTGAAGGCCAGCGGCGGATCGCTGCTGCTGAGCTTCACGCGCCGCACGCCGGAGCCCGCGCGCCGGATCCTGGCGCAAGGCCTGGCCGACCTTCCGGGCTGGATCTGGGACGACCAGGGCGACAATCCCTACTTCGCCTTCCTGGCGGCGGCCGACCTGATCCTGGTCACCGAGGATTCCACCAACCTCGCCACCGACGCGGCCTCGACGGGCAAGCCGATCTACCTGCTGGAGATGGCCGGCGGCGGGCGCAAGTTCGGGCGATTCCACGAGGACCTGAGGCGCCGCGGGATCGTCCGGCCCTTTGACGGCGCCCTGCAATCCTGGAGCTATCCGCCGCTGGACGAGACCCGGCGGGCGGCCGTCGAACTGCTGCGCCGCTTCGATGCCCGCGAGGCCGCCACTCGCCCATGAGGCGAGCTTGCGTGATGGTAAACAGCACAGCTATTTAGCAAGACTTTCGCAACACCATACCGGCATGTTGACGAAAATCTTCTGAGTCGGGGGCCCAGACGTGGCGAGCTATTTCTTCGATCAAATGACGCAGGCGCAGGCGGATACCTTCCTGCACGCGAATGACGTAATCGTCTTCACCTCCGGCAGCGCCAACCAGGCGACGGTGACCTTCAATCCGCTGACGGTGAACACGCCGCCCAGCATCACCCTTTCGATCGGCGGCCACAGCCTGACCTTCGCCGACAGCACCGCGGGACTGCGCGGACAGTCGCTGACGCTGTTCCCTGACGGCTCCAAGCTCTTCATCGGCCTGGACACGGCTGACCCGGTGACTGGCACGGGCGGCGCGGATGGCCTCTTCGGCGCCGACGGCGCCGACACCATGGACGGCGGGCTGGGCAATGACCTGCTGCAAGGCAACCAGGGCGCCGACAGCCTGACCGGCGGCGGCGGCTTCGACACGATCTATGGCGGCAAGGACAACGACACCATCTCCCTGGCCGGCAGCGGCGGAACGGGCAGCACCAACTTCGCGCAGGGCAACCTGGGCGACGACGTCATCACCGGCAGTTCCAACGCCGACACCATCCTGGGCGGCAAGGACGACGACAACCTCACCGGCGGGGGCGGCAACGACGTCCTGGACGGCAACCTCGGCGACGACACCGTGCTGGGCGGGACCGGCAGCGACGTCATCCTGGGCGAGGACGGCGACGACAAGCTCAACGGCGGGACCGGCGGCGCCGACTCGATCAACGGCGGCGCCGGCAACGACACCATCACGGCCGCCGGCGGCTCCGACACGATCGACGGCGGGGCCGGCGACAACCACGTCACCAAGACCGGCGCGGGCGACGATCAGATCACCGTCGGCGCGGGCAACGACGTCATCTCGGTCGCCAGCGGCAACGACACGATCACCGCGGGCGACGGCGCGAACAGCGTCACCGCCGCCGGCGGAGACAACCACGTCACGACCGGGACCGGCGACGACACGGTGAACACGGGCGCAGGCAATGACGTGCTCATCGTCGGCGACGGCGCCAACAGCGTGACCGACGCCGGCGGGAACAACACCGTCGTCTCGGGGACGGGCGACGACACCATCGACACCGGGGCCGGCGCCGATAGCATTTCGTCGGGTGCGGGCGACGACAGCGTCAACTCGGGCGCGGGCGCCGACAACCTCGACCTGGGAACCGGCAACGACACGGTGGTCTTTACCGGGTCCGCCACGGTCTTGGGCGGCGACGGCAACGACTCCATCGACGGCCACGCCGCAGGCGCGAGCGTCATCGACGGCGGCGCCGGCGACGACACCATCCTGTCCGGCGCCGGCGCCGACACGATCACCCTCGGGACGGGCGTGAACAGCCTGACCGACGCCGGCGGCTCGAACACCGTCACCGGTGGGACGGGCGACGATTCCGTCACCTTCACCACCTCGACGGGCAACCACGTCAACCTCGGCGACGGGAACAACACTCTGGCTGACGGGAGCGGCTCGGGAGCCGATATCGTCACCACGGGTGTCGGCGCGGACGCCATCACCACAGGCAGCGGTAGCGACAGCATCAGCTCAGGCGCCGGCGACGATACAATCGTCTCGGGGACGGGCACCGACATCATCAACGCCGGAGCCGGCAACGACCACATCAGCTTCAGCGGAGCCGGCGGCATCCAGGCCGGCGACGGCAATGACACTGTCACCGCGGGCAGCGTCGCCTCGGCCATCGACGGCGGCGCCGGCAATGACGACATCACCGGCAGCACGCAGGCCGACACCATCACCGGCGGCGCCGGCGACGACACGATTGAGGGCGCCGGCGGGCACGACATCCTCACGGGCGGCGGCGGGACGGACACCTTCGTCTTCGCTGGCGGCTCGTCACTGGTGTCCGGGACGCAGACCGGCGTCGCGACGATCACCGACTGGGGGTCTGGTGACCTCCTGAAAATCGCATCGATCGGAACCGGGACCGGCTTCTACCACAACGACAGCTTGACAGCGGCGGACTTCGGCACCGCGATCACGGTGGCGGATACGCAAATCCAGACCACGCATAACGGCGACGAATATGCGGCGGTTCAGGTGGGATCGGATGTGGTGGTGTTCGCTGACACCAACGCCGACAATCATATCACCGGGGCCGACGACGCGATCATCCTGACCGGCCGCTCGCTGAGCGATATCTCAGGGACCAGCTTCATCTGACGCTCGCCACAATATCGACGTGCGGGGCCGCTCCTTCGGGGCGGCCCTTTGCATTTGCGCTAGGGTGCCAGCATTGAGTCTCCGGAGGCCCACGGCGTCATGAGCAGCCCCAGCATCCTGTTCGTCGTCGACGCCGGCCCCGCGGTCGGCGGCGGGCACGTCATGCGCTCGCTGACCCTGGCGGCGGTGCTGGAGGCCCAAGGCGCGAGTTGCCGGTTCGTGGCGCACCCGGCGGCGGCCACGATCCTGACCGCCTTCGCGCCCGAAACCCCGCAGGCGCCGGCCGGCTCCAATACGCCGCGGGACCTGGCCGAGGCGGTGGCCGGAGAGCGCTACGACGCCATCGTCTTCGACCACTACGGCCTGGCGGCGGGCGACCAGCGGACCATGGCCCAGGGCGCGCCGTCCATGGCCATCGACGATCTGGCCGACCGGCCGCTCGGCGTCGACATGGTGCTCGATTCCGGCCCCGCCCGCCGCGCCGAGGACTACGACAGCCTGATCGACGAGGGCGCGCGTCTGCTGCTGGGGCCGCACTTTGCGCCAGTGCGCCCGGAGTTCGCGGCGCTGCGCGACACCGCGCTGGCCTGGCGCGGCGAGCCGGTCGGCCGGGTGCTGGTCTCGCTCGGCCTGACGGACGTGGACGGCGTCACCGCGCGGGTGATCGACCGGCTTCGGCCCCGTATCGGCGAGTCCGGACTGGACGTCGTGCTGGGCGCCGACGCCCCGAGCCTCGCGGGCCTCGCCAAGGTCGCCCGCCGCGACACGCGCATCGCGCTCCACGTGGACAGCCCGCACATGGCCCGCCTGACCGCCGAGGCCGATATCGCCGTGGGCGCCGCAGGCTCATCGACATGGGAGCGCTGCACGCTGGGCCTGCCCACCCTGATGCTGGTGCTGGCGGAGAACCAGCGGGCCTCCGCGCGGGCGCTGGCCGAGCGGGAGGCCGCCCTCGTCGTTGACGTCGACGCCGCGGACTTCGACACGAGCTTCGATCGCGCCCTCATGCGGCTGATGACCGATGCGGCGCTGCGTCGCCAGCTCGCTGCGAATAGCGCCGAACTCTGCGACGGCCAGGGCGGGCCACGCGTCGCCGAAGCCTTCCTGAAGCTGATCGCCGACCGGGCCCGCTGACCCGGCCCGGGCCCGGCGTCAGGCCTGGTTGACCGTGTTGCGGCGGATGGCGGCCGAGCCGTCGGACGCCAGGTCGGCGCGGGTGTCGGCGAGGCTCAAGGGGCCCTGCAGCGTCGCGTTGACCTCATCCAGCCCGATCCTGCCCTCGTGGCGGCGCGCGACCAGATAACGAAGCGAGATGCGCTCGTGGTCGGCGGCGTCCGGCTGAGTGCCGTGCAGGGTGCAGGCGTGCCAGACGGCCGCAAAGCCGGCGCCGCCCGTCAGGATCCGCTGGCGGGTTACGACCTCGCCGTGCTCGCCGTTGCCATAGAGCCAGTCGCTGTCGCCGATGCGGGTGAGCGTGTGCGGGAAGACCGATCCGCCGAGCCGATGGCTGCCCTCCAGCAGGTAAAGCGGCGCGTCGGCCCGGGCCACCGGGTGCAGGTAGACGTAGAGGGTCAGGAAGTCCGCCTCGCGGGCCTTGTAGTCGATCAGGTCCTGGTGGAAATCGATCCCGTAGAAGTAGGTCACGTCACGATACTGCGGCCGGACGTAGGCGCCGAGGTTGTTCACCGGGTTGCCCAGGATGCGGGCCTTCAGCCAGTCGGGCACGGCGGCGGCGGGCACGCCGCAGACCACCTTCTTGTTGAGGATCTCGTAGTCGGGACCGAGCAGCGCGGTCATCGCCTCGACGAGCTGCGGGGCCTTTTCGACGAAGCCGAGGCGAGCTTCCAGGCTCTCCAGCAGGTTGCGGCCGGGGCGCGGATTGACCCCGGTATATTGCGGGTCGGCGTCGAACTCCGCCTCGGAGAGGAACAGGTTGGAGCCGAACTCGCGGGTGGCGCGGATGCGGGCCAGCAGGTCGGCGCAGGCGGCCTGGTCCACCGGATCGGCGAACAGGTGCGCCCCGTCGCGGATGAAGTCGGCGATCACGGTCTCGACCAGGGCCGTCCGGGCCAGCGCGGGTTCGAGGTCGCGCGGCTTCGGCATGGCGTTCATCGGCGGGGCTCCAGCATCGCGTCAGCAGGCCGCGATTTGGCTTAAGGCGCAGTTACCTTCCTTCAGCCTAGGCCAGCATGTTCCAGGCGAGCGGTTCGCCGCGCGTAAGGTCGCGGGCGGCCGGGCGGCCGAGGACCTCGTCCAGATGGGCAGGCGGCAGGCCGTTGCCGGGGCGCACCGAGCGGACGTTGGCGCGGGTGAGCGGCTCGCCTGCCTTCACGTCGGCGGTGACGTAGAGCGAGCGGCGGAACTGCAGGGAGCCGCGCTCCGAGCCGAGGACGTCGTAGTGGGCGCGGCCGAGGGCGGTCCAGGCGTCCTTGCAGTCGCGGACCAGGCCCGCGAACTCCGCCGGCTCAAGGCTGAAGGCGGCGTCCGGGCCACCGTCGGCCCTGGCCAGGGTGAAGTGCTTTTCGATGACGCTGGCGCCCATGGCGATGGCCGCGATCGACGCCGCCGCGCCGTGAGTATGGTCGGAAAGGCCGATCGGCGAGGCGAAACGCTGGGCCATGTCGGCGACCGTGCGGACATTGGCGTCGGCGAGCTCGGCCGGATAGCTGGAGACGCAATGCAGCAGCGCCACGCCGGCCGCGCCGGCGTCCAGCGCCGCCGTACGCGCGGCCTCGATCTCCGCCAGGTTGGCCATGCCGGTGGAAATGATCAGCGGTTTCCCGCGCGACGCCGCATAGCGGATCAGCGGCAGGTCGACGGCCTCGAAGGAGGCGATCTTGTAGGCCGGCGCGTCCAGGCCCGCGAGCAGGTCGACCGCGGTCTCGTCGAAGGGGCTGGAGAACAGGGTGACGCCCCGCTCGGCGGCGCGGGCGAAGAGCGCGGCGTGCCAGTCATAGGGGGTCTGCGCCTCGCGATAGAGCTCGTGCAGGCTGCGGCCGTCCCAGAGGCCGCCCGTGATGCGGAACTCGGGGCGGTCGACGTCGAGGGTGATGGTGTCGGCGGTGTAGGTCTGGATCTTGATCGCGTCGCAGCCGGTGGCGGCGGCGGCATCGATCATGGCGAGCGCCCGGTCGAGGCTGCCGTTGTGGTTCCCGGACAGCTCACAGATCACATAGGGCGGATGGTCCGCCCCGATCTTGCGGCCGGCGATCTCGATTTCGGGCGAAGCACTCATCGGCGGCCAGTCTAGGACCGGCCACTGAAACGGGCGTTAACTAAAGCAGCGACGGCGGCGGCAGGGCGGCGTGCGACTTGGGTTTGGTTCCGGCGACGACGCCCAGCGCTATGCCCGTTCCCAGGCCCACCATGGCGACCGCGGTGAAGAAGCGCAGGCCGAGGCCCACGGCCACGCCAGCGCCGACCGCCGCGCCGACCAGGGCCACCACGCCGGCGGTCTTCAGTTCGTCTTGCATGCGCCGCTCCAGAATCTCGCCTACATAAGGGGCATGTCCGATGATCGTTCCGAAACCCGCCCCGCACCGCGCCAGGTCCGCTGCCTGATCGTCGGATCCGGCCCGGCCGGCTATACCGCCGCCGTCTACGCCGCGCGCGCCCTTCTGAAGCCCGTGCTGATCCAGGGCATCCAGCCAGGCGGCCAGCTCACCATCACCACCGACGTGGAGAACTATCCGGGCTTCGCCGACGTCATCCAGGGCCCCTGGCTGATGGAGCAGATGCAGGCCCAGGCCGAGCATGTGGGCACCGAGGTCGTCAACGACATCGTCACCAGCGCCGACCTTTCGCAGCGCCCCTTCCGCCTCACGACGGACTCCGGCCAGGTCTGGCTGGCGGAAACCTTGATCATCGCCACAGGCGCCCAGGCCAAGTGGCTGGGCCTGCCGTCGGAGCAGAAATTCCAGGGCTTCGGGGTCTCCGCCTGCGCGACCTGTGACGGCTTCTTCTATCGCGGCAAGGAAGTCGTGGTGGTGGGCGGCGGCAACACGGCGGTGGAAGAGGCGCTGTTCCTGACCAACTTCGCCTCGCGGGTGACGGTCGTTCACCGCCGCGACGAATTCCGCGCCGAGAAGATCCTGCAGGAACGGTTCTTCGCCCATCCCAAGACCTACGTCGTCTGGGACCACGCCATCGACGAGGTGCAGGGCGCCGAAGACCCGATGGGGGTCACCGGCGTGCGACTGAAGAACGTCAAGACGGGCGCGACCCAGGACCTGCCCTGCGACGGGGTGTTCATCGCCATCGGCCACGCGCCGGCCTCCGAACTCTTCAAGGGCCAGCTCGAGATGGATGCGGCCGGCTACCTGCAGGTGAAGCCCGGCACGGCGTCCACGGCGATCGAGGGGGTCTATGCGGCGGGCGACGTCACCGACGACGTCTACCGCCAGGCCGTGACCGCGGCGGGCATGGGCTGCATGGCCGCGCTGGAGGCGGTGCGCTTCCTGGCCGAGGAGGACCATCGGGCGGCCCATCACCCGATCAGCCACCACGAGGCTGAGAAGATCGGCGTCTGGTAGGCCGGCGATGATCCGTCACGCCCGGTCCGCCGACCGTCCCGCGATCGAGGCGGTGCTGGCCGCCGCCTTCGGGCGGATGGACGAAGCCGAATTGGTCGGCCGCCTGCGCGCGGACGAAGACGCGATGTTCGAGCTGGTCGCCGAGGAGGACGGCGCGATCGTCGGCCATATCCTCTACAGCCGCCTCTGGGCCGACCGGCCCGAGCTCTTCGCGGCCCTGGCGCCCTTGGCCGTGCGCCCCGAGCGGCAGGCGTCGGGCCTTGGCTCCGCCCTGGTCCGGGCCAGCCTCGACACCGCCCGCGAGTTCGGCTGTCACGGCGTGCTGGTGCTGGGCGACCCAGCCTACTACGGACGCTTCGGGTTCTCCGCCGAGACCGCACGCGAAGTCATCGCGCCGTACCGCGGACTGGCCGCGTTCCAGGCCCTGGGCCTGGAGGACGGCGCCTTCGCCCGGGCGATGAGCGTCGCCTATCCGGATGCGTTTTCCGGCGGGCTATAGGGCCGGCGGAGCTCCGGCGCCTTGCGCCTCGGCCTTGGACCCGGGGGCCGGCCGGTCCCGCGCCGCGGCCGGGACGTCCAGCTTGTGCTCCATGGCCGCCAGGCTCTCGTTGATCCGCTTGACCTCGTCCGGCGTGGGCTGGCGGCGCGGCGCATAGAGCGCGCCGAGCACGCGCGAGCGGTCGGCGAGGTGGGTCGCGGGATCGATGACGTTGTAGGTGCGGGTTTCGCCGGCGACGGCGAGCGTGATCTGGCGCGCTTCAGGCTTGAGCTCGCCCTGGGTGCGGGCGTCCAGGCTGGCGAGCAGCGCGGGCGAAAGGTCCGCCTCGCGCCCGGCATAGTGGCCGCTGAAGGCCGGCGGCTCGCCCCATGGGCCGGTCCACCGATAGAAGATGTGCTGGCCCACCTGGGTCATCTTGACCAGGGTCGGCGCCCAGTAGGGCGCCACATAGGCCGCGTGATAGTGGGTCGCGGAACCCACCTCCTTGTCGACGAAGCCGGCGAGCGCCCGCTTGGCGACCTGTTGCGCCTGGCGCCACAGGCCCGGCTGCGGCGCCCAGCGAAGCGCCCCGTCGCAGGTGAAGGTGAACTGGCAGCCGGTGGGCCGCGCGGAGCCTTGATAGACCACGCCGCAGATCGACTTTGGATACGCGGGATGGCGAACCCGGTTCAGCACCACCTGGGCGACCGCCTCCTGGCCCCTCACCGACTCACGGGCGGCTTCGTAGTAGATCGCCTGGGTCATGCAGTGCAGGGCGCGCGCGCTGTCGTCGGCGTCGGCCTTGAGGACGAACGGCCGCATGGGCCGGATCGGCAGCCCCGCGAAGGGCCGCAGGTTGTTCAGGGCGACAGCCCCCTCGCCTTCCTGCGTCGAAAAACCCAGGTCGGGAACCTGGTGCAGGTCCAGGCTCGCCCAGCCGAGCGGGCGGCCCCACGGATCCGGCCGGCGCAGGCCCGGGTCATGACGCCGCGCGATGTCGCGGACCGCCGGGTCGAAGTGCGCCGTGAGATCGAGCAGGGCGCGGTCGGAAAGGTCCCGCGTGGCGAAGCTGACCGCGTCTGCGGTTGAGGCGTGCTTGGCGGCCGGCGCGCAGGCGCCCAGCGCCGCCACCGCCATGACCGTCGCCAGGCCGGCGCGGCGCCATCTGTCGATCAGCTTGCGGATCTCGTCTTCCTGCTCTCGGTGCCGCCTGCGCCTAGCCTTGGCGCGGGGCGCGGGTTGGACCGCAAACCGGCCAAATAGTGAACAAGCGGAGCCATATCGGCCGATGTGCGTTGTCTCTGCCGCGGGGGCTACGGCTCATATCCCCCGTTGCGCCGCAGCGCCAGCACTCCCATTCTGGCGCCGCCACGGCCACGCCTGCAGACTTCATGCCGGAGACGCTCTCGAATGACGCCTTCCGAATGGCCGCTGCGGTTCGTTCCGAGACGTTCTCCGCCGCTCTGGCGCGCCTTCCTGATCAGCGTCACCGCGCTCGTCGCCGCGGTCCTGGTGCGCGGCGTCTTCCTTGGGTTCGACCAGGCCACGGGCGTGTCGGCCACCTTCTTTCCGGCCTACATCGTGGCGACGCTCTACGCCGGACCGCGCTGGGGTTGGGGTTGCCTCGTCCTGACCCTGCTGATGGGTCTGCTCGGCCCTACGGCTCTCGCCGCTTCGGTTTCTCGCGAGGCGATCATCCTGCAGTTCGGCCTGTCGGGCGCGGCGACCGTCCTGGTCGCGGCGGCGCTGCGCGAGGCGTTGCTCAGGCTCGATGAGGCCAAGGTCGCCGAAGCGGAGGTCAGGGCCAACCTGGCCGCCACGGAGTCCCGGTTCCGCAATCTCGCCGACAGCGCGCCCGTGCTGATGTGGATTTCCAACCTGGAAGGCTCCCGGGAGTTCGTGAACCGCGCCTACCTGGAGTTCCTGGGCCTGGACTACGAGACCGCCCTCGGCTTCGACTGGCGCGCGCTTATCCACCCCGACGACATGGAGCGGATCGCGGCCGACGAGCACCGAAGCCTGGCCACCGGCGGGGATTTCGTCTGGGAGGCGCGCTATCGGCGCAGCAACGGGGAGTATCCCTGGATCCGTTCGATTTCCCTGCGGCGCTACCTGCCGAACGGCGAGCTCGCCGGCTATGTCGGCGTCGGCTACGACATCACCCAGGCCAAGCGCGCAGAGGCCGACCTCAAGAGGATCAACGATCTGCTGGCCGAGCGCGTGCAGGCCGCGCTTTCCGAACGCGACGAGGCCGAGGCGGCGCTGCGCCGCGCCCAGAAGATGGAGGCCGTCGGCCAGCTCACCGGCGGGGTCGCGCACGACTTCAACAACCTGCTGACCGTCATCATCGGCGCGCTCGACCTGATCCAGCGCCATCCCGCCGACGAGGCGCGGCGCGAGCGGATGATCGAGGCGGCGCAGGGCGCGGCGCGCCGCGGCGAGCGGCTGACGCAGCAGTTGCTGGCGTTCTCACGCCGCCAGGCGCTGAAACCCGAGCTGGTTTGCGTCGATGACCTGCTGGCGGACAGCGAGCCCCTGTTGCGCCGGGCTGTGGGCGAAGCGGTCACCCTGACGGTCGCGCCGGGCGCCGCCGATGCGATGAGCCATATCGATCCCAGCCAGTTCGAGGCGGCGGTGATGAACCTCGTGGTCAACGCCCGCGACGCCACGCCGGCGGGCGGCGGCATCCGTGTGGAGACGCGCCGCTGTGTGCTGAAGGCCGGTGAGGCGGAGGACGCCCCGCCCGGCGACTACCTCTGCATTTCGGTCCACGACACCGGCGTGGGCATGGACGCGCAGACCGCCAGCCGCGTGTTCGAACCGTTCTTCACGACTAAGGAGCCCGGACGCGGCACCGGCCTTGGCCTGAGCCAGGTCTATGGCTTCGCCCGCCAGAGCGGCGGCGCGGCGGTGGTGGAGACCGCCGTCGGCAAGGGCGCCACAGTACGCATCTACCTGCCGCTCGCGCAGGCGACCGCCGTGCATGCCCCCGCCCCGCTCCAGGCGACCGCCGCGAAGCAGGGGCCGGCGCGGCGGGTGCTGCTGGTCGAGGACGACGCCAGCGTGGGCGAGATGGTCGAGGCGATGCTGAACGACCTGGGTCACGAGGTCGTGCGCGCGGAGGCGGCCGGACCGGCGCTGAAAATCCTCAAGCGCCGGGGCCGCATCGACCTGATGATCACCGACCTGATCATGCCCGGCGGCATGAACGGCGTCGAACTGGCGCACGAGGCGGTCGCCCTGAGACCGGGCCTGCCGGTGGTCCTGACCTCCGGCTATACGGGCGAGGCCCTCGGCGCGGCTGTCGAGGCGCCCTGGCCCCTGCTGGCCAAGCCCTATCCCGCCGAGGCCCTGGCCGCCGTGATCGAGGCCGTGATGGGGCTCGCCCCGGAAGCCGCATGACTTCATGACTTGCGCTGGCCGGACATCGCGCTATATCTGTCTCACCGCTTTTGCTCGAAGTGAGCAAAAGAAGGGCGCGTGACCCGCCAGCGATCTGTCCTCGCCTGGCGTCTTTTTAGGCCGAAGAAATGCTCATTTTGAGCATAAGGAGCTTCAAATGGCCGCAGATGGGTTCCAGTTCGCCTTCACCCCCGAGGTCGAGGCGCAGACCGCCCCGGTCTGGGAAAAGGTCCGCCGCCAGGTCACGCCCATGGAGTGGCGCGCCCGCGCGCCGCTGATCGCGGCGATCAACCGACTGAAGGCGGAAAAGGACGCCGTGATCCTGGCGCACAACTACATGACGCCCGAGATCTTCCACGGGGTCGGCGACTATGTCGGGGACAGCCTGGGCCTGGCCAAGGAGGCCGCCCGCTCCAAGGCCCGCGTGATCGTCCAGGCCGGCGTCCACTTCATGGCCGAGACCTCGAAGATCCTGTCGCCGGAGAAGACCGTGCTGATCCCGGACCTGCGCGCCGGCTGCTCGCTGGCCGCCTCCATCACCGGCGCCGACGTACGGCTGATCAAGCAGCGCTACCCGGGCCTGCCGGTGGTGACCTATGTCAACACCACCGCCGAGGTGAAGGCCGAGACCGACATCTGCTGCACCAGCGCCAACGCCGTGCAGGTCGTCGAGGAGGCCGCCCGGATGTGGGGCGTCGACCGGGTGATCCTGATCCCCGACGAGTTCCTCGCCCGCAACGTCGCGCGTCAGACCGACATCAGGATCATCGCCTGGAAGGGGCGCTGCGAGGTGCATGAGCGCTTCACAGCCGCCGACATCCTGGAGATCAAGGAGGCCTATCCGGGGGCCGAGGTGCTGGCCCACCCCGAATGCCCCGCCGAGGTGCTGGAGGTGGCCGACTTCGCCGGCTCGACCGCGGCCATGAACAACTACGTGCTCACCCGCAAGCCGAAGCGGGTGGTGCTGATCACCGAGTGCTCCATGGCCGACAATGTCGCCGCCGACGCGGTGGACACCGAGTTCGTGCGGCCGTGCGTCCTCTGCCCGCACATGCAGCGGATCAGCCTGGAGAACATCTACGAGGCCCTGCTGCACGGCCGCCACGAGGTGACGGTCGACGCCGGGATCGCCGAGCGCGCGCGCCTGGCCGTGCAGCGGATGGTCGACCTGCCGCCGCCGGCGAAGCCCGCGCGCTATGACCTCGTCAAGGCGCGCCACCACATCGACGTGGAGCTGATCTGATGCGGCGGATCGCCCATGACGGGGTGCTGGTCGTCGGCGCGGGCCTGGCGGGGCTGAGCGCGGCCCTGGCGGCCGCGCCGGACGCCAGGGTGCTGGTGCTCGCGGACGCGGCGGTCAACCACGGCTGCTCGTCGGCCTGGGCGCAGGGCGGCATGGCCGCCGCGCTGGCCGAGAGCGACAGCGCCCAGGCCCACGCGCGCGACACCGTCGCCGCCGGCGCGGGCCTCGTCGATCCCGACATGGCGCGCATCCTGACCGAGGAAGGCCCGGCCGCGGTCCGCGCGCTGGCGGCGCTGGGCGCGCCGTTCGACCGCACGGCGGACGGCGGCTTCGCCCAGAGCCTGGAGGCGGCGCACTCGCAACCCCGCGTTGCGCGCATCAAGGGCGACCAGGCCGGGGCCGCGATCATGGATGCGGTCGCCGTCGCCGTGCTGGCGACGCCGACCATCGAGGTGCGGTCGGGTCATCGCCTGCGCGGCCTGCTGCAGGAGGCGTCCGGCCGCGTGCGGGGCGTCGTCGTCGAGCACGAAGGTGCGCTGGCGGAGATCACCGCGCGCGCCACCATCCTGGCGACCGGCGGCATCGGCGGTCTCTACGCCGTGACAACCACCCCGGCCGAGCTCAAGGGCGAAGGCCTGGGGCTGGCGGCGTTGGCGGGCGCCCTCGTCGCCGATCCTGAGTTCGTGCAGTTCCACCCCACCGCCATCGACATCGGCCGCGACCCCGCTCCGCTGGCCACCGAGGCCCTGCGCGGCGAGGGCGCGGTGCTGGTCAATGCAGACGGCGAGCGGTTCATGGCCCGCTATCACCCGGACGCCGAGCTGGCGCCGCGCGACGTCGTCGCCCGAGCCATCCACGCCGAGCGCGCGGCGGGCCGCGGCGCCTTCCTCGATGCCCGCACCGCCGTCGGCGCGCACTTCCCCGAGGAATTTCCGACGGTGTTCGCCGCCTGCATGGCCGGCGGCGTCGATCCCCGCACCCAGCCGATCCCGGTCGCTCCGGCCTGCCACTACCACATGGGCGGGATCGCCACGGACGCCGAGGGCCGCACCTCCCTGCCCGGCCTCTACGCCGCCGGAGAGTGCGCCTCGACGGGCGTGCATGGGGCCAACCGGCTCGCGTCGAACTCGCTGCTCGAAGCCGCGGTGTTCGGCAGACGCGCCGGCCGCGCGGCGGCGGCCGAAGCCGAGCCGGGACCTGCCCGCCTCGTCCGGCTGGTCGCGCCCCCACTGACCGATCCAGCCGTCGCGAAGCTGCGGCGCGCGATGAGCCGCGACGCCGGCGTCGTGCGCTCGGCCGACGGCCTGCTGCGCCTGCTGGACGAGATCGCGCGCCTGGAGACGCTGCACGGCCGCGCCGCCCCGCTGGTCGCGGCGCGGCTGACGGCGGCCTGCGCGCTGGCCCGCACCGAAAGCCGCGGCGGCCACTTCCGGGCCGACGCGACGCCGTCCGAAGCCACGCCCAGCCGGACCTTCGTCCGCTGGTCCGACCTCATCTCCGCCCAGACCTGGAAGCATGCCGCCGAATGACCGAGCCCCTGCCGGATTTGCTGACCGCGCGCGTCGTCCGGGCGGCGCTGACCGAGGACCTCGGCCGCGCCGGCGACATCACCTCGCAGGCCTGCGTGGCCGCCGACGCCCGATTGCGCGCGGTCTTCGTGGCCCGCAACGCGGGCGTCATCGCGGGGCTCGCCTGCGCGCGGCTGGCGATCGCCGAGCTCGATCCCACGGCGGATTTCAAGGCTGTGGTGGAGGATGGCGCCCGCATCGGCGCAGGCGAGAAGCTCGCCTGGGTGGACGCCAACGCCCGCGCGCTGCTGACCGCCGAGCGCACCGCGCTGAACCTGCTCGGCCGCCTGTCCGGCGTCGCCAGCCTGACCCGGGCCTACGCCGACGCCGTTGAGGACAGCGGCGCGATGATCGTCGACACGCGCAAGACCACGCCCGGCCTCCGGGCGCTCGAGAAGTACGCGGTGCGATGCGGCGGCGGCGTCAACCACCGTTTCGGCCTCGATGACGCGATCCTGATCAAGGACAACCACATCGCCGCCTGCGGCTCGGTCGGCGAGGCGGTGCGCCGCGCCCGCGCCGCGGTCGGCCACCTGATCAAGGTGGAGGTCGAGATCGACAGCCTCGACCAGTTGGAGGAGGCCCTGAAGTATGGGCCGGACGCGGTCATGCTCGACAATTTCGAGGTGGCGGACCTGGCCGAGGCGGTGCGCCGTGTCGCCGGCCGAACCGTGGTGGAAGCCTCCGGCGGGGTCAGCCTCGAAACGGTCCGCGCCATCGCCGGTACGGGCGTCGATGTGATCAGCGTCGGCGCGCTCACCCACTCCGCGGGCACGCTGGACATCGGCCTCGACGCCGCCTGAGCCGTCGGAACCTCGCGCCGCGGTCCTGGTTGACGTCCTGAACCAGGAGGCAAGCCATGGCTTCGAAAGCTCCCCCGATCCCGCCGGATCAGCGTAGCGCCGCAACCGAAAAGCCTGACGTCGCCGGCTCGGGCGGTCGCCGCGGTCGGGCGACCGCCGACACGAACCTGCGCGAACAGGGCCGGCAGGGGAACATCAACCAGAACACCCACCACCAGGGCTACCAGCAGGACCGCTGACATGCCGGGAAAGCATCCCAACACCCACCGCTGGGGCGGCCCGGGCGCGAGCCATGAGGATCGCACGAAGCCCGAGCCGCAGCGGCGCGATCCGCGCGCGCCGGGCGAGCCCACCAACACGCCCTTTAGCCATGTCTCCGGCGGCGGCGGCGAACGCGACCGCCATCACGGCCACGACGTGAAGGCCAAGCGCGACACCGAGGAGAATTCCCGCCAGAGGGCAAAGCCCTAGGCCGCCTCGCCGCGCACCGTCAGCGGCGCGAACTGAGCCCTGTATTCCGCGGGCGTCATCCCGGTGCTGCGCTTGAAGAGGCTGCGGAAGAAGGCCACGTCGTCGTAGCCCACCGCTGCGCTCACCGACTGGATCGAGACGCAGTCACGCTCCAGCATCGCCTTGGCCGTCTCTATCCGCACCGCCTGCAGGTAGGCCGACGGATGGCGCCCGGTGGCGGCCTTGAAGCGCCGCGCCAGGGTTCGCGCGCCGAGCGCGGCCTTCTTGGCCAGGACGCCGATGGAGACGTCGTCCTGGAAATTCTTCTGCAGGAAAACCTCGACGGCGCGGATGCGGTCGTCGCCATGCGGCGGCGAGAGCGGCAGCATGGCGTAGCCTGACTGGTGGATGCGCGGCCGCGTCAACAGCAGCGCCCGGGCGCACTTCATCGCCACCTCATGACCGCAGAGCTTCTCGACCAGGTAAAGGCTGAGGTCGATCGAGGCGTTGACCCCGCCGCTGCAGAGCAGCCGCTGATCCTCGGTGACGAACAGGTCCGGACGCCAGTTCACCCGCGGATAGCGCCGGGCGAGGTCGTCGGCCACGGCCCAGTGGGTGGTGGCCATCCGGCCGTCGAGCAGGCCGGCCGCCGCGAGATAGGCCGAGCCCATACAGACGCCGGCTACGTAGGCGCCGGCGGCGTGGTGCCTGCGGAGCCAGGGCAGGAGCGCGCTGTTCTCAACGAGCTTGATGTCCAGCTCCAGGCCGGAGGTCGGCACGATGACGATGTCGGTGCGCACGATGTCGGCGATCGAGGCGGCCGGCTGGATCGCCAGCCCCTGCGGATTGCGCACCGCCCGGCCGTCGATCGAGGCGGTGACCACGCGGAACTCGGGCTTCGCCGGATGACCCTGCAGGGCGTTCCAGAGCACGCCTGCGGAATGGAAGATCTCCAGCGGCATGATCGCCGTCGACGAAAGGCCGTCGTCCAGCAGCAGCACGGTCACGTCGAGCAGGGCGGCGTCGCAGGGGCCGATGTAGGGCACGGCCCTGCCAGGCAGTGCGGAAGCGTGAGCGAAGTTCATCTAACGCGGGTCCTTTTGAATGGGCGCGGAAGGTGCGCTGGCGCTTGGCGAGGTTGAAGAGGCGATCTGGACAACCAACGGGGGTGATTGCTGCCGCCGGCGCCGGCGGCTGGGCTTTTTCAAATCTCCCGACTACGGGAGCGGCGCATCGGGTGGGGTCCGCCGCGCCGCTCCCGGCTCAAGCTTCCCGCAGCTTAGCGCCGGGCGAGAAGCTGGCGCTGGGCGTCATGGCGATAGACCGCCGTGACGAGTGGAGAGCCGACCCGCGTGATCGACCGGGCGGTGGCCTCGGTCACGCAGCTGCGGAAGCGCTGGAATTCGCCCATGCTGAGCGGGCTGGGTTCGCCGCCGCAGGCGACGCGGGCCGCCAGCTCGATGCGCCCGATCAGCGTGCGGGCGCCGTCTTCCCGCGACAGGTCGAGCTCGGGATAGCGCACGACGACGCGCCCGACCTCCTCACGCGTCGGCGTCCGGGTATCCGGTTGCGCGAAGGCCGTTCCGGCCGCGAGGCTCATTGTAGCGGCCAGGGCCAGGGTTACAGTTTTCATTCGATTTTCTCCTCTCGATGATGGGAGGGGAAACTGGTTGCGCGCGGCCCGAACCGGTAGGCGGCGATCGGGACAAGTTGCCGGGTCGATCGCGGAGAAAACGACCGACGTTCGCCGATCCGCGGCGCTTGTGGCCGCCGCGGCGTCGGTTCACGATGCGCCGACAAGGGAGACCGACCATGAGCGCCGCACCGAAGATCGAGCCTGTAGGCGAAGCCCAACGGATGGCCGAGGTGCTGCGCCGGCAGAAGGCGGCCAACATCGCCGAGGGCGCGCCCAGCCTGGAGGCCCGTCTCAACCGCCTCGACCGCGCCATCGGCCTCCTGATCAAATACGACGATCAGGTCGTGAAGGCCCTGACCCAGGATTTCGGGACGCGCGCGCCGGCGGTGAGCGGCATTACCGACGTCGGGGCCTCGATCGGCCCCCTGAAGCATGCCAAGGCGCATCTGAAGGCCTGGATGCGGCCGGAGAAGCGCAAGACCACGCCCTCGCTCCTGGGCCTACTGGGCGCCAAGGCCGAGGTGCGCTTCCAGCCCAAGGGCGTGGTGGGGATCATCAGCCCCTGGAATTTCCCGGTGAACCTCACCTTCGCGCCGCTGGCCGGCGTGCTGGCGGCGGGCAACCGGGCGATGATCAAGCCGTCGGAATACACGCCCGCCACCTCCGAGCTGATGGCGAGGATGTTCGCCGACGCCTTCGACGAGACCGAGATCGCGGTGTTCCCCGGCGGTCCGGAGGTCGGCCAGGCCTTCTCCGAGCTGGCCTTCGACCATCTGGTGTTCACCGGCGCGACTTCGATCGCCCGGCACGTGATGAAGGCGGCCGCGGCGAACCTCGTGCCGCTGACGCTAGAACTCGGCGGCAAGAGCCCGGTCATCCTCGGCCGCTCGGCGGACTATGCGACCAGCGCCGCGCGGATCATGGCCGGCAAGACCCTGAACGCGGGCCAGATCTGCCTCGCGCCAGACTATGTGCTGGCGCCGCAGGACAAGCTCGCGTCCTTCGTCCAGGAAGCCACCTCGGCGGTGACCTCGATGTTCCCGACGATCAAGGACAACCCCGACTACACCTCGGTGATCGCCGAGCGGCACTACGAGCGCATCAAGGGCTACGTCGACGACGCCCGCGCCAAGGGCGCCGAAATCGTCGAGATCAACCCCGCCGGCGAGGACTTCAGCCAGCAGGAGCACCGCAAGATCCCGCCCACCCTGATCATCAATCCCACCGAGGAGATGAAGGTCATGCAGGAGGAGATCTTCGGGCCGGTCCTGCCGGTGATGACCTATCGCTCGATCGACGAGGCGATCGGTTACGTCAACGCCCACGAGCGGCCTCTGGGCCTCTACTACTTCGGCGACGACGCGGCGGAGGAAGCCCAGGTGCTGGCCCGCACCACCTCCGGCGGCGTCACGGTCAACGACGTGATCTTCCACGTGGCCATGGAGGACCTGCCGTTTGGCGGCGTCGGCCCGTCCGGCATGGGCAGCTATCACGGCGTCGACGGTTTCCGCGAGTTCAGCCACCGCAAGAGCGTCTATCGCCAGCTCAAGAAGGACCTGGGGCCGATGAAGGCGCTTCGCCCGCCCTACGGCGAGGGCGTGAAGAAGTTCCTGGCCGCCCAGCTCAAGCCGTAGCCCGCCTTAGAGGTGCGCCTCCGCCGGGATGACGGTCTCGCCCTCCTCCGCCTTCGAGGCCTGGGCGCCCATCGGGCTGCGGTCGCGCAACGGCACGCGAGGAATCAGCAGCACGACCAGCAGCGCCGCGGCCACCACATAGAGGCCGAGCGCGAAGACGCTCGTGATGGCGTCGGCGATGATGTCCTTGACGAATTGCGGCAGCACGGGCGCGGCGCCCGCGCCCGCGGCTCCGCCCATCGCGCGCAGCTTCTCGACGTTGACGCCGGGCATCACCTTGCCCAGGCCCGAGTTCAGGTGAGCGGTCAGAAACGTCCCGAAGATCGCGACGCCCATCGTCGAGCCGATCTGGCGGAAGAACTGGCTGGATGAGGTCACCACGCCCAGGCGCTCGATCGGCATGGCGTTCTGGATGGCCAGGCTGAACAGGCTCTGACCGGGGCCAAGGCCGACGCCCAGGACCAGCATCCGCCAGGCCAGGTCCACGCGCGTGGTCTCGGCGTGCATGCGGCTGAGCAGCCAGATGCCCACGAAGGTGATGACTACCCCGCCGACCATGAAGGCCTTGTACTTGCCCGTCCGGGTGACCATCCGTCCGCAGACGATCGAGGAGCCGAACAGGCCCGCCATCAGCGGCAGTTGCGAAAGCCCGCTGGCGGTCGCTGCGACGCCCTGGCCGAGCTGCTGGAAGAGCGGCAGGAAGGCCACCGTGCTCATGAACGACATGGAGACCAGGAACCCGGCCAGGTTCGCCGTCGAGAACACCGGGTTCCTGAACAGCTCCAGCGGCAGGATCGGGTCGGACGCGAAGCGTTCGTTGACGATGTAGAGCAGCAGCCCCGCCGCCGAACCGGCGAAGAGGCCCAGGACCACAGGCGACCCCCACGGATAGGTGTGGCCGCCGAACGTCAGCGCCAGCAGCAGCGGCACCACGGTGGCGATGATCAGGGCCGCGCCGACGAAGTCGATCTTGCCGCGCGCATGATGGGACATCTTCGGCATCTTCACGATGATCATGAAGAGCGACAGGATCGACAGCGGCAGGTTGAGGTAGAAGACCCAGCGCCAGCCGGCGACCACATGGCCCAGCAGCGTCAC
>Ga0207657_10002299_pt1 | contig 20712 bp, 18 predicted proteins | sample KBSC33metaG_FD_184316 | JGI IMG/M metagenome (GOLD analysis project Ga0207657, IMG submission 184316) | Corn rhizosphere microbial communities from Kellogg Biological Station, Michigan, USA - KBS C3-3 metaG (SPAdes) (version 2) | ecosystem: Host-associated > Plants > Roots > Rhizosphere > Soil ... | reverse complement strand
TTCAACTCGCGCGCGATCATCGATGCCACTCGGCCGTACGAATGGATGAAGGATTTTCCGCCCGTCGCTGAGTCGAGCAAAGAAGTGCTCGATGCCACCTCCAAAAAATGGGGCGCGGAGTTATTCGGCAGCAACGGTAAAAAGTAAAACAAGCAATCTGGTTGTAGAAGGGCAAGTCGATCACCATCTGGTCGACTTGCCTTTTTTATTTCGAGCTTTCGGCTAATCGGATTGAGGCATTGCCGTTTAGAGTGATGATCGGAAACCTTTTGCAATACCTTAGTAAGATTAAGTGCCGAGCTTCGCAAATTCCCGGCGCGCGTTTTTATTGAAAATGTTATCTTGACCGCGCAACAACCTCTCAGTATTGTCGGCCTCTAGAGAATAGAATCACGGTGAAAATCCAAATTTTGTCCGATGACCTTGCCAGCCGGATTGCGGCCGGCGAAGTCGTTGAGCGGCCGGCTTCGGCGGTGAAGGAGCTGATCGAGAATGCGCTCGATGCGCGTGCCAGCGAAATTGTCGTCGGAGTGGAAAAAAGCGGCACGACGCTGATTCGCGTGGCCGATAATGGCGAAGGCATGGGCGCCGAAGACCTGGCCATGGCCGTCGAGCGCCATGCTACAAGCAAGTTAACCGTCGAGGCGGATCTCTTTCGGATCGCCACCTTGGGATTTCGCGGCGAAGCTTTGCCGAGCATCGCTTCGGTATCACGAATGGAAATCGTATCGCGCCCGAAGGACGCAGCAACTGCACATTTACTCTCTTGTGCGGGCGGGGCTAGGAAAGAGCTTCGCCCGACCGCAGCAGCTACCGGCACGACGGTTTTGGTCCGAGATATCTTTTTTAACGTGCCGGCGCGTCGCAAGTTTCTCAAATCGCCAGCGACTGAATTGAGCCATATCTGTGATGTCATTAATCGGATTGCGCTCGCTCATCCGGCGGTTCATTTTCGTTTGGAGCACGACGAACGTACGGTAGCCGATTATGCCGCTGTTGCGCAGCCGCGCGATCGCATGCAGCAGGTGTTGGGGCGCGAGGTGGTTAGGGACATTGCACCGTTTAACTGCCGACGGAGCGAACTATCGGTGCAAGGCTTTTTGAGCGCGGCGCCAGGCTCTTATCCGAACTCACGGTATCTCTTCACTTATGTGAACCGCCGGTACGTGCGCGACAAAGTGCTCACGCATGCGGTTCTCCAAGGCTACGAAAATCTCTTGATGAAAGGGCAGTATCCCGCCGTTGTGTTGTTTTTGGATCTGCCCTTCGAAGGTGTCGATGTCAACGTCCATCCGGCGAAATACGAGGTGCGGTTTCGCCATCAAGCCGAAGTGCATACAGCCGTGGCGAGCGGGGTGCGCGACGCCTTAAAAGAGGCAGCAAAAGAACCTGCCATGCGCGCAAGCTTCACCTATGCGGAGCCGTTCCAGGGCGTGCGCGAGGTGGCGCTGCCCTACCAGACGGGATCGACGGCCGCGCAAGGTTTCGCCCATGCCGCCGGGGATAGCTTCATCACCCCGCTAAGAACGAACGAACGTAATGGTTATTTTTCCTCGCTGCAAATTCTCGGGCAAATCCTCGGTTGCTATATCGTGTGCGCATCGGCGCACGGGCTTGCCCTGATCGATCAGCATGCCGCGCACGAACGCGTCGCCTTCGAAAAGCTTCGCCGGCAGCTCGAAACGGGACAGGTTTCGACGCAGACGCTTTTGCTGCCGCAGACGCTGGAGCTCAATGCCGGCGAAATCAGTCTGATCGAGGCCAGTTTCGAAGCTCTCAAGAGCTTTGGCTTCGCTCTCGAGCCTTTCGGACCCGGAACGTATGCGATCACAGAGGCGCCCGCGCTGCTGCCGGAGGGAGACTACACGCAACTGGTGCGGCAGATGGTCGCCGATCTCGCCGACGTGGATACTTCGACAAAGCTCCGAAACCATCTCGAAGAGCGACTGGCGACCATCGCGTGTCATAGCGTCATTCGCGCCAATCGTTCTCTAGAATTTGACGAAATGGGAGCTCTGCTCAGGGATCTTGACGAAATCGATTTCGCGACGCAATGCCCTCATGGCCGGCCGGTGCGAATAGAGATCAGCCGGGAGGACCTCGAGCGGATGTTCAAGCGCGTCCTTTAAAGGTTCAACGTTTCCAGTCAACGCTCAACGCTAAGGATCAGCATTGTTCTTTGAACATCGAACGTTGAGCTTTGAACCGCGTCGTAGATGAAACCAAAAATTGTGATTGTGCTTGGCCCCACGGCGGTTGGCAAAACTGAGTTGGCGCTCGCCGTCGCGCAAAGAGTCAATGCCGAGATCGTCAACGCCGACTCTCAGCAAGTCTATCGTTATCTCGACATCGGAACTGGGAAGCCATCGAAACCCGAGCGCGAGCGAGTGCGACATCATCTGATCGATGTGGTCAATCCCGACGAAGATTTCAACGCAGCGCGATATCGCCAATTGGCTGCAGCGAGTATCGACGAGATTCACAAGCGCGGTGCAAAGGTGTTGGTTAGCGGCGGCACGGGGTTGTACTTGAAGGCGCTGACTGGCGGTTTATTCTCGGGGCCCAGTCAGGATACGGAACTGCGCGCGAACTTGGAACGCGAAATCGCCCAGATCGGGCTGGCTGCCTTATATGACCGGCTGATTGCGATCGATCCTGGCGCCAACACAAAGATTCATCCCAACGACCGCCAGCGTATCATTCGCGCTTTGGAAGTGTATCAAAGCACCGGCCGCCCATTGAGCGAGTGGCAGAATGAGCACCGATTTCAGGAGGAAGCGTTTCAGGTTCTCAAAATCGGTTTGGCGCGCGCGCGCGCCGAGCTTTACGATTTGATCAATCGGCGCAGCGAGAGCATGATCCGCGCGGGCTTGCTCGACGAAGTGCGCGGCTTAATGGAGCGCGGTTACGAACTGGACCTCAAACCGCTGCGCAGCGTTGGCTATCGGCAGATGGGCGAAGTCATAGAGGGAATCAAAGGCTTGCCGGAAGCTATCGCGGAAATGAAACAGGAAACCCGCCGCCTCGCGAAACGCCAGCTGACTTGGTTTCGCAGCGATCCGGAGATCCGCTGGTTTCATCCGGAAAAACAGGAGCAGGAGATTGGCGAATTGGTACAAGCATTTTTGCTATGACGACCGGGGTATTCATGAACCATAGGGTGCGAATAGAAATTTGGCGTACCTTAGCACTAATTGCTTTTCTGATACCCAATACAGGTGGAGGCGCGGAACCTGTTCTCGAGTGGGGAACCATCGAGCAGGAAGCCGCCTCATTTTTGAGCCGGTATATTCAGATCGACACGACAAACCCACCCGGCAATGAGATTAAGGCGGCCGAATTCCTCAAAAGCATTTTTGATCGTGAGGGCATTGAAGCGAGAATCATCGAATCCGCGCCCGGACGCGCTAATCTTTATGCCGTTCTCCGCGGAGATGGCTCGCGAAAATCGATAATTTTGCTCAATCATATGGATGTTGTTCCAGCGGATGAAAAACTCTGGAAGGAAAAACCATTTGGCGGCGAGCTCAAAGACGGTGTGATTTGGGGCCGCGGCGCGCTGGACGACAAAGGGCCTGCGATCATGGAACTCGCGGCGCTGCTGGCGCTCAAGCGGCACAAAATCGCTTTGAAAAGCGATGTGGTCTTTCTTGGGACTGCTGACGAAGAAGCCGGTGGCGCGCTCGGAGCTGGATACCTCTTGGCGAAACATCCCGACCTGTTCAACAATGTCGGCGTGGTGTTTAACGAAGGCGGCGGCATTCGTGTCGGAGAAGACGGCCACGCGCGAGTTTACAGCGTGAGTGTGGCCGAAAAGACGCCGCTTTGGCTGAGGCTTACGGCAACCGGAACGCCAGGCCATGGCTCCGCTCCCGGAAACGACATGGCGCTGCATAAACTTATCGCCGCGCTAAATCGAATAATGAGATACGAAAGCCCGATCAAAGTCGTTCCCGAGGTGCAAAAGTTCTACGCCGATACGGCTCAAACGGCGCCTGAATCCCGGCGCACCGGCTATCGCGATTTGCGTCGGGCATTGGAAGATTCGGCTTTTCGCTCGGAGTTTCTCGCCGATGCGCGCGAGCGCGGCACTGTAAGCAATACGATCGCGATCACCCGGATCACGGGATCGGCCAAAGTCAACGTAATTTCCGGCATGGCAACGGCCGAGATCGATATCCGATTACTTCCCGGCGAAGACCCAAAAATCATGATTAATGAACTGCGGCGACTGATCGACGATGATTCGATCAATATCGAGGTGCTCTTATCATTTCCGGCAGCGCTCTCGCCGCCCCATCCCGAAGCGATGCGGGTTATTACCGAGTTCGCCAAGAGCCATGACCCCGGAGTGCCAGTGGTGGCGCCGCTCGTGCGCGGGTTTACCGATTGTCATTTCTTCCGAGAAAAGGGCATTCCGTGCCTGGGTTTCATGCCTCGTCGGACCCCGCCGAGCAGCGAAGGCTTGGTTCACGGCGTTGATGAACGAATACATCTCGAGAGCTTTAACTTTGGCATTCGCGCCATGTATGAAATTGTGCGTCGGCTCGCGGCTGAGTAGTTTGTGCGGCGCTTCCTGGCGAGCCCTCACCCGCCGCTTCGCGGCGGCCTCTTCCAGAGGGCGAGGCGGAAAAATGAATTACTGGATCTGTACGTTTCGAACGCTAGACGAGACCCAAAACGAAAGATCCTTCCTAGCAGCAGGGCAGGGGGTTTTCTATCAGGTTGTAAACGTGATCGAAATTCACTTCGTTGATGCGCGCCAAAATTTTGAAGGTGCGCGGCGGCTCATTTTTTAGAAAAACCATGATCGCGGTTTCCACGGGCGGGCATCCGGCCTTCACGCAGGGAACTTCTTTGACGACGATGGGCGCGTCCGGCGGAAAACTCAGAATCGTTTGCACCCAGTATCGAATTTGATCCAGGGTGAAATTCGACACGTCCTGCTTGCGACCGAAGGGGTCGACATCTTCGGCAGACGACGCACCGTTACTGGTCGTGATGCAGTTTAAAAAGCCCTGGGTGATTTTTTCTTTATCCAAATCGCGGCCGATGAACACCAGGCGATTCAGACGGTCCTCATGCTCTGCCCACGGCCGACCCGGCCGACCTTCGAAGAGCATATGAACGCCTTGGAAGACGAACTGATCGGGATCCTTGCGCAGGTTGAGAATTCCTTTCATGCGCATGATGCGCTCGCCAGATTCCGCCAGCAATTCGCGAAACCAGTGACTTAGCTTGAGTCCGTCGAGGTCTCCCGCTGTCGAGATCGCCACAGTGTCGATGTCGTCGGTGTGACGATGATTGTGGTCGTGCTTTTCCGCTCTCACTTCGACGTCGAGACTTCTGAGATCCAAAACCGTGCCGATGTCGACATCGGAATTGCGCGTCTGACAAATACGCGCCGCGCCGTTTAAGTTCCGCAGGCGAAACTCCAGCTCCGGCAGGTCCTCGGGATTGATCAGATCCGTCTTGTTGAGCAACACCATATCGGCAAAAGCGATTTGTTCTTTCGCCTCCGGCGAGTTGCTCAGTTGTTGGAAGATGTGCTTGGCATCGACCACGGTGACCACGCCGTTCAGCTGATACTGGCTCTTGATTCGCTCGTCGATGAAAAAGCTCTGCACGACAGGCGCGGGATCCGCGAGCCCGGTGGTTTCGATCATCAGCGTGTCGAATTTGTCGCGGTGCTCGAGCAGACCGAATAGGCTTCGCAGCAAGTCACCGCGCACGGTGCAGCAGATACAGCCGTTGCTCATCTCCACCACTTCCTGATCGGAGGAAATCAGCAAATGATGATCGATGCCGACCTCGCCGAACTCATTGACGATCACGGCAACGCGGCGGCCGTGATCCGCCGTTAAAATCCGGTTCAGCAGTGTCGTCTTTCCAGCCCCGAGAAAACCGGTCAGAACAGTCACCGGCACGCGTTGATCATTAACTTCTGCCATGCACTTGAAATCCTTCTGCGATTGTTTTCTAAAGGTAACAACCAGTCAGAATCGAGTCAACTTACAGGATTTCTACATCGGCATTGAAGTGGAACGAGAATGAAGCTCAAGGGGAAAATAGCCTTTATCACAGGATTCGGATCAGGATTAGGGCAAGCGATCGCGGTCCTGTTCGCACGGGAAGGGGCAGCGGTGGCGGGCACATCGCCGACCGCGTCGAAGGGCCGGGAGACCGTTGCCCTGGTCGAAAAACTCGGCGGAAAAGCGCTCTATTGGCCGGGCGACGCTTCGGATTCGAAGCAAATGAAAAACATCATCGCTGAAACAGTGCAGCGGCTTGGTGGCATCGATGTCCTCGTGAATAGCGGCGGCGTCCGCACCAACGGGAGCATTACTGAAATTACTGAAGACGAGTGGGACCGAACACTGGACGTGAATCTCAAAGGCGCCTTTATTGTCTCAAAGCTCGCGATTCCGGAGATGAAGCGGCGTGGCGGCGGCGTGATTCTTCATATCGCGGCCCGCTCGGGAATGCTCGGACAATCGGGGCGAGCAGCGTATTGTGCATCGAAAGGCGGCATGGTTCGCTTGACCGAAGCGATGGCGATGGACCACGCGAAGGATCATATCCGCGTCAATTGTATTTGCCCGGGCCCAACGCGCACGCCGATGGTCGATACCTCAACGCCTGAAAAGCTCGCGCGCTATAAAACGCGGGTGCCGATCGGCCGGATTGGCGAGCCCGACGATGTCGCATACGCGGCTTTGTACCTTGCTTCGGATGAAGCTTCCATGGTTACCGCAGCGATTCTGCCCGTGGACGGCGGCATGCGCCTGACCGGCCCGTAAGATCCGCCCGTTGCTCAAACTTTCGACCTTACATTAGGAAGAACTAATGCTTGATATTAGGCCCATAGGTATTGAGGATTATGCGGAACGCTGCAGCAAGCCGTTATCGGAACTGCATGACAAACTGTGGGTGGAGACCTATGCAAAGACCCATAGTCCCGGCATGATGGTGGGCCCAGTCGAAGGACAGTTTCTGAAGATGTTGGCGCAGTTCACTGGTGCGCGGCGGATTCTTGAAATCGGCATGTTCACAGGCTACAGCACTTTGGCTTGGGCCGAAGCGTTGCCTAAAGACGGCCGCGTCGTCACCTGTGAGGTGAGTGCGGAAAGCGCTGAAATCGCCAAGCGTTACTTCGCGGAAAGTCCCCACTCCCAAAAAATCGAGATCAAATTAGGCCCAGCGCTGGAATCGCTCAAGCGCATTTGGGGTCCGTTCGATATCTGTTTCATCGATGCCGATAAGGAAAATTACAGTGCTTACTATGACGCCTGCTTCGAATTGGTCCGGCCGCGCGGCCTGATTATTCTTGATAACGTGCTGCGCAGCGGCCGTGTGCTCGATCCGCGCGACTCGGCGACCAAAATTGTCGATGCCTTGAATCAGCGTATTCGGAATGATCCACGCGTGGAAAACGTGCTTTTGCCATTCCGCGATGGAATCATGCTGGTGAGAAAATTATAGCTGCCCTCCATCTCGCTCGGTGCTCAGAGTTCCTGGGTTGATAATCTGTTCAAAACTTCATTTAAGTCCTCCGGCAACGGCGCAGTCCACTGCTTCATTTTTCCGGCATGCTGGAACGCCAACTTCTCGGCATGGAGAAATTGCCGCTTCAAGCCGAACTGTTTTCGAAAGCGCCGGTTGTAAGCAAAATCGCCGTGCTGCTCGTCCATGATGACAGGATAGCCGAGCTTGGCGAAATGGAGACGGATTTGGTGCAGGCGACCGGTCTCTATTTTTACGCGCACCAAAGTCGCATCCGAAAACTGCCTCGAGACATGGTAGCGCGTCAGCGCATGCACTGGATTGCCTTGTCTGCCTGGCAATGGAAAATCGATGTGGCCCTCATGCAGGCGTAACCGGCCCTTCACAAGACAAAGATATTCCTTTTCGACGTCGCCGTGTTGAAAGCGGGTTTCCAGTTCCTTGGCGGTCGCGGAATTCTTTGCAACCAGCAACAACCCGGACGTATCTTTGTCGAGACGGTGCACGAGTTGAGGTCTGATATCTGTTCCGCGATAATTGGCCTCCAACACGCCCAGCACCGAATCTCCCTTGCGCACGGATTTTCCTTCGTGAACAGCGATCCCGGCTGGTTTGTTGAGGACAAGCAGCAAATCGTCCTGGTAAATAATATCGATCTCCGCTAAGCTTTGGGTTCTATCCCTTGAGGCTTTTTTCTCGAACTCGACGTAAAGCTGAATGCGGTCTCCGGGACAGACTAGATCCTCGGCTTTGGCCCGTCGCCCGTTAATTCGTACGCCATTTTTCCGCAGTAGCTTTCGGATATACCCGATGGGGAACTCCTTTTTCAAAAAATTCTCGAGCTTTTTCGCTGATTCCTGAGTCCGCACCACAATCTCATGCATCGCTTTAATTGAATAGCGACAGGACCGGTTTCAGTCAAGCGGTGGATGCGTTGCAATTGTCCAATTATTAAGATAGCTTACGTCGACGGCGCCAGGGCGTTGAGCCTTGCTTGGCGGCGCCGGGTGAGGTTGTCATTGAGCCGTAATGAGCCGGTCGATGTTTTAAGAAACAAAATCGATCAAATTGATGCAAAAATAGTAAGCCTTCTAAATGATCGGGCGTCTTTAGCGCAAAAGATCGGCCGTTCCAAAAGCGATAACCATCAAGAAGTCTATGCTCCCCATCGCGAGAAGGAAGTTCTCGAGCGCGTTTGCGAGCTGAACCGCGGACCGCTCTCGGCGCAGGTTGTCGGCGCGATTTTTCGGGAAATCATTTCGGGTTGCCGGGGTCTCGAGGGACCACTGAACGTCTCGTTCTTTGGCGCCGCGGCGACTTACACGCATCTGGCTGCGCGCGAGAAATTCGGCTCGTCGGCCAACTTGCGATCCACTGCGACCATCCCGGAAGTCTTTCAAGACGTCACTCGGGGGCGAGCTGATTTTGGCGTTGTGCCGATCGAAAATTCCACGGAAGGCGCGGTCACTCACACCTTCGATTTGCTGGTCGATACGGAGCTACAGATCTGCGCGGAAATATTTTTGGAGATACACCATAATTTGTTGTCGCGATCGGGCCGAGCAGCCGATGTAAAAGGCATTATCTCGCATCCACAAGCCTTGGCTCAGTGCCGCGGCTGGCTTGCGCGCCACTTCCCGTCGATCCCAATCGATGAGGTGGCGAGCACGGGTCACGCGGCAATAAAAGCCGCTGCGGACGGCTCCTTGGCAGCCATTTCCAGCGCGATGGCGAAGGAAGTTTACGATCTGCAGACGGTGTCTGCGAACATCGAAGACCAAAGCAACAATATCACGCGGTTTGTGGTTATCGGGAAGCTGTATACCAGGCCGAGCGGCGATGATAAAACTTCTCTCGTTTTTTCCGTTCAAGACAAGCCCGGCGTGCTGCACCGAATGCTCCAGCCCTTCGCCCGCAGCCGCATCAACCTGACGAAGATCGAATCGCGACCGATAAAAAACAAGCCTTGGGAATATCTCTTTTTTCTCGATCTGCGCGGCCATCGCGAGCAGAACACGGTGAAGAAGGCGATTGCGGGCCTGGAAAAAAATTGCTTGTTCCTGAAAATTTTGGGCTCTTATCCGAGCGGCAGATGAAGATTGTCGAACACGTGCCGGAATATATTCGCTCGTTGATTCCTTACGAGCCGGGAAAGCCGATCGAAGAAGTCGAGCGTGAATTCGGAATTTCCGGCTCGGTGAAGCTGGCCTCCAATGAAAATCCTCTGGGACCGTCGCCGAGAGCGCTCGCGGCCCTGCGTGAGCGACTGCCGGAACTCCATCTGTATCCCGATGGCGATTGCTTCTACTTAAAGCGCGCGCTGGCGCAGAAGCTCGGAGTCGAGCCCGATCGCTTGATCTTTGGCAATGGCTCCAACGAGATCATCGAGCTCGCGGTGAGGACGTTCATGCGCCCGGGGAACGAGGCCGTGATGGCGGAGCAAGCGTTTGTCGTCTACGAGTTGATCGTTCAAGCCGTCGGCGGCAAGCGCACGACTGTCCCGCTAAAGAATTTCACGCACGATCTAGCCGCGATTGCGGACGCGGTCACGCCGCAAACCCGTCTGGTGTTTCTCGCCAATCCGAATAACCCAACCGGCACCATTTACCGTCGTCGCGAGTGGGAGACATTTCTCGAGAGGATTTCCCCCGATATCCTCGTGATTGTCGACGAGGCCTATTTCGAATACGTCGGAGAAGCGGATTATCCAAACTCACTCGACTACCATGCTCACCATCCGGCGATTTTGACGTTGCGGACTTTTTCCAAGCTCTACGGGCTGGCCGGTTTACGTATCGGTTATGGCATTGGTGCCAAGGATGTCATTGCCTTGATGCACCGCGTGCGCCAGCCGTTCAACGTCAATGCGCCGGCGCAGTGGGCCGCGCTGGCCGCCTTGGCCGACACCGAGCATGTGCAGCGCAGCCTCGAAACCAATCAGCAGGGAATGAAATATCTGCAGGCGGAATTTGCGCGGCTCGGTCTCTCGTACGTGCCGAGTGCGGCAAATTTTATCCTGGTTCGGGTCGGCAACGGCTCCGCGGTTTTCCAAAGGTTACTTGAACAGGGAGTGATCGTCCGACCCATGATGGGATACAAATTTCCTGATCATGTACGAGTGACGGTGGGAACAATGGCTGAAAATCAGAAACTGATCGGCGCCCTCGAGCGGCTTCTCGAAGGATACTCAACAGATCTAGCGACCGTGCAGAGCTAACGAATGGCGATTGTTTTTAAAAAAATGGTCTTGGCGGGAGTCGGCTTGATCTGTGGCTCGCTCGCCCTCGACATGCGGAAGCGGAAGCTGGTCAAGGAGATTATCGGATTCGGCCGCAGCGAAACCAACCTCCGCACCGCCAAGAGAATGGGTCTAATCGACAGCTACTTTCTTCGCGATGACGAATTTCCCGGCGGTGTCGATTTCCTGATGATGGGAACGCCGGTGGAAACCATTGTTCCGCTGACCAAAGCTTTTCTGCCCAGGCTCGAAGCGGGTTGCATCATCAGCGATGTCGGCAGCGTCAAACGCGAGATCGTGCGCGGCATGGAACGCATGCTGCCACGGCAGATCCCGTTCATCGCAGGTCATCCGATCGCCGGCAGTGAACAGTGGGGCGCACAGGCGGCGCGTCCAAATCTGTTCGTGCGACATCGTTGCGTGCTGACACCGACCAGGAAAACCGATCGCAAGGCGCTCAAGAAAATCGCCGCATTGTGGCGGCAGGTGGGCGCCGAGGTCGAGATCATGTCGCCGGAGCTTCACGACCGTCTCCTGGGCGTCATCAGCCATTTGCCGCACGTACTGGTCTACGCTCTGGTAAACGCCCTCGAGCGCGCGCCATTGCCGGGGGTGGATTTGAAAAAATACTGTGCCGGCGGCTTTAAAGATTTCACCCGGATTGCATCGAGTCGCCCGGAGTTGTGGCGCGATATCTGCCTGATGAATCGCCGAGCACTCGGGCGATCGCTGGCGGATTACATCCGATATCTGACCCGGCTCAATGGTTGGATTCGCGACGGCAAAGGCAGGCTGCTGGAAAAAGAGTTCACGCGGGCTTACGAGGTCCGACAAAGCATTCCTGACTGAAATCGCATGAAGAGAATCGAACCGATCAGAAAACCGATCACCGGTGAGATCACGGTGCCGGGCGACAAATCGATCGCGCACCGCGCAGTGATCTTCAGCAGTATCGCTACGGGTCGTAGCCGGATATTCAATCTCTCCGGCGGCGATGACAACTCCCGTACGGTGCGCGCGTTTAAACAAATGGGCGTCGAAATTTTTCGCGATGGCGACGCGCTTTGCATTGACGGCCAAAACTGGGACGGATTGCGCGTCCCCGGCGAGCGCATCGACTGCGGCAACTCGGGAACCACCATGCGGCTTCTCTCCGGTGTTTTGGCCGGTAGGCCGTTTTCGAGCGAGCTCGATGGCGACACCTCGCTGCGCCAAAGGCCGATGCAGCGCATCATCGATCCTCTCAAATTAATGGGCGCGAAGATTCGCAGCAAGACCGGGAATGGGTTGGCACCGCTTGAAATTCATGGAGGAAATCTCACGGGTGTGCGCTATCGGATGCCGGTGGCGAGCGCGCAGGTCAAGTCGGCAATTATTTTGGCCGCACTCCAGGCGCGCGGCGTGAGCATGATCGAAGAGCCGCAAAAATCACGCGATCACACCGAAGTGATGCTGCGCGGTTTCGGCGGAAATTTGGGAATTGACGGCTCGCTAATCACGATCGACGGCGGACAAAGCCTTCGCGCTCAAGACGTTCACGTCCCCGGCGATATCTCCTCGGCGGCTTTTTTTCTCGTCGCGGGCGCGATCATTCCTGGATCGGATTTAACGATCCGAAACGTTGGGCTAAATCCGACTCGCGATGGCGTCGTCGAAATCCTCAGGCGTATGGGCGCAAGCCTGGAATGCTTTAACGAACGTTACGAGGCCGGCGAACGCGTTGCCGATATTCGCGTGCGCGGTGCCGAACTAAAGGCTGTTACTGTCGGCCCGGAAATGGTCGCCCGAACCATCGACGAGTACCCGATTCTTTCCGTTGCCGCGGCGCTCGCCGATGGCGTCACAACATTCCTGGATATCAAGGAGCTGCGTTATAAAGAATCCGATCGAATCACCGCGATGAGCGAAGGTCTACGCCTCCTGGGTGTTGCAGTCGAGGAGCGTGAAGACAGCATGTCGATCCGGGGCGGCTCGCGATTCCATGGCGGCGAGATCAGGAGTTACGCGGATCATCGGATCGCCATGGCGTTTGCTATTGCCGGTCTATGCAGCGAGGTGGGTATCGCGATTGACGACGCCACATGCGTCGATATATCGTTCCCTAGCTTTTTTGATTTACTGAGGAAAATTTGTTTGCATTAGGGTTTGAGACGGGGGATAGTCGCGCGACGAGGGAGGCCGATTTGATCATCGCGATCGACGGTCCGTCAGGCGCCGGCAAGAGCACGTTGGCAAAAAAATTGGCCGAGGACCTCGGCTTCATCTACTTGGATACAGGTGCAATGTATCGCGCCCTGGCGCTCAAGATTTTGCGCCAGGGACTGGACTTGGCGGATGATCAGAAATTGGCGGAGCTTGTCAATTCAACCGCGGTCGACTTGCAAGGCGAAGGCGCGGAATTAAGAGTTCTCCTCGACGGGAAAAACGTCGCCAGCGAAATTCGCACTCCTGCCGTCAGCCAAATGGCGTCGAAGGCCTCCGCGCTCAAGCTCGTGCGCGAGCGCATGCTCGAGTTGCAGCGCCGCCTGGGAGAACGGGGCAGCGTCGTGGCGGAAGGACGCGATATCGGAACGGTGGTGTTCCCAGACGCGCAGGTGAAAATATTTTTGAGCGCCTCGGCCGCGGAACGGGCGCGGCGTCGATGCGCGGAGCTGAGGGCGGCCGGGCAGCCGGTTGACCTCGACGTAACGCTGCGGGAGATTGAAGAACGAGATAAACGAGACAGCGAACGGGCGCTGGCGCCGCTACGTAAGGCGGATGACGCGCTCGTGATCGATTCGTCGAATTCTACGGCCGACGAGGTCGCAGCCTGTGTTTTGGCGGAGATTCGAATGAAGCAAAACGAAATTTAAATAGATCGGAGTTGGTTTGCATGGCTGAACAGGACGAACAAAAGCAGGGCTCCAGTACGGGAGGCGCCAGTGAATTTGAGGCGATGTTTGAGGAGAGCCTGCGCACGGTCAAGCCCGGCGGTGTTGTTAAGGGCAGAGTGGTCGGCATCACGTCGACCCATGTGCTGATCGACGTCGGTTATAAGTCCGAAGGACAAATTCCCATCCAGGAGTTCACCGACCGCCAGGGGAACGTGCAAGTCAAAGTCGGCGATGACGTTGACGTTTATTTCGATTCCTCAGAGAGCGAGGGCGGTGGCATTGTCCTTTCGCGTCAACGAGCGGAAAATCTAAAAATTTGGGAAGACCTCGAGCGCGCCTTCAATGAAGAACGAGGCGTCGAAGGTCGGATTGTTGGCAAGGTGAAAGGCGGATTCAAAGTGGATGTCGGCGTACCGGCGTTCCTTCCCGGCTCGCACGTCGATATTCGACCCAATCGCAATCTCGATCGCTTCATCGGCACCACGGACCGTTTCGCGATTCTCAAGTTCAACCGCGGCCGCGGTAATGTCGTGGTATCCCGGCGCGCGCTGCTTGAAAGAGAGCGAGAGACGCTCAAGAAGGATATTTTGAAGGTTCTCGAAGAGGGAGTTATTCTCGAAGGCACAGTCAAAAACATCACCGGCTATGGAGCCTTTGTCGATCTCGGTGGCATCGATGGCATTCTCCACATCAGCGATATGTCCTGGGGGCGAATCAACCATCCCTCGGAAATCGTCCAGGTCGGGGAAAAAATCAAAGTCGTCGTGCTTAAGTTCGACGCGGAAAAAGAGCGTATCTCGCTGGGGATGAAACAGCTCACGCCGGACCCCTGGCATACTGTGGCGCAAAAATATCCGATCGGCGCGCGTGTGCAGGGAAAGGTGATCAGCATCATGGACTATGGCGCTTTCGTCGAGTTGGAAAGCGGCATAGAGGGATTGGTGCACATTTCCGAGATGTCATGGACCCGCAAGGTGACTCATCCCTCGAAAATTCTTCAGGTCGGCCAGCAGGTCGAAGTGGTGGTGCTCAATGTCGACGCGAGCCATCGAAGAATTTCTCTCGGGCTGAAGCAGGTGATGGCGAACCCCTGGGAAGCCGCGAAAGAAAAATATCCCGTCGGCAGTAATGTCAAAGGACCGGTGCGCAACATCACCGACTTCGGCATTTTTGTCGGTATTGAAGAAGGTATCGACGGTCTTGTGCATATTTCCGATCTACATTGGACCAAGAAGGTCAAACATCCATCGGAATTATACAAGAAGGGCGACATCGTCGAAGCTAAAGTGCTCGGCGTGAACGTCGAAAATGAACGTTTTTCTCTGGGCATCAAGCAAATCGCTCCGGATCCGTGGAAAGTCGTGGCAGACCGCCATCCGGTCGGGTCGAAAATAAAGGGACAGGTGACAAGCGTGCCCGAGTTTGGCGTCTTCGTGCGCATCGAGGAGGGCGTCGAAGGGCTTATTCACGTTTCCCAGCTCAGCACGGAACGCGTCGATAAGCCGTCGAGCTTATATAAGGTAGGCGATGAGGTGGAAGCCGAAGTCGTTAGCATTGATCCGGCCGATAGAAAAATCGGGCTCAGCATCCGTGCACTGCGCCGTACGGAAGAGCGCCAGGAAATGGAGAGTTACTTGAAACGAGAAAAGGAAGGCGCGCGATTTTCTTTCGAATCGCTTTTGGGCGACGAGTTGCGTCTCGACAAGGAAGACGATGCACAGAGCGGGCGAAAAGGGCGCAATTAAACCCTCACTATCAAGTCTTTATCGCATTCAAGAACATGAGAAATCATTTTATTCTACGCGGCCTGGGAATTTTGTTCGTAGTTGTTCTGGTACTGTTCACCACGGTTTTCTTCTTTGCGTATTTCACCGGCGGCGATCCGCGGGTTTTATCGCTGTTCTCCGGCGACGGTGTCGGGGTTCTGCAGATCGACGGGGCCATCGACGATTCGCATGAAGTGCTGGCCGAGATGAAACGTCTTAAAGAAATGCCCTGGGTGAAGGCGATCGTCGTGCGCATCGACTCGCCGGGCGGAGCGGTCGCACCTACGCAGGAAATCTTCGAAGAGATTCAACGGTTCAAAAAACAGAAGCCGATTATTGCGTCCATGGGCGGTATGGCGACATCGGGCGGGTATTATATCGCCGCCGCATGCGACAGGATCGTCGCCAATCCGGGAACTCTGACCGGTTCCATTGGTGTGATTATGCAGCTCAGTAATGTCGAAGAGTTGATGAAAAAAATCGGCGTAAGAGGCGTGAACGTGAAAAGCGGCGCCAATAAGGATCTCGGTTCGCCGTTTCAAACTCTATCCCCCGAGGGCCGCGAAATCCTTCAAAGTTTAGTCGACAATGTGCACAGCCAATTTGTCGCAGCGGTGGCGAAGGGTCGGGGGATGAAGGAAGCACAGGTGCGGAAGCTGGCCGATGGCAGAGTTTTTTCAGGAGCGCAAGCCAAAGAACTGGGATTGGTGGACCAGTTTGGAACTTTGGAAGATGCCGTCGAATTGGCGGCCAAACGCGCCGGACTGGAATCCGAGCCCGCGGTATATTATTCGCACCCGGAGCAAGAGCGCTGGTGGGAACGCATTTTCATGGGCATTTTCGGCCGTCGATTCCCCGGCACCGATCGCGCCTGGCTACGCTACGAATGGTCACCGGCGTTGCTCCAGTAGTTAAAATCTTTGCTGTTGTGAGGGAGATGATATGACCAAAAGGGACTTAATCGATGAGGTGAACAAAAGATTTCCTCATTTGTCGCGGCGAGACTCGGAAGTGATTATTAATGCAATTTTCGATTCGATGGTAGAAGCGTTGGCTCAGGGCGACCGTATCGAGATCCGCGGCTTTGGCAGTTTTGTCGTCAAGCACCGACGCGCGCGGCAAGGGCGCAATCCTAAAAGCGGCGCGTTGGTTTCGGTCGCCGCTAAAAAAGTGCCCTTCTTCAAAGTCGGCAAGGAATTGCGCTTGCGAGTAGACGGCAAGCCCTACGATCCGAACGAAGACGGAGATGATGAGTGAAGCAGATTTGGGCGCCCTGGCGGATGACCTATATCGATCAGGGCACCAAAGCGGAAGCGTGTATTTTCTGCACGCTCTATCGGCAAGCCGATCTACGAGCCGCGCTGGTTCTCGCGCAAACGGAACATTCCACTGTGATGTTGAACAAGTACCCGTACAATAACGGGCACCTGTTGCTGGCGCCGAAACGTCATGAAAGTGATCCAACCCAATTATCCGCGCAACAATTTACCGACCTCAACGAGCTGCTCCGGCGATCCATAGAGATCATTCGTCAGGCTCTCAATCCTGATGGAATGAACCTCGGCATGAATCTCGGCAAATGTGCCGGCGCGGGGATCGCCGACCACTTGCACTGGCACGTCGTGCCGCGCTGGGAAGGGGATAGCAATTTCATGCCAGTAGTGGCGGAGACTCGCGTGATGCCGCAGCACTTGCTCGACGGCTACGATCGGTTGAAGCCGATGTTTCAGGTCTTAGGAGGTTAATCCGCAGCCTGCAACATGCTACTGTGATTTAAAAATGTGAAATCGTTGAAAGACCGCGGAGCGATATTCAACCAGAAAAATTTGAAGGGGAGGCCACACTCAGTGAGCGAGGCAAAAACAGTAGGCGAACTCAAAAAAAGCGGCGTGTCAGTTCTGCCGGTGCGTGAGGAAATGCGGAAAAATCTGGTGCGCCATTTGGAAAACGGCCAGCGCATACTTCCAGGGATCATCGGTTACGATGAGACCGTCATTCCCGAAATAGAAAACGCCATTCTTGCGGGCCATCACATGGTGTTCCTCGGCGAACGAGGACAAGGAAAGTCGCGCGTCATTCGCGGTCTGCTGAGTCTCCTCGACGAGCGTATTCCGATCGTTCACGGCTGTGAAATCAACGACAATCCGTTCAGTCCGATTTGCCGTGCCTGCCGCAACAAGGCTGCGGAGTTGGGTGACGCTCTACCGCTGCAGTGGATCGATCGTGATCATCGCTACGGGGAAAAGCTCGCCACGCCGGACGTATCGATCGCGGATCTCGTGGGGGAGATCGACCCGATCAAGGTGGCCGAAGGACGCTATCTGGCCGACGAGGAAACCATTCACTACGGCTTGGTGCCGCGTACCAACCGGGGTATTTTCGCGATCAACGAGCTTCCCGATTTGACGGAGAAGGTCCAAGTCGGTTTGTTCAACCTCATGGAAGAAAAAGACGTTCAGATCAAGGGCTACAAAATTCGCCTGCCCCTCGACGTCGTGATTGTCGCGAGCGCGAATCCCGAGGATTACACCAGTCGCGGACGAATCATCACACCACTCAAAGACCGATTCGACGTGCAGATTCGTACCCATTATCCAAAGAAACTCGAGGACGAGCTCGAAATTATGGAGCAGGAAGCGGCGCCCAATAACCGGCGCAGCCGTAAGGTTGAAGTGCCTCGATTCATGAAAGAGATTCTCGGTCACCTCACGTTCGAAGCGCGCAAGTCCAACGAGATCAACCAGTCCTCCGGCGTCAGCGTGCGGGTCACGATCAACAATTACGAAAGTTTGATCAGCAATGCCGAGAAGCGCGCCCTGCGCTGCAAGGAAAACGATATCGTACCGCGAGTCAGCGATTTGCACTGCCTGATGGCGTCCACCGCTGGGAAAATCGAGATGGAATACGTCGGCGAAGACAAAAAGGAAGACGAGCTCGTCGAAAAATTGGTGAACCGCTCGATCATCAAAGTCTTCGATCAATATTTCAGCTTGAACTCGCTACAGAAGGTCGTTGAATACTTCAATTCCGGCTGGGGTGTCGAAGTTTCCGATCAGATGCCGTCGCAAGATTATCTGGAAGGGATTAAGGAAATTCCCGGCTTGAAGGAGGCGATCAAGACACTGGGGATTTCAGAGTCGCCCACGTTGATGGCTTCGGCGACGGAATTCGTCCTCGAAGGACTTCACTTGCATCAAAAGCTCAACAAAGAGATGGAGGGCGGTCGGGTCACTTACGGCAAATAATCGATCCGCTACTCGGCCTCGTTTTTTTCATGGTCCATGTTCGTTATAGCCGCTGGAACGCTCGCTCGAGCGACTCCCTGGATTCGGACTCCGTGTTCGATCAGCTGAACGACTACATGAACGACACGGGGGATCTGCAACAGGCCATGCGCCGGCTGATGCAGAAAGGCATGAAGCAGGGGGAAAAGCAGAACAAAGGCCTTGAGGATCTGCTCTCGCAAGTGGCGCGCGAGATGCGCAAGCTCTACGACGAGTACCGGCTACAGTCTGCGATTGACGAAGTACAGAAGCAGCTCGAATCGGTGGTTGAGCAGGAACAAGAGACGCTTCAGGAAATGGATCAGTCGGGAAACGATGTTCAGGACAAAAAACAGTTCTTGAACGACCTCCCGGGCAAAACCAGCGAAGCCATCGAGAAGCTTACCTCCTATCGGTTCGAAAATTCACAGGCGGAAAAAGAATTTCAGCAGCTGGTCATGAAGCTCGATCAGATCCGCAAGCTCGAGAATTGGCTGCGGCGAGAAGGGAGCCTTTTTCGCGGCCAAACGCCGATGCAGTTCCAGCAGTCGAAAGAGCTGATGGAGCGGATGGAAGATCTTCGCAAGCTCGAGTCGCAGCTTTCGAGCATGCAGCTCAAAGATGTCGATAAGGAGTTGTTAGAACGATTGCTGGGCGGTGATCCGAAGCAGGACTTCGAAGGAGTGATGCGCATGCAATCGCTCCTCGAAGAGGGCGGTTATGTGCTCGAACAAGGCGATCGTTTCGAATTGACGCCCAAAGGCGTGCGCCGGGTCGGCCATCTCGCACTCCGTGATATTTACCGCCAGCTGCGGCGCGATGGCATGGGGCGACATGCGACGCGCAACCGCGGCACCCACGAGCTGATTCTCGAAACCAGCCGTCCCTATGTGCAGGGCGATACCATGCACATCAACATGATTCAGACGCTGAAGAACGCGCTGCTTCACGGCGGCGGCGTGCCAGTGCGGATCAATCCGGGCGATTTTGCGGTTTACGAATCGGAGTACAACACGCGTGCGGCGACCGTGCTTCTCTTGGATATGAGCTGGTCAATGAGCTGGGAGGGGCGTTTCGCTGCGGCCAAGAAAGTCGCGTTGGCGATGGAGAGTTTGGTTCGCTCGCTTCACCCACGCGATTATTTTGGCATCGTCGGATTTTTTACCCGCGCTGTAGAGCTTAAAGCCAAGGATTTGCCGCAGGCAACTTGGAATATGGGGGATCCGTTTACTAATTTGCAAGACGGCTTGCATCTTGCCACTGAGATGCTCGGGAAAAAACCGAGTGCCAATCAGCAAATGATCGTGATCACCGATGGTCAGCCCACCGCCTATTGCCGACAAGGAAGGCTTTACTGTGAGTGGCCGTTGAGCTTCGGGGGTATAAGCCAGCGTGCTGCGGAAGAAACTTTGAGAGAAGTCGAGCGCATCACGCGCAAGGGTATTACGATCAACACATTCATGCTCGACGATAGCCCGGTTTTGCGCGGGTTCGTCGACGACCTCACCCGCATCAATAAAGGCCGAGCCTTTTATACCCGGCCCGATCGACTTGGAGAATATCTTCTCGTCGATTACCTCGCGCACCAAAGAAAAAAAGTCTAGCCACGCTTTAGCGTGATTGCCTGTTCAAGTCCTTCAATCGTTTAAATTTACAAAGGTAAGCTGATTTCACGCACTGCTGTGTTTATCTATTCTGGCGCGCGCTTGAATACTGAATATATTTTCAGTATAAATGAAAGTGTACCTTCTAGGACATAGATCGGGATAAGATTAGAAATCATCGGAATAACTCATTTCAAATGGTTATCCATTCGGATCAATGATTTACTTGAGGATGTAAAATGGCGGCGATAATCGAAAGCCACATGAGGTCTGGACCTTCAGTTAAACGTCTTCCGGAAGATTTTAAACCGTTTCGATGATTTGAATAACAGGTATGATCGATGGTCCTTTCACCCACTCCAGATCTGCAATTTCTCTCCCCGTCGGAGAGTCCATGGCGGCTCGATCAAGTCGCCGGGCGCTTTATCGAAATTTCGAGCACTGGGGCATCGGCAGCGCTGACAT
>Ga0207657_10002296_pt1 | contig 20721 bp, 19 predicted proteins | sample KBSC33metaG_FD_184316 | JGI IMG/M metagenome (GOLD analysis project Ga0207657, IMG submission 184316) | Corn rhizosphere microbial communities from Kellogg Biological Station, Michigan, USA - KBS C3-3 metaG (SPAdes) (version 2) | ecosystem: Host-associated > Plants > Roots > Rhizosphere > Soil ... | reverse complement strand
CAAGCATCAACATCAATGATGATATTAATAGAATTAAATGCTTGAGCATACTCTTTTTCTTTTGTTCGTGATCTTCACCCAAAACAACTAAATATCCAATAAAAAAAATTCTATTCAATTGACTGCTGAAGCTTCAACTTTAATTGCATTAGCTTCTCCTTTTAATGATTATACAATTTAAATTTTTTGTTGCAACAGCAACAGAATCAATTTATCGAATCATTAGCGAAAGTTGCTTTACAGCAACAAGAAATAATTTTTTTATCAATGCAGGATTTTGACAGGAAAGAAATTTAGTGAGATCATCATAATCACCGTGAGCACTCATGCTGCGCATTACCGCAACTTCTGCATTCACAATGTGTTCTTGTCCGAAAATAGTTACCTGCTTTGCATTACGCATCAGTTCTCCTCCAAGAGTTTGAGGGTCGCAATAACCAACAATTAAAATAGTGTTTTTTGAATGTTCAATGTTGTTGGCAATATGGTGCGGTACACGGCCGGCATTGGCCATGCCGCTTGCAGCAATGATGATGCAAGGTTCTTTTTTATTTTTCAGCAAAATGCTTTCGTAAACTTTTTCGGTGAAGTGTAAGCCCGGAAAATCGAAAGGATCATCATCCGTTTCCAAAACCTTTTGAACATAATCACCAAAATAAGTGGGATAATGTTTTACAATTTCAGTAGCGGCTTTTCCCAAAGGGCTATCAACAAAAACAGGAATATCAAGTAAACGTTTTTCAAGACTTAATTGGTTTAAAAAATACAACAACTCCTGTGTGCGGCCAACGCTAAATGAAGGAATGATCAACTTGCCGCCTTTATTTATGCAGGTGTTGAATATCACATCCATCAAACGGTCCGTAGTGTTGAATATCGGTTCATGCAAACTATCGCCGTAGGTACTTTCGAGAATAAAATAATCAGCTTGCGGAAATTCCTGCGGAGGTTTTAAAAGCATATCGACATAACGGCCCACATCCCCGCTGAAAGTAATTTGCTCCGTTGTACCGTTCTCCGTTATTTTTAAATGTACTGCGGCGCTGCCAATGATGTGACCGGCATCTGTAAATAAAACTTCTACATTCTCTTCAATAGTTATCCACTCATCATAATGCACTTCAGAAAATAATGGTAATGTTCTTTCTACATCTTCAAGACTGTAATAAGGGTCAGCAGAAGTTTCTTCTCGTCTGTTGTCGTGTATATTTTGTTGCTGAATATTTGCTGAATCTTCTAAAAGAATTGTTGCAAGATCTCTTGTCGCCGGTGTGCAAAATATTTTTCCGTTGAATCCTTCCTTCACCAGTTTTGGCAATAAACCGGAATGATCAATGTGTGCATGAGAAAGAAGCACATAATTTATTTCTGTTGCATCAAAACCAAATTCACGATTTAATGCATCCGTTTCATTGCCCATTCCCTGGAACATGCCGCAATCGAGTAAAATTTTTGTTCCGCCATTGAGTGTAAGCAAATGTTTGGATCCCGTAACTGTTCGTGCTGCGCCATGAAAAGCGATCTTCATCAATCTTGTTTTATTATTAATCGTGAGACGATAAGCGATAAACGTGAGAAACTTTGACGTCTCACGTTTATCGTCTCACGAAAAAATATAGCGTTGTTTATTTCCACTCAAGTTACAGCATTAAATGGGAAAATATTTGTAGGCAGACTCACCATAATTTTCGTTGGTCATAGTAAGAAGGAAAGTAGTTTCTTCAGTGGCTCTCACGCTGTGTTTAATGTTTGCATGCAGCGTTAAAATTTGTCCTGCTTCTACTTCGCTGCTTTCATTCTGTGTGGCAATTTGCAGGGCTCCCTCCAACACATGAAAGCTTATAATTCCATCAACCGTTTGAGGGCGCATTTCGGCTCCCGGATGCATAATTACAAGCACAATACGCATTCCGTCTGTTTTATAAAGCGTGATGCCGTTGCGGTCGTTTCTTTGCCAGGTGGGTTCATTTCTTAACTGCTGAATATGTTCATATAAATCTGTCTTCACCAACGGCGCATCCAGCACGCGTGCGCCTTCGGGACGATTGATCGTTGATTCGTTATATTTTTCTTCCATGATATGCGATTTAATAATGAAGGAAATAATTCAACTATAAATCAGGAAAATCGTACCAAGTTGTTCTGTGGAATTTTTTTCACCAGGAATAATGCTATCTGTTATGTATTTTTTTGTACCAGGCTGCTGTAATGCTATTGATCGTTCCTTGTATCGCTCCAAGGAGCCCCTTTAGGGCACTCTTGTACTATTGGTAATTCTATACGGCATGAAGAGCACGGAAAGCACAAAACTTAAGATATAGATGTTCTGCGATTCTCCAATCCTCTGTGTAACTCTGTGGTCAAACTATTTTTTCATTTTGATATAAAATAAAAAATGTTGGCACAAGCCAACATTAATTCATTGCAAGGTAGCAGGATGCTTAGGCGATCTTTTCAATCTCTTCATCAGCATACATCCCGGAAAAAACGTAATCGCCGTCATGTTTCTCAAAGTGGCAAGTCACCGCCTCATCAAGGTGATGTAATCCCAACCTGTAATGACCGGATGGTAAATGAAAAAGATTTAGCTGTGTGGAATTTCCTTTAAACCTTCCTTTGCGGATTGTTTGGCCAGTTTCATTCTTGATCATGTAAACTGCTTCCTGCGTAAAATCTGTCACTTCTATAAGCAGGAGGTCCTGCATAATTTGGACTTGAATGGGTTCAGGTGTAAACTGCGAATACATAAGAAATTGGATTTTTGGATTGGGGAAGTTATAGATAAATATTTAAAAACCAAAAATATGTTGCTTAAGAAACGATAAAAGAGAACAGAAATCGACGAAGCAATTTTTTTACGACCACGTCTGAATACTGCTATAAAGTAAACGCGGAACTCTCACCTATACTCGCCGAATACTTTTCTTAGCGTATCCGCAATTTCACCAAGAGTGCAGAAATTTTCTACAGCTTCTATCACTACACGCATCAGGTTGGTTCCTTCTTTTGCAGCAGTTTCAATTTTACATAAGCTGTTTTGCACTTGTTCATTATTTCTTTTCGCTTTTAGTGCTTGCAATCTTTTTGCTTGCATCTCTCTTATTGCATCATCAATTTTAAGAAGGGGAATTTTATTCTTTTCATCAATAGTAAACCTGTTCACTCCCACAATGATCTTTTCCTTATTCTCAATTTGTCTTTGATATTCGTATGCACTTCTTGCAATTTCATTTTGTATAAAACCTTGTTCAATTGCAGTAACACTTCCACCCATTGCATCAATTTTTTGTATCAGTTCCCATGCTTTTTGCTCAATTTCATTTGTAAGTGATTCAACAAAATAACTTCCGGCTAACGGATCAACGGTGTCTGCAACGCCGCTTTCATAAGCAACGATCTGCTGCGTTCGCAAAGCAATGCGTGCAGCCTCTTCCGTTGGAAGGCTTAATGCTTCATCATATCCGTTCGTGTGTAAACTTTGCGTGCCTCCAAGCACAGCCGAAAGGGTTTGAACAGTTACCCGGCTGATGTTATTCAAAGGTTGTTGGGCGGTTAACGTGCTTCCTCCGGTTTGCGTATGAAAGCGCAGCATCATTGCTTTTTCATCCGTTGCTCCAAGTTCTTTCATCATTTTCGCCCACATTCTCCTTGCTGCGCGGAACTTTGCGACTTCTTCAAATAAATTGTTATGTGCATTGAAAAAAAATGAGAGTCTGCGTCCAAAAATATTTATGTCCAAACCCTTATCCAATGCGGCTTTCACATAGGCTTTACCGTTGCTTAATGTAAATGCGATCTCTTGCACGGCAGTACTTCCCGCTTCACGAATGTGATAGCCTGAGATTGAAATAATGTTCCATTTCGGTAACTCTTTGCCGCACCATTCAAATATATCTGTGATGATGCGCATAGAAGGTTTGGGCGGATAAATATAGGTTCCTCTTGCTGCATACTCTTTTAAAATATCATTTTGAATAGTGCCGCTTATTTTTTTCAGATCAGCGCCCTGTTGTTTTGCAACAGCAATGTACAATGCAAGCAAAATAAATGCAGTAGCGTTGATCGTCATTGAAGTGGAAACATCTTCTAATTTTATTCCCTTGAATAAACGTTGCATGTCTTCAATGCTGTCAATTGCCACACCTGCTTTTCCCACTTCACCTTCAGCAAGAGGATGATCACTGTCGTAACCAATTTGAGTAGGAAGATCAAATGCAACACTCAAGCCCATCACTCCCTGTGATAACAAATAATGATAACGTTTATTGCTTTCTTCCGCTGTAGAGAAACCGGCATACTGTCTCATCGTCCATGATTTGCCGCGATACATATTTGGCTGCACACCACGTGTGAAAGGAAATTCACCGGGAATTTCATCAGGAAGATTTTCAATGGCAGCCTTTGTATAAATTTCTTTTATTTCAATTCCGCTATCCGTGTATTTTTTTTTATCGCTCATATCGGCAGCATTATAAGAGAGAGTGATGCAGTCATGAGATAAGCTTTTTTGCTTCGTAACTCAACACATCGCCAACAACTTCATGCAGAGCGCCTTTTTTATCGCTCATCAGATATTCAAGCAATGTTTTACTCAGATCAAGTCCGGAAGCGTTTGGCGGCAAAGTATTTGCCAACTGATTTATGATAAGCATGTTTTGCTCTTTCAAATTCTTTACTGCAGACCATGCATCGGCACTAACATATATTTGTTGGGTAATATTGTAATTGAATTCATCTTTTATAGTTTGCGTAAGAAGCACCTGCATTTCTTTAGCACTTAGTCCTGTTTGATTTACGCTTACACGGCTGATAAGATTAGGAAGCGCAATTCTGTCTGTCAGTATCAGTAAACGTTCATACGCCTGTAATTGCACTTTTACGGAAGTGCTGTCATGATGCGGTGTGTTGTCCGGCTCTACAATTTTTTCGTTATCGTTCTTTGAGAACAATACATACAAGGTGCCTCCGCCAAGAAGTAGTGCAACCACGGCAATGATGATAATATCTGTTGTACTCAAGGGAATAAGTTTTTACAAAAATAGGTTTCTGTTTTGCATTTGAATTATATTTTCCTATACGAAAACGCGTTTAACAAATAACTTTTCTGTTAGTTTTATCTTTGCAGTAGAAAAATTATTATGGAAACAATTTTATCTGCGCCTGTTTCATTTACAAAAAGTGCTGTACAGGAGTTAAAAAAAATGATGAGCGAACCGGGTTTTGATACCGGTAAAAAATTGCGCATTGGTGTGAAAGGTGGTGGTTGCAGCGGTTTGAGTTATCTTCTTGGTTTCGATGATGTGCAGGAAAATGATATGGAATTTACCGTGGAAGGAATTTCGTGTGTAATGAACAAGAGTCACGAATTATATTTATATAGTATGCAAATCGATTGGGAAAGCGGTTTAAACAATCGCGGATTCACTTTCAATAATCCTAATGCTTCCTCTTCCTGTGGCTGCGGTTCTTCTTTTGCAGTTTAATTTTTTGTAGTGAATATTCAAGAGTGAGTAGTGGATAGTAGTTAAAGAAATTTTATTTTCTTCTTATTCACTATTGCCTATTCACAAAATAAAAAAGCCGGTATAAGAACCGGCCTTCTATTCAGGAGATAGTTCCGCTTATCTATCTCTTCTTCTTCCGTTATTTTGCGATTGCTGTTGCTGGCTGTATTGAGGTGCACGCTGCTGAAAATTTGGTCTGTTGTACACATCATTTCGTTGTGTTTGTCTTTGCCTTTCCATTTGCTGTTGTTGCTGCATTTGCCTGTTTGCCTGTTGCTGTCTTTCAAATTGCTGTTGTCTTTGCACCTCCTGTTGTCTCTGCATTTCTTGCTGACGCTGCATTTGTTTTTGTTGTAAAATTTCCTGTTGACGATTAGCCTGTCTTTGTCTTTCCATTTCTTGCTGACGTTGCATCTCCTGTTGTCTTTGCATTTGTTGTTGGCGCTGCATTTCCTGCTGCTTCTGTAGCTGCTGTTGGCGTTGTACCTCCTGTCGGCTTTGCCTTTCTATATCCTGTTGTCTTTGGTCAATATTGTCATCAAAATTTGGCTTTCGATCCCTGTTCCTATCCGGCACCTGTTGATTATTCCTTTGTATAGGTTGGTTATCCCTTTGCACCGGCTGATTATTCCTTTGTATAGGTTGGTTATCCCTTTGCACCGGCTGATTATTCCTTTGTATAGGTTGGTTATCTCTTTGCACCGGCTGATTATTCCTTTGTATAGGTTGATTATTTCTTTGCACCGGCTGATTGTTCCGCTGGATCGGCTCACGATTTTGCGGAAGATTATTCCTGTTCCCGTTTTGCATAATCATGTTACGATTTTGCATCCTTTCCTCTACCTTTTGTCTTACTTCCTGTACTCTTTCCGGTGTAAGTTTGTCGTTCTTTTTTATTTCCGGTCTATACATCTGAATTGTATTTTTATTTACAATTTTTGTATTCTGTGGCCGGTTAATATTTGTTATCCTTATTGCATTTATCCTGTTACCTGTAAATCTTTCTACTTCTCTTCTGTCAGGACCTACTATATATTTTGTGTTACGATAAATAGTGGTGTTGTTAATATAAGTTGTATTGCGAATGATAGTTACATTCTGATTTCTGTTAACCATATACCTTCCAAAGTAAGGGCTGGCAATGTAACGTCTCGGAACGAAGTTCCATCTTTCAGCAGGCATATAATAGCTGCCAAAGCCAATACTTATGTTGAAGCCCGGTGTTAACGGCGCCCAACCATAGTAGTCGCCACCTGTACGCCAGCTAACCCATGCCGGTCCCCATTCATAACCGGGAACCCACATCCATCCGTACGCTGCATCAAATGCCCAGCGACCGTAGTGAAAAGGAGCCCAACCCCACCTGTAATCAGAAGCCCATGTCCACCCATGCGTTGTATAAACCCAATGTCCTCCTGTGTTATAAGGAATAAAACCGGGATCATTACATATCCATACAGAACCATAAGAAGGATAAGTCATCCATCTGCCATAAGGACTCAATGCACCGACAAAAACATCCATACTTACATTTGATGTGCCATAATTGCCATAGTCATCATCATTGTAATTGTTTGAATTATCGTAATTGTTGTTGTTGTAATTATCGTTATTATACTGATCGTTCTGACTGTAATATCCGTCATCGTTAGCGTCGTACTGTGCGGTAGCATAATGCCCGGCGCTGCACGACATCAACGCCGCTACAATAATCGCACTTAATGTAATGTTTAATTTAGTTTTCATACTCTCGCATTTAATTGTTGAATGATGCTTTTCCAATTGCAATCTTAATACCTAATTCTGTTTGCAATTTGTTTTTACGAATATTTTGACTTAAATCAAATACAAAAGTTTGTTAAGATGTGGCCAAAGAATTCTGTAGCAATTTTGAGTTTTTCTACCACCCTGAAAGCCTTGCCTGGCCTGAAATGCAGAAGATAGCAATAATAATAATTTTTTTATAAACGAAGTGAAGATTGTATTTATTATGAACCCAACTTTATGCGGTTATTGACCTTCTGTTGCGTCGCATGCACATCACATCTTTAGTGTGACTCTTTTACACTTAAATCTTTATTCAGCAATTCGAGTGAACAATTTATGAGGTAACAGAAGAGTTGTTTGAAGGACTATTTTATCTCGTCAAAGAATAAATTATCATTTCAGTGTATTCAGTTTTATCCATTTTATTTTCCGCTTCAAGATCTCTTTTGAAATTATTTTTCTCAAGAATTTTTATCGATCTCAAATTATTTACATTAAGCCATGCTTCAATTGTCTTCAGTTGCAATTTTTCAAATCCGTATTCAATCACTTTTACAAATGCTTCCTGCATCAATCCTTTTCCATTGAATTGCGGAAGTAATTCATATCCTATTTCTGCATGATCTTTTTCTTTCACAATATTCCATAAACAAATTGTGCCGATAAGTTTCGGATCATTTTTCATGGAGATAGCCCATAGAATAGATTCATCATTCTCTATATTGTTGTTTATCTTCTCAATATGTTGCAACGCATCATCAATTGTTTTTGCTCTTGGTCTTTTGATAAACTCATTCACGCTTTCATCTGAGCGAAGAATAAATATTTCATTTGCATCTTCAGTTTTCAATGGTCTTAAGTATAAACGCTCCGTTTCCAAATACGGAAATGGAGTGAAGTTGATATTGAGCATATGTAAATAATTTTATTCAAGATAAAAATTATTGAAGACAAAACCGGCGGCAATAAAAGTTCGAACAGCCATAGAAGTGTGAAAACCGGAATGAAGACATTAAAATAGGGAAAGGAATATTAGCAGTTACAACAATGACTTTGTTTTGAATTTTTATTATATTACTTTCCAATGCTATAAAAAAGGGTGGATATAGATCCACCCGATTTTTTTATCATGATTATTGTTTGGCCTCTTTGATGCGCTCTCCGTCTGCATCAAACATTCCCATCAAACTTCCGCTTACATGATCATCATCTTTTTTGTTCATTACCACATTTACATCATATCCTTGTGCATTAAAATAAACAGTTACCGACGTGTCATTTAATTCCGCATTTGAAATTTTGGAAATCTCTGCTCCGGTTGTATCCTGTACCACACCAACAATTGAATCGTTTTTATTCTCGAGTACAAAGATCATTTTAGCATCGCCGTTTGGTGTGCCTTTAATCAACACGTTCCATTTACCCTTGAAATAATCAGCACCTGTTTTTGACTGTGCATGCACATTCGTTGACAATAGCAGCAAGAACGAACCTGCCAAGAAGAGACTTGCTTTTTTCATTTTGATTGTTTTTATTTATGTTTTTATAAATGTATGCACCTTTGGCTGCAGCGATAATTGTTCCTTACCGGACCAGGTGATGCTATATGGTTCGACAAGCTCACCACAAAAGTTTGAAATCTTAAACTTTATACAAACAACAAACTAAAGAAAAATTACTTCCCCATCCATTTTTTAAAATCAGTTACTTTCTCTCTGCTAACTATAGATTCCTTATCCACAGGAGGTTTCAGGTGAAGGAGTAAACGATTGCCAAAGTAATCGTGTATCTGATTAATGCTGTTTACAGAAACATAGAAGGAGCGGCTTATACGAAAATATCTTTGAGAATCGAGCATATCTTCAAGTTCATCCATTGTATAATCAACAACAAATTTTCGATTGTCGTATGTTTTGAAAAAATTCAAACGTCCATCGCTGAAAAAATATGCTATTTCATCAATTTCTATCGAAACAAGTTTTTGACCATGCTTCACCAGAAATCTTTTTCTGAATTCTTTAGGCTGCAACTTGTGCTGTAATTCTTTTACCAGTGCATCCATATTTAATTCGTTGTGCCCGTTGCCTGCGTACATTGTTTTCATTTGCTTGTATTTGTTTAACGCAGCTTCAAGATCTTCTTTTTGAATCGGCTTTAATAAATAATCAATGCTGTTTACTTTAAACGCTTTCAATGCATATTCATCATAAGAAGTTGTAAACACTACTGCGCTCTTTACCGGAATGCGGCTGAATATTTCAAAACTCTGACCATCCGATAATTCAATATCCATCAATATAAGATCGGGTGAAGGATTATTTTGCAGCCAATCTACAGTAGCAAAAATGCTGTCTGTAACGCCCACTACATCTGCATTTGCGTCAACATCACTCAAAGTCTTCCGGATCTTTTTTACGGCAAGATCTTCGTCTTCAACAATTAATATTCTCATGTGATTATGATTTGTAGTTATTAATAAAATTCGTTTTGGTGTTACCTTTTTGGATAAACGAAAAGTGTTTATCAGCAGGATTATTCCAGATCAAAGGAAGCACCACTGTAAAATTTTTTGTGTCCTGCAACACTTCGAATCCTTCCTGCTTTAGCAGTTCATACTTTAGCCTGATATTTGATAACCCGATCTTATTCGACGGCGCCTTGATCACTTTTAGCTGTAAATTGTTGTTCACTGCTAATCTGTTTCCCGCCATGCTGAAAATATCAATTATCAATGGTTGATCTTTTGATGTTACATTATGCTTCCCCGCATTTTCAACCAATAACTGTAAACTTAGCGATGGCAATAAATAATTGTAATATTTTTTATCAACTTCAATTTGTAATTGTATCGCGTCACCATGTCTTGTTTTCAGCAGTCGATAAAATGATTTTATAAAATTTAATTCTTCCTGTAACGTTGATAATCCATCTTCATTATTGCGCAACAAATAGCGATACACTTTACTTAATTCATTTAAAAAAACTTCCGCCTGTTCTTTATCTTCACTTATAAGTGACGACAAAGTATTGAAACAGTTAAAAAGAAAATGTGGGTTCACCTGGCTTTTCAAACTTTCAAATTCATGCTGAATGCTTAACTGCTGCATTGTTTCTTTTTCTATAATACTGTCTTTATACTTTTTGTAAATGAACTCCGATTCCCATAAAGTTGCAGTAAGCATTACCATTCCGATTACTACCCATACTGATAATTTGAACTGACCCATATTTGCTTTAAAACCAAACAATCCAAATGCATCATAAGCCCAGAACACAATGCCAAATGCAGTTGTAGCGATCATTATATGCGAGATCACAATAAGCGTTACTCTTTTTGGTGTTTGTCTTAACTCAGGCATCAACTGTTGATACCTGTGCATAATGATCACATTAAGATAAAATGTTGCAAGCCCTGCAACATAACCAATCCAGAAAGAATACAACCATAACTGTATATCCGTCCATATCCTGTCGCCAAACATTATATAAAGAGCTATTATATCAATGACAGGCATCAATACAAAAAATGTTATCCATTCCGTTCTTGTAGGTTTTAACCAATTTCTCATACACTTATCTCCGTCTCATTATTTATTAAGGGCAATTGTATCATCCGTTCATTCTTTGAATCTTTTATGATCACTTGCCTTTGATCTAATAACCGGTATTTACTCACAAGATTATCAAGCCCTGCTTCATAATCAAAAGCATCTGTTACTGTTTTAGGTTGAATATTGTTGCGTATAACAATGCAATCATTATTATCAGAATAGATTGAAATTTTCAAAGGAGCAGATTTGTGCATTGTATTTTGACTAAATGCATTTTCAATAATCGTTTGCAAACTTAACGGCGGCAACAATAAATCAAGATCGTTCTTGCTTACATCAATTTCCAATTGTATGCCTTCAGAGTATCTCGCTTTAAGCAGCGCATAGTAAGCATTGATGAACTGTAGCTCTGTTGCCAGCGTTACAAAAACTTCCTCATCATTACGCAACATATAGCGGTACACCCTGCTCATCTTATCCAAAAATTTTTCTCCTTCATCAGGACATTCATCAATAAGACTTGAAAGTGAATTAAGACAATTAAAAAGGAAGTGCGGATTCACCTGGCTTTTCAAACCAAGCAACTGGCTTTGCATTACCGTTTTCTTCAATTGTTCCGTTTCCTGCAAATTTGCTTTCCATCGTTCAAACCTTGATACACCCTCATGCAGGAACGTTAAAAAAATGTTCAGCACACCAAGACTTATATAAGCCCATCCAAATCCACGCTCATTAAAAGTGTAGCCATAAAAATCGATCAACTCATAAAAGGAAAATAAAAAGTAAAGAAACAAACCCGAGATAATAAGAAATATACCGATCATAAACGTAAGCCGCTTTGCCACCTGGTTATCTGCCGGCAAACGTTTTTTCATTTCCACTGCAACCGTGCCACACAAAATAAAATCAATACATGCGGCCAAACCTGTGATAATCGTAGCTAATAAAAACAAACTCCATCCGCTAAAATATTTTTTTCCAAAAATGAATGCATTAATTATCATGCTGAACGGTATCATCGTCCAAACCATAATAACATAATCTTTACTGGTATAATGTGGAAGCTTTGCTTTCATCAATTACAAATTACCATCTTTTATTTATTCACTCCTTAAAATGGATTGTGAGTTGACAGGTAACCTGCATGAATTGAGAAAAAAAAGGTATGAATTGTAATTAAGAAATTAATACTATTTAGCTGGAAGTCAATTTTTCTTCACTTAATATAGTAATGTCTTTCGCTGAATTTTTCCACGCGACATTTTCAAAATTATTTTTATTGAACCATTTGTACTGTTACTATTAAACTTCCGTTGTGTCACTCACTTGTACATTCTGAACTTTATTCAGCAATGTGAAACTTACAACTGCAACTTGAACTTGTGACTTGTAACTTCAACCTTCTATCTCACCTGCCCATCTCCTCTTATTATCCATTTTTCTGTAACAAGTTTTTCCAATGCAAACGGTCCTCTTGCATGAAGTTTTTGAGTAGAGATTCCTATTTCAGCACCAAGTCCAAATTCTTCGCCATCAGTAAATCTTGTTGATGCATTTGAATAAACCGCTGCAGCATCTACCTCCTGTAAAAATCTTTCACACTGATCTTTATTTTCCGAAACAATAGCTTCAGAATGTTTGGTTGAGTATTGTTGAATGTGTGATAATGCCTCATCAATATTATCAACAACTTTTACTGCACACTTTAAACTCAAAAACTCTCTTCCAAAATCTTCAGCTGTTGCTCTTTTTAAATAAGGATAATCTTTTAAAAATTTATGCGCTTCTTCATCCGCAAAAATTTCTACATGGTATTTATCAAACAATAGCTGCAGTTCTTTTAAAAAATTTTCAGCAATAGGTTTATCGACAATAATTGTATCAACGGAATTGCAAACAGAAGGTCTTGAAACTTTTGCATTCACTACAATATTTACGGCTTTATCAAGGTCGGCATCTTTCTCTACATACACATGACAAACACCTGCGCCGGTTTCAATAACAGGTACAAGACTGTTTTCGCGTACATATTGAATAAGACTATCGGAACCTCGGGGAATTAGCACATCTACATATTTTGTTGCAGTAAATAATTCCTGCACTGTTTCTCTTTCAGATGGCAAAAGAGTTATACAATCCGAATCAATATTATTTTCTTTCAAAGCATTTTTGATGATGTTAACTGCAACTGTGTTCGATTCTTCCGCTTCACTGCTGCCCTTTAGTAAACATGCATTCTGACTGCGCAAACACAACGCTGCAATATCAAACGTAACGTTTGGTCTCGATTCGTAAATCGCACCAACCACTCCTAGAGGAACAGAAATTTTTTCAAGCAACAATCCATTGTTCAGCACTTTTTTATCCAATGCTTTTCTGCCCGGATTTGGAAGTTTGCTGATGTTGCGAAGACTTTCAGCAATATTGAATATCCTTTGCTCATTCAGCATCAGTCTGTCATTGCGAGGATTATTTGGATCTTGTTTTGCAAGATCCTTTTTATTTGCTTCAAGAAGCAATTGCATATTTTTTTCAATTGCATCGGCAAGCGAAAGCAAAGTTTTTTTTACTTGTTCATCACTTGTGCGCCGCAAGTTCATCGCAGCTTTGTATGTTTTGATTATAAGAGATTCGATAGATGTCATTGAATATTTTTTATTAAACAATTTGTCATACAATACGGTTTTGTAACATTCATATTTCGATTATTACTTACGAAGTTTGAGCCTAACATCAAGGTTCAACAGTTGAGGATACAGTAGCACTTTAGCCCAATCAAGGCGAGTGCACGCATGTGTTGTATCCTGATGCGTGCTTGAACTTTTTGGTACTTTTTCTTTCAAGAGAAAAAGTACATGAAATCAAAATATCACTATATCATCCGCATGCGCTGCCAACACATTTTTCTGAGAAACATTTTCACTGATCGACTTTGCATCTAACCTGACTTTTGCAACACCAATAATGTTTTCTTCATCATCCATTAACTGCACCACTTCACCTGGAGAAAATTTTCCTTCCACTTTTTTTACACCAACAGTAAGCAGGCTTCTTCTTTGATGCAAGGCTTTTGCGGCACCTTTGTCAACTAAAATACTTCCCAGTGTTATCGAGCCGCTTGCAAGCCATTTTTGTCTTGCTTTCAAATTTGAGCTTTGCGCTTTAAAAATTGTTCCGTTCTCTCCATTTAATGCTGCTTCAAAAGGAGCATCACCATTCAACCCGCAAACGATAACTTGTATTCCCAAAGAATTTGCAAGTCTTGTAAAAGTAAGTTTCGAGATCATTCCACCCAAACCCACATTTGTTTTATCCGATTTTACAAAACTTAAAATCGTATTATCAATCTTCTCAACAACGGGAATTATTTTTTTTTCATCATTCATAAAGCCGCCAACCGAAGTGCAAATGATCAGTGACTCTGCATCAAATCCAACTGCTATTAAAGTTGCCAGTTCATCATTATCAGAAAATTTTAATTCAACATTACTCACGAGGTCGTTCTCATTTATTATCGGTAAAATTCCGTTTTGCCAGAATGCATCAAACGTATCTTTTAGTTGCAAAAATTGTGTACGGTTAGAGAAATGATGCCGTTCACACAATGCCTGCGCAACAGGAATGTTGTATGCTTCAAAATATTTTTGATACAACATGATTAATATCGGGTTGCCCACAGCCGCAGCAGCTTTACGTTCCGTTAATGTGCCTTTGTATTGATCAATAAATTTTTTTCCGCTGCCTACTGCTCCGCTGGAAACCAACGCCACTCTATATTTCAGCGAAAGATGCGAAACTTCTGATGCCACTTTTTTTATTATGGAATGATCAATATTTCCGTCATTATCCGAAATTACTGCTGTACCCAATTTAATAACCAATACCGGTTTTTGCATGCGGCAAAAGTATTGAGTAAGAAGGAAAGTTGAAAAGCCTATGAAGTTAAATGAAGACTACTGAAATATTCGTTTTCAGCAAATTTCATTCTTGCCTGATTTCTCTGCTAACTCGGTAAACGTATCTTTCTTGTCTTCGTCCGAATCATTTTCGCAGGGGAAATCTTTTTCGATAGCAATCTCAAGTGTCTGATCATTGTTCAAATGAATTACATGATAAATACCCACCTCATCTGTATTTATCCATTCCGTTGCTATGCCTAAAGGTATGTTGGTGATGAGCGTATTGTCAACCAGTGTTGTAATCGGATCCAATACATCAGAAACATGCAATTCGTATGAGAAAATTGTAGCAGGAAAAGCGATAGAATCCTTTACAAAACCTTTGTGCGTTAATTGTTCAATTTCTGATTTACGAAGACGATAACGCAAAGAATTTTTTTCGAAACGCAATTTCATTGAAGAATTTTTTACAAGTTATGAATGAATAATTCTCTCTGCCCCACAATAAATGTTGAAGCTTTTATTTTTTAAAAATCCGACAACGGTGATATTATTCTCTTCTGCCAATTCTATTGCAAGCGTTGTTGGCGCACCAATGGCACAAGCCATTGGAATGCCCGCCGCCGCTGCCTTTTGCACTAATTCATAACTCAATCTTCCGCTGAAAAGAACAATATTATTTTTGAGCGGCAAAGCATTTTGCGTGAGCATTGCGCCTACCATTTTATCCATTGCATTATGGCGTCCAACATCTTCACTTATATTAATGATTTCTCCTTTTGCATTTACCAAAGCCACTGCATGCGCTCCACCTGTTTCACTAAATAATCCTTGTGAAGACTTTAAAGATGCAGGCAAATCATAAAGAACAGAAGCATAAATTTTTATATCGCTGTTGATGGATGAAATTGTTTGAGATTCAATATCGTTTATACTTTTCCCGCAAAAACCACACGCAGAACTTGCAATGAAATTTCTTTTCTTATCATTTGGGTTGAATAAAATTTCCGGTGATAATTCAACAAGCACTGTGTCTTCATCTAAAATATTTGCAGGAGTGACGTGTTTTATTGAAACAATATCTGATGATTTTTTTATGATGCCCTCACAAAACAGAAATCCTCTTACCAAATTATAATCATCTCCTTGTGTGCGCATGGTTACGGAAAGATCTTCCGTTTGCCTGTTGTTTACATTTCCATATTCAATCATGATCTGCAAAGGAGATTCATTAACAATTTTGTCTTGCGTTACAGAAGAAACTGAATCATCATTGACTTTCGTTATTGTAATGCTTTTTGTTTTCATGTTTTAAAGTTCTCAAATTTACTATAGCCACTTTCCCAATTTTCTTAAACTATCGGCATTATGAACCGCAGCAAAAATATTTATGTATGGAAGTGCGGCTTTCATTCCGGCAACATGAGGTTTGTAATCAGAAAAGCCTGCAAGCGGGTTTAACCAAATCACTTTCTTTGAACGGTTGTGAATCACTTCCATACTATGTTTCAACAAATCAATATCACCAGTGTCCCATCCATCGCTCATGATGACGACAATTGTTTTTTTATCCAATACTTTTAATGCATGATCATTCACAAAACTGTTCAAACTTTTTCCAATTCTTGTTCCGCCGCTCCATTTTTCATTTTGCTCACTTAATAAATTCATCGCCTGGTGAAAATCATTTTGTTTTAAAAGTAAAGTTATTTGCTGCAGAGATGTACTGAATGCAAAAGTTTCTAAGCGACTATACACTTGTTGAAATGCATACATGAATTGTAACAAAAATGCTGCATACAATTCCATTGAGCGACTTACATCACAGATCACAACAAGTTTTGTTCTGTTTCTTTTTGGTTTACGAAATGCTATTTCGAGCAACTCTCCGCCACGCCGCATGTTCTTTCGCAATGTTCTTCGCAGATCAGGCAAGTTTATTCGATTGTCTTTTTCATAACGACGATTGATATGCGCAGCCAATCTTCTCGACAATGCTTTTATTGTTTGCATTAATTCTTCTACCTCATCATCCGGAACGTTTGCGAAATTTTTTTGAGATAAATTTTCATAAATGCTGTACGAGGCGATCTCTTCAATCTCTTTGTTTCGATTTCCGTGCAGCCATGATTTCAATGATCTGAATTGTTCATCTTTAATCGTTGACTTTAAAGAGGTTTCTGATTTCGATTTTATTTTTGAATCAACTGCTTTTTCAACTTGTTTCCAATATTCGTTAAAGAGTTCATCAAATTCATTCAACTGAGTTTTACTTCTGCAGCAAACTGCTTTTAATGCGAGACGAAAATTTTTTCTATCGCTGTAATCGATAAATTTCAACGAATTCAATGCTGTTGATTCTTCTTCCACTGATAATGCAAAACCTTTCTGCCGGAGAAAGCGACAAAACTGTACAATGTTTTTTGAGAGAGATGTTTGACGGAAGATCATTGTTAAAGTATAGATTCCTCCTGTCGTCGGAATGACAAGCGCGCAAAGAAATGTGATGCTTAGAATTAATAATTCTGCTGAAAAAAATCAGCTTGTCATGCCGAAGAATGAGGCATCTGTTTTTCGACTTTTATATGTCAAGTTTAGAAATTACTCCTGTTTTTTCAAGCAGTTCACTCAATGATGTTTGAACTTGTCTTGTATCACGCCAGTCTTTCAACACAACGCCAAGTGTTTGCTCAATCATATTTTTATTGAGGTGATCAACATGTAATGCAGATAATGCCCACGCCCAATCAAGTGTTTCTGCAATGCCGGGAGTTTTCTCCAATTTCATATTGCGCAACTGTTGTATGAATTGCGTTATTTGTTCCGCCAATTTTTTATCAATACCATTCACCTTACTTTTTACAATTGAATATTCTTTTTCAAAATCAGGATAATCTATGTACAGATATAAACAACGTCTGCGCAGCGCTTCAGATAATTCTCTTGTGCGGTTGCCGGTTAATATTACTTGAGGAATGTATGTTGCTTTTATCGTGCCAATTTCAGGAATAGTTATTTGCCAATCACTCAATACTTCCAGTAAAAAACTTTCAAATTCTTCATCGCTTCTATCAACTTCATCAATCAATAAAACAGGTTTTTTATCGTGAGTGATAGCTTGCAGCAAAGGACGCTTCATTAAAAATGTATCACTGAAAATTGTTTTTTCTTTTTCATCAATTGATTGTTCATTGTGTTCAACAATTTTCAAATGCAGCAATTGACGTTGATAATTCCATTCATACAATGCATGTGTTGCATCAAGACCTTCATAACATTGGAGCCTTATCAAATCTGTTTGCAATGCTTTCGCCATCACTTTCGCGATCTCTGTTTTGCCAACTCCTGCAGGTCCTTCCACAAGCAATGGTTTATTCAATTGCAGAGAAAGAAAAACAGACATAGCAACAGATTCATCAGTAATATAGCCTTGTTCGTGCAACATTTTTTTGATGTCGTTTAGTTGTATTTTATTTTCTTCTGTATAGGTCATTTTATTTTTTATGTTACCGGCTTTAGTAATTCTATTTAACTGTCGTTGCGTCGCACTCTTCGACTGTCACCTATTTCTGAGCACATAAAATTATAGAAACAAAATAAGGCGGCACACACCGCCTTTATTTTCATGTAAGCTATCAATAATTATTATGCAATTGCTTTCAAAGCTCTTTTCAAATACACCTTTGCTAAATGTTTTCTATATTCTTCAGATGCATAATGATCGCTTAAAATATCTGCTTCTTCTGCAGCAACATTTGAAGCTGCATTGATCGTTGCTTCGTCCAATGTTTTTCCTGAAACAATATTTTCCGCTGCTGTATCTCTGAATGGTGTACTGCTTACTCCTGTAAAGGCAATATTTGTTTTTCCATCCGGCGTACGAAATACTGCACAACCAACAATTGCAAAACGTGAAGCCGGTTGAAAGAATTTTACATACACGGTTTTTGTTCCGGCAGGCGGCTCGGGAATGCGAATGGCTGTGAGGATCTCATCATCTTGCAGAGCAGTAGAAAATAATCCTGTAAAAAAATCTGTTGCTTTAATTCTTCGTTTGCCGCCGTTTCCTTGTGCTTCAATGGCTGCATCTGCAGCAAGAACAAGTGCCGTCCAATCTGAAGCAGGATCTGCATGCGCAAGACTTCCGCCAATAGTGCCATGATTACGCACCTGCACATCGCCGATCATTGCCGCACCTTTTGAGAAAAATGAAAGCTTACTTTTTATCAAACTATTGTTCATTATTTCAGCATGCGTTGTTGCTGCGCCAATAACAATTTCTCCGTCTTCTTCTTTTATTCCTTTGAGTTCGGAAATTCCTGTAATGTTTATAAGTTTCTCAGGTTGATTTAACCGAAGTTTTATTGCGGGCAGCAAACTATGTCCGCCGGCTAATAATTTTCCACCACCGGATAAAGCTGATATTGCTTCATCTACTGTTGTTGCTTTTTGATAATCGAATGCAACTGGTATCATGGTCTTTAATTTGAAGATTTGAAAATTTGAAAATAAAGCCACGAAGGCACGAAGACGCAAAGCATTAAAACTGATCTTAGTGCCTTTGTGCTTCGTAGCTATCTATTGATGAATAAAGTACCGAACGTACAAGAGTGCGACGCAACGAAAGTTTAATCTTTGCGTTGCAGTTCGGTCCATAATATTCACCCTTATTCAAAGAACAATTTTAATTCCGCATCGCACGCCAAACTCTCTCTGGTGTTAGCGGCATGCGAATATCTTTTACTTTGTGACCGCCGCTCCACAACGCATCTATCACTGCATTTACAACGGCAGGTGCCGAACCGATGGTCCCTGCTTCACCGGCGCCTTTTACACCAAGCGGATTGTGCGGACAAGGTGTAACCTGGGAAGCCGTTTCAATCATCGGCACATCATCGGCACGTGGCATGCAGTAATCCATATAAGAGCCATTTGTTAACTGACCATTCTGATCATACTCTGCACCTTCAAATAATGCCTGGCCAATGCCCTGCACAACACCGCCATGAATTTGCCCGTCAACAATCATTGGATTGATAATATTGCCAACATCATCCACAGCAATAAAGCGATTTAGTTTTACTGCGCCTGTTTCTTTATCAACCTCGACAACTGCAATGTGACATCCGAACGGATAAGTGAAATTTACGGGATCGTAAAAACTGCTGAAATCAAGACCGGGTTCAAGTCCATCAGGATAATGATGTGGTATATAAGCTCTCAAGGCAATATCACTAAAAGTGGCAGAATGATGAGAATGAGGAGAACCTTTAACGATGAACTTTCCATCGCTAAACTCAATGTCATCAAGATTAGCTTCGAACTTGTGAGCAGCAATTTTTTTGCCTTTTTCTATAACTTTTTCAATGCTTTTAATGATCGCAGATCCGCCAACGGCAAGGCTTCTTGAGCCATAAGTTCCCATCCCAAAAGCAACCGCTTCGCTGTCACCGTGGATGATCTCTACATCTTCCATTGGTATTCCAAGTTTGTCGGCAACAACTTGCGCGAATGTAGTTTCATGACCTTGCCCGTGCGAATGCGAACCGGTGTAAACGCTGATTTTCCCACTTGGTTGTACACGTACGTGACCTACTTCATACAATGCTGCTCTTGCGCCCAATGCACCAACAACAGCAGACGGTGCAATACCACATGCTTCTATGTAAGTTGAAAATCCAACGCCCAATAATTTTCCATTATTCGCAGCTTCTTTCTGAGCCTTTCGAAAATCTTCATAGCCTAACATTTCAAGACCCTTCTTCAGCACACCTTCATAATTGCCGCTATCGTACTGCAATGCAACTTGTGTTTGATAACCAGGTTGATTTACTCCGTCAAAAGGTGGAATAAAATTTTTAAACCGAAGTTCAGCGGGGTCCATATTCATTTCATGTGCACCAAGATCTATCAAACGTTCCAGTAAATAAGTTGCTTCTGGTCTGCCCGCTCCGCGATATGCATCAACGGGAGTTGTGTTTGTGAACACTGCGGTTAAAT
>Ga0207657_10002293_pt1 | contig 20727 bp, 19 predicted proteins | sample KBSC33metaG_FD_184316 | JGI IMG/M metagenome (GOLD analysis project Ga0207657, IMG submission 184316) | Corn rhizosphere microbial communities from Kellogg Biological Station, Michigan, USA - KBS C3-3 metaG (SPAdes) (version 2) | ecosystem: Host-associated > Plants > Roots > Rhizosphere > Soil ... | reverse complement strand
CATACAACTTCTGGAGCAGGAGATCGGCGGACGGTTGTTTGAAAGAAGCAATTCAAAAGTGCACCTGACCGAACTCGGAACTCTGGTGTATCCGGATTTCGTGCGCATCAGCCAGTCCACGGAGAACATCCAACGCACCGCAGCCAGTTTCTTGGCATCGAGGCGGGAAACCTCCGATCAAAGCCCAATGGAGGGGCTCACGCGTGCGCTCTCAATAGGCGCAACGACTGTCTCCATCCTCGCGGCGGGCTTGGTGCTTGACCCGGCACCACGGACCACGGCGCTGGAGTCCGCTCAAGCGAGCGCCCAAGCCGACCCTTTTGGCCTTCAGTCAGGGGGTGACGGGCACTCGCTTCCAACGCAAAAGACGAAGGACATTTTGTGATGCTTGCTGCGGAATGGCACCTGATCGGCGAAAGCTGTGGCTCGCTCGAATTGGGCTTTTCGACCACATAGACGACAAAAACTGCGCAAACTGGCGATGAATTGTGCCTATTCCGACGCACCAGCGCGACTGCGAGGCGTTAACGCGCACGCCGGCATCTCATGAATGGATTCTTAAACTTCGTGACCTATTTTTCGGAACTATCGCTCGAAATGAACCCCTGCCCGTTTTGGACAGGCATTAAGGCGCGGCAACCGATGTCGGGATCGGACCCAAAAGACAATACCGCCGTGTGCCCGCAATGTCGGACCGAAATGGTCCATGTTGCGGTCACGCCGCATCCGGTCGTCCACAACATGCACCGCAATACTTTTGTCTGTTACACGTGCAAACGTACGCGCACTTACATGCTGCCAGGCACGTTTACGCCCGAGATGCGCGAGAGCACCGCGGCACAGAAGGCATCTTAAGTGGCAGATCCACAAACCCAGGATGAGCGCAGGCAAGACACGCGCGTATCAACCCACCGGCGCGGGGTCATTAAGTTCGGCCCGGCCGGGCAAGAGCTCTCATGTACCGTGGAGGACCTGACCACAACCGGCGCCGGCCTTCACGTTCCAAGCGTCTTTGGGTTGCCACGGGTCTTCCGGCTGACGATCGACGGCGAAGTCGGCTCTAAACATTGCCGGGTCGTTTGGACGGATGGCAAAAGGGTCGGCGTATCGTTTGAGTGAGCTGAAGGCTCGGCAATCAGCCAACTAGCCTTTCAGCCAATTAGCCTTTTCGCCCAAAAGACAAATTCATAGAATTTGTCAGGGTAGGCAATGAAGTAGAAAATCAGAGCTGGTGGTGCCAGCAAAAACAGCCAATCGCGCATTGGCGGCCCCTGCGTTGTGGCACATCGTCGGGCAGACAGTTTTATTATTAGATAAAAAGTTGCATCAGATTTTAGGGATGATGCGCCGCAACAGCATTTAACGGCCGAGATCGCCGGCAACGGGCGCTAGATAAATGTCACACCCATTTTGGTGTCGGTTCTCCATACCGCACGACACGGGCGTCGAACGCCGTCGAGCACCACATCGAAACTCATGGGAATGCCATATGTCGTTGAAAGCTGCAGGCACGCACCCGTATTCGAAAGATTTCGAACGGCACAATCAAGCTTCGGTGCTTTGTCGCTGAGAACGATCTGCGCGGTCTTCAACACGCGCTTGCGGACGTTTGCTCGGTTTTCTTGCACGGCTGAGCGCCTAGAATCGACGTGGCCTAGGTGACAAGAGGCCTGGCGAAAGTCAAATTGCGCTTCGCGCATATATATAATGCGTAAATAACCGGAATGAGTTCCCTCAGGCGGGTTTCCCGCCAAGTTCCGCGATCACTTCATTTTTCCGCACAATTTCCTGTTCAAGCCTTTTGATATTGTCGAACAGCCGCTCACTCGTCAGCCGCAGGAAGAAGAACCCGAATTGCGGGTTTTGGAAATACAGCTCCTTGACCTGCTGGTAGGTCGCCGTCAAAACATCCCCATCCTCTACACATTCAATAGTCTGGGTGCGAAGGTTGTCGGGCGCGAGCAGACCCAGATCGCCGAAGACCTGGCCGGTCGGTAGCTCAATCCCCATCTCGATGAGCCTGTACCGTCCGCTGACACTATAATACATCGCGTCCGCCACATCGCCTTTGCGGAAGACGATGTCGCCCTTGCGGAAGGCGCGGCGCGCCATGAACGGCTTCAGCCAATCGATCGACGTTTCTCCCATCGATGCCGCCGCCTCCACGTCCTTTATCAGCCTCCGCATTTGATGCAGACGCACGGTGTTGAGCGGCAGGAGAATCAAGTTCAAAATAAGCGTCGGATATATCCCTCCAAAAAACCCGTAGATGATGAAGAGGCTGTTGCAGGTCATGCTCACAATGCGAAGAGGAATCATCGTCTTCATCGCGCAGGTAATGACACTTGACGCGACAGCCGCGTAGCCAAACCACATTGGCCATTCGGTGTGACCCAGGAATTGCATTCTCATCCCCCGCAATCGAAATTTCGTCTCATTCGGCCGATCCCGTCATGCATCGGCTTTGCAAGACGGATCGAATTCTTGACTATAGTATTATAGCGCCGGTACGGTCGATCTTCTGCCAATGATTATTGCCGAGATGAAGGCCCGCAACATGCGCGTCGTCCATCTGACGGTTGAATAAGGCTGCGCCCGCTGACGAAGGGCAAGCAATTGCATTCATCGAACGATCATGGTCTGTTTCTGCGCGCCGCCAGAAAATGAGTCGTTCGGCGGAGGCTGGGGCTCGCATTGACGCTTGCAACCACGACATCTGCCAATCACGGGGCGGGCCTTTTCGATCCCTACCGGATCGCAGTGCTTGTGCCTTGCTTCAACGAAGAGGCCGCAATCGACAAGGTCGTGAAGGATTTTCGGGCAGCTTTGCCCGCGGCCGCCATTTTCGTCTTCGACAACAATTCAACGGACAAGACCGCCGAAATCGCCCGCGCCGCGGGTGCCGAGGTTTTCCAGGAAAAGCACCGCGGCAAGGGTTTCGTGGTCAGGCGGATGTTTGCCGACGTAGACGCCGATATCTATGTGCTCGTCGACGGCGACGCGACATATGACGCGCTAAGTGCCCGTGGGATGATCGAGCGATTGATCGATGGCCAGCTCGACATGGTCGTTGGCAGCCGTATCGACAAGGACAAGGCCGCCTATCGCGCCGGTCATCGCGCCGGCAACAGGATCTTGTCCGGCTTCGTTGCCTGGGTTTTCGGACCGTCCTTTAACGACATGCTGTCCGGCTATCGCGTGTTCTCGCGCCGCTTTGTCAAATCATTTCCAGTCCTGTCCGGCGGCTTCGAGATTGAGACCGAACTTACGGTGCACGCGCTGCAGCTCGGCTTACCGGCCGATGAGATCGAGACGCCATATTATGCGCGGCTTGAAGGGTCATCATCCAAGCTCAACACCTGGCGCGATGGCCTTCGGATCCTGCTTACGCTCGTCAATCTCTATCGTGCCGAGCGTCCACTTCCCTTTTTTGCAGGCCTCGGCCTGATTGCGGCCCTCGTCTCGATCGGTCTTGCGATACCGATCGTCGTCACATTCCTCGAGACCGGGCTGGTGCCGCGATTGCCGACCGCCGTGCTCTCGACCGGGCTCATGGTATTGGCATTTTTGTGTGCCGGGATTGGCCTTGTGCTGGACACGGTAACGCGCGGCAGACGGGAGATGAAGTTGCTCGCTTACCTCTCCCAGCACGCAACCCGGATACATCCCCACGGTTGAACTTTTTCCGCTTTCATCGATTAGCTATGATCACAATAACGTAACATTCGCCACCCATGCGCCGGTGTATCGTTTCAGCCCTATAAAATTAATGCCGTGGAGGCACTTATGCGATTTCTTGCATTCATCGGCGCTCTTGCAATCATTGTGGGGATTGGCGCCGCCGTGTTTTTTCTCGGCGGCTTTTACAGCGTGGCAGGCACTGCCGAGGATCCGGGGATCGTACGCTGGGCGCTGATCCAGGTCCGAACAGCATCGATCAATCGGCACGCGACCGACCAGCCTCCGGCCAACATCAACGACGCGCGGACGGTGCAAGCCGGCGCGAAGGCATTCGCCGCCCATGGCTGTGCCAACTGCCACGGCGCGCCCGGCGTCCCCTGGCAGAAATATTCCGAAGGGCTGCATCCCGACCCGCCGGACCTCAAGGAGGTCGTCGATCATCAAACCCCGGCGCAGTTGTTCTGGGTGGTCAAGAACGGAATCAATATGACCGGCATGCCGAGCTTCCAGCTGGCCGGCGCCAAGGACGAAGAGATCTGGGCGATCGCCGCCTTCCTGAAGAAACTACCCACCGTATCCGAAGCCGACTATAAGGCCTGGACATCGCCGCCGGCTGCTCCGGCCGCAGCACCGCCACCAACGGCAGCACCTCCCGCTCCACCGCCGACCGCCCAGCCCGCGCCCAATCCACCCGCAAGCAACCAATAGCATAGAAAATTCGCTACAATCCGGCGCATGAGTTTTCTGCGTCTCTATCTGCGCGTCCTCGAACAGCTCGGAGCGGACCGGCGTCTGGCCTGGTTTCTCGCTGTCGCCAATGTCGCATTGGCTCTGGCCCAATTCGCCGAGCCGGTGCTGTTCGGCCGCGTCATCAATCTGTTGGCCGGCGCGCAGGCCAATCCAGTATCGGCTGACTGGGCGGCACTTGGGCTGCTGCTTATCGCCTGGGTGTCGTTCGGCCTGTTCACCATCCTTTGCGGCACCTGGGTTGCGCTTTATGCCGACCGCCTGTCGCACCGGCGCCGTCTGCTCGTGCTGACCGACTATTTCGAGCACATTCTGCAATTGCCGCTCGCGTACCACGGCGAAACGCATTCCGGCCGGCTCATGAAAATCATGCTCCAGGGCGCGGATACGTTGTGGTCGTTCTGGCTCGGCTTCTTCCGCGAGCACCTGGCGGCCTTCGTCTCGCTTTTTATTCTTGTGCCGTTGTCCCTTGTCATCAATTGGCGCCTTGCCATTCTCTTGATCATCCTTTGTTTGCTGTTTGCAATGCTCACGGCAATGGTTCTGCGCAAGACCGAGCACTTGCAGAGCATCGTGCAGACCCATCACTCCGATCTCGCCGAGCGCGCATCCGACGCGCTCGGCAACATCGCACTCGTACAAAGCTTCGCAAGGGTCGAGACCGAAGTAAGCACGCTCAGGTCGGTCAGCGAACGGCTGCTGGCCGCACAATTCCCGGTGCTGTCCTGGTGGGCGATCGTATCCGTGCTGACGCGCGCCTCGACGACGCTGACTGTCCTCTCGATCATCCTGCTCGGCACGTGGCTGTTCAAACACGGCACGGTCACGATCGGCGAAATCGTCACCTTCATGGCGCTCGCCGGCATGGTGATCACGCGTCTCGACCAGGCGGTGAGCTTCGCAAACCGCATGGCCATGGATGCGGCGCGTCTGCGCGAGTTCTTCGAGGTTCTCGACACGGTTCCGGCACTTCATGACCGTCCGGGCGCAGTGGATCCTGGACGGTTCAAGGGGCGTGTTGAATTTGACAATGTCTCGTTCGGCTACGACTTCATACGCCCCGCAGTCTCCGGTCTGACATTCACAGCGCTGCCGGGGGAGACCGTGGCGCTCGTCGGAGCGACGGGCGCCGGGAAATCGACGGCACTCGCGCTCCTGCATCGGGCCTTTGACCCGCAGTCGGGACGGATCACGATCGACGGTACCGACATACGCGACATTCAGCTGAGCGCCCTGCGCCGCAACATCGGCGTGGTGTTCCAGGAAGCCTTGTTGTTCAACCGCTCGATTGCGGAGAACCTGCGCATCGGGAAGCCTGACGCAACGCATGACGAGCTGCGCGACGCCGCGGCGCGCGCGCAGGCGCTCGATTTCATCGATGCAAATTCGGACGGCTTCGACGCCATGGTCGGCGAGCGCGGCCGCTCCCTCTCCGGCGGGGAACGCCAGCGCCTGTCCATCGCGCGCGCGTTGCTGAAGGATCCGCCGATACTGATCCTCGACGAGGCGACCAGCGCGCTCGACGCGGCGACCGAGTCCCGCGTTTTAAAGGCACTGGACGAGGTGATGAGGAACCGCACCACCTTTGTCATCGCACATCGCCTGGCAACCATTCGCAAGGCGACCAAAATCCTGGTGTTCGACGGCGGGCGCATCGTCGAGACCGGCACGTTCGAGGAATTGCACCGGCTCGGCGGCCGCTTCGCAGAGCTGGCCAAAATGCAGTTCAGCCCGATTGGGGTCTAGCCAGACTGAGCAATGCCGACAGTGCGGCGACGCTTGCAAGCACGGCCCAATAGCCGTAGCGAAAATCTGACGCGACCCCCACCGGGAAGAACGTCAGCACATAAACCGACGCCGATCCGCAGGCCGCGAACGCAAATGCACCCTCCGGCGTGCGCCGCCGGCGCCATGCCAGAGCCAATATCAGTAAACAAGCGAGCAGCCAGAAGCCGGCGCGGAAGAAGATGGTCGGCTTGAGAACGTCGTGAACAACCATCAACACGGCAAAGGCCGGACGGTCGGGAAACACGGTTTCATTGGGCTTCTCGATGTCGGCGACCCACATCGTGAGATTCGACCCGCTGAGAAAATTCCACATGAAGCTGGCGCGGTGTTCCAGATACGCGATCGGGTGCCGCGTGATCGCACCCGCCCAGGCCTTCGTGATCGCGGGCGTGCCGAACAGCTTCTCTTCCGTTTCGACCTTGTGCATGACGAACTTGCACGGCTCGAGTCGCCAATAGAGATCCCATTCGGTCGGCCGATAGCAGCCGTTCAGCAGCAAGGCGGTGTCGCGCTCGTTCCAGGTGACGGGAAACTGGTTTTCCTTGGTGAAGTGGCTGATGCCGCCGAGGTCAAAGATCATGATCGACTGCAGCGGATGCTGCCGTGTCGCGCCCAGCACGCCGTAATAGACGACCTGCACAAGCCCAAAGAAGGCGGTAATCGCAGGGATGAAAAGAACGGCCGTACGCCTCCATCGCATCTGCAGCGGCCACGCGATGTAGATGGCAAGCAGCGGCGCGGCGATAATTGAATTCGGCCGGAGCAGAACGCCAAGACAGCAGAGCGCGAAGGCGACGACTTGGATCGGAGCGCGCACTCGCGACGAACGATCCGATACGGCGAAAGTCAGCACGACCGCGAGCAGCCAGGTGACCGCGAACAGCACGTCGCGCCACAGCACGCCGACGAGAACGAAAGCCGGTGGCAACAGCGCCAGAAGGGACGGCAGCGCGCCCAGCCCGGCGGAGCGGCCCGCAAGCGTGAAGCCAAGCACACCAAAGGCCAGCCAATAGGCCGCCGCCGTCAGCAGGAACATGCTGGCCGAGCCCGGCGCGATTGGATCGATCAGCGCCCAGAGCACCGTCATCGCCGGCGACTGCCAGTCGCCCAGAGTTCGCTTTCCGATGTCCTCGTAAACAAACTTGGCATCGAATGTCATGATTCCGGGATAAAAGATCAGCAGCGTCAGACCGAATCCCGCGGCGGCCAGGCCGATGGCAATCAGGCGGCCGCGCTTTACCTGCGCGGACTCAGGCGAGCGCTGCATAGATGTCCCCGGAATTGGCCGCATGTGGCAGCGCCGCCAGCCAGGCCGCCATCGCATCGCCGCCGACCCATTGCTCATGGATCAGCACCTGGCTTTCGCCAAGCGCACTGTTGAAGCGAGTGTAGCCAAGCGCACGGCACCGTTCGATGCAGGCCCGAGCCACGTCGCGCTGGATCGTGGTGAATTCGAACGAAAGCGCCCTCACCGGCTGTGTAAGGCCTGCCAGCACTTCGGCCTCGAATCCCTCGACGTCAATTTTGATGAAAACCGGCTTGCCGTGCTTACCGATCAGGGCATCGAGTGTCGTCACCGGTACCTGAATTGTCCTTGTCCAACGCTGGGTTTCCCAGCCCGGAGCATTATGCGCGGCACTGACAAATTCCTGCGACGCGGTCGAAACCGTCGGATTGCGCGGATTGATCATCAGGTTTGCCGATCCGGCCTCCCGGCCGACGGCAACGGGCTCGATCGTTACGGCGGGATTGCGGCCGTGAAGCAGTTTCAGCACCGCGACCATCGCCGGCTGGGGCTCAACTGCAACCACACGCGCACCCAATCGGGTGAAGGAGGCCACGCGGTCGCCGACATGCGAGCCGACATCGAAAACGAGATCGCCATCCTTGATGAATTGGCCGTAGAGGCGATCCATCGCGGAGGCGTGCGTGCGATTGCCGTAGTAGATGCGCAGCGACCGAAGAATGCCGCCCGCGGTCTTCAGCAATCCGAGCACGTGTCAGACCGGACTGAGGGACGGCATCGGCGCCGCGGTCTCGACCGCGGGCAGCGCGAGCGCGCGCAGCGCGGCGGGCGGCGCGGTTTCCTCCGGCAGACGGCCAATACCGGTGCGGACGCAAAAAGCGCCAACACGCGGCCAGGCAGTCACCATCGCGAAGGGAATGGACAATGCCAGGCCGGCCGCGAGAAAGGCCTCGTAGGGAATCGCAGCAGGCCGGGTCGCGGCCAGGGCAGCCAGTGCTGCGACCCCGAGCAGCGTGTGCGGCCACAGCGTACGGAAGGCCAAAGACAATGGCACCGTGTGGTCGTCGCGCGTTTGCCCGATCCACCCGATTTCATGGCCGAGCAGCAAGCCGATCAGAAAGATCGTGTGACCGAACCAGAGGACCGGCACCAGCAAGATCGAATAGACCAGCTCGATCCAGTAGTTTGCCACAAACCGCGCGGTCCCTCCGAACTCGCGCCGAAGATCGGGTCGCAAAAGAATATCGGTGGCGGTGGCGATCTTGGGCGCGAACCACATCAGCAGTGTCCAAATGAACAGTGCAATACCCGCATCTGCACGCATGAAACGGACGGATGGATCGGCGAAAAAGAACAACAGGGCCGTCAACACCAGTATGGCCATCCAGGCCGGCGATCCGATGAACATGAGAATTGCGAGACCTAACTGATAGCGGCTGACCGGGGCGAGGCCGGGATGAACCAGGAAGCGCCAGTACTGCATATTGCCCTGGCACCAGCGCAGATCGCGGCGGATGAATTCAATCAGGGTCGGCGGGTTCTCCTCCCAGCCGAGATTCTCTTCCGGCAGGACGCGGACCTCGTATCCGGCGGCGCGCATCAGGGCCGCCTCGATCTGGTCGTGACTGAGGATGTGACGATCCTGCGTTCCGTCCGTCGTCATAATTGGCAAGGCACAGTGCTCGATGAACGGCTTCAACCGCAGCGCTGCGTTGTGGCCCCAGTAAGGACCGCAGTCTCCCTGCCACCACGCGCTTCCGATCGTGTAGGAGCGCATGCCGAGCCGCATCCCGAACTGGAAGATGCGCGCGAAAGCGCTTGTCGACGGCAAGCCAACAACAAGTCCCTGCAGAATTCCGAGTCGGGGATTGGCCTGCATCAAGCGAACCAGGCGCAGGATCGCGTCCGAGGTCATGAAGCTGTCGGCATCCAGCGTGACCGCAAGCTCGTGATCGCCGCCCCACCGGTCGCAGAAATCGCGAATGTTGCCGGCCTTGTATCCGGTATTCACCGTGCGCCGCCGGTAGGTCGCCCCGACGCGATCTTTCCATCGCGCGGCGAGCTCGCCGATGCGAGCTTCTTCCGCCTTCGCAACCGACGGATCATTGGTGTCGCTCAGCACATACAGGTGGAAGCGATGAGCGAATCCGGAAGACTCGAGCCCCGCCAGCATCGGCTCCAGATTGCGGACGATGCGTTCCGGCGCCTCGTTTCGGATGCACAGGACAATAGCGGTCGACGCGGCAATCGGCTCGTCGCCGCGAATTAACGCGGCCTCCGGCACGACCGCCGCAACCGGATTGCGTGAGAAGCGCATGATCAGGAATCCGATCACGGCGTTCCACAGGCCCGCTATCATCCATGGCAGCGTGATCGCGAACAGCACGAGCAGAACGATGTCGACCGCGTCCAATCCGCCTGGCGAGAGCGCGAAGGCCGCAAGCGCCAGCGATCCCAGCATGGCGGCGCCGAAAAGCAGGGCGAACAGCGCGCGGCGCCAGGTCATTTCGTGCCCGGCGCCATTAATTTTCATCGATTGCGGAAGCGAACGTTCTGACACGCGGTTAACGACTTCTATTCCCCGACGGGCCGTGCGAACTTGATGATATAACACGGGAACGTTCTCAATAGTCCAATCCGAGGGCTCGACGATAGTGACGAAGGACGGCGCTACCAAGGCTGCCCAGGCGCTCTGGTATACGGCCCGTGGGAAAGCGGAGATCCGGCAGGAAACGCTGCAGCCGCCGCGGCCGCATGAGGTGCGGATCCGCGCGCTGTTCGGCGCGCTCAGCAGAGGCACTGAGGCGCTTGTACTGGGCGGACGGGTCCCGCGCAGCGAGTTCGAGCGCATGCGCGCGCCGTTCATGGCGGGTGATTTTCCGTTCCCGGTGAAATACGGCTACGCCACGGTTGGCGAGATCGACGGCGGCCCCGCCGAATTGGTCGGCCGCAAAGTCTTCGCCCTGCATCCCCATCAAACCTATTTCAATATTCCGCAAGATGCCGTCGTACCTTTGCCGGACTCGGTCACGCCCCCGCGCGCCGTTCTGGCGGCGAATATGGAAACGGCGCTCAACGCCGTATGGGATGCGGCGCCCGGACCAGCGGACCGGATCGCGGTCGTGGGCGCCGGCGCGGTCGGTACGATGGTCGCGTTCCTTTGCGGGCACTTTCCGGGCGCGGACGTGACGCTCGTCGACACCAACAACGCGCGCACGCAATTGGCCCAGCGGCTCGGAGTCGGCTTTGCCACGCCCGAGTCGGCAAAGGGTGATTGCGACGTCGTCTTTCACGCGAGCGGCACCGCCGCCGGCCTCGATGCTGCCATCGCACTCGCAGGCGAGGAAGCAACGGTGCTTGAATTGAGCTGGTACGGCGAGCAGCCGGTCGCTGCGTCGCTGGGCGGCAGCTTCCACAGCCGGCGCTTGCGCCTGATATCAAGTCAGGTCGGTAAGATTGCGGCATCACATCGGCCTCGCTGGACGCATGGCCAGCGGCTGCGCGCCGCGCTCAATTTGCTTGGCGATGCGCGCCTCGACGCGCTTCTCGCCCCGGCGGTGCGGTTTCGCGACTTGCCGTCGCGTCTGCCTGCACTGCTTGATCCGAAGAGCAACGTCGTCGCTCAACTCATTTCTTACGACTAGGGGGGTCCTTTGTTTTCCGTCGAAGTCCGCGACCACATCATGATTGCTCACTCGTTCCGCGGGGCCATGTTCGGACCGGCGCAGGCTTTGCACGGAGCAACCTTCGTTGTCGACGCAGCCTTCTTTTCCGAGAGCCTCGATTCGAACGGTGTTGTCATCGATATCGGCCGCGCGCACGAAGCGCTCAAAGCCGCCCTCGCCCCGCTGAACTATCGCAATCTTGATGATCTGAGCGAGTTCAAAGGCGTCAACACGACGACCGAGTTTCTGACCAAACACATTTACGACCAGCTTGCGAAGGCCGCGCGCGCAGACAAGCTCGGCCGCGTTGGCCGCGAACTGAAGGCGATCCGCGTCACGCTCGGCGAATCCCACGTCGCGTGGGCGTCTTACGAGGCGAACTTGTGGTAAAGCGGCTTGCTTTCGCAGTGCCTGGCGACCTTTCCACGCCGACCGGCGGCTACGCTTACGACCGGCGAATCATCGCCGAACTCGGAGCCCTCGGCTGGACCATCGAGCGCATCAATCTCGGCGAGAATTTCCCCTGGCCCACCAAAGACACCCGTGCCACCGCCGAAGCACGGCTGCTGATGGTGCCTGAAGGCTGTCCCATCATCGCCGACGGACTTGCACTCGGCGCCCTGCCCGAAGCGGCGCGCCGCCTGCGTGCGAACCACATGCTGGTGGGCCTTGTGCATCACCCGCTTGCCTTGGAGACCGGGCTTACCGAGTCGCAAGCCAGCATCCTGCGTGCCAGCGAAAAGGCAGCCCTGGCCTCCGCCAAACATGTGGTCGTGACGAGCGCGGCGACGGCCCAGCGACTGATCGCGGATTATTCCGTTCCCGAGGACAAGATCACAGTCGCAAGGCCGGGAAACGATATCGTGGCATCGGCATCCGGAAATCGCGATGGCGTCGTGCATATCCTCTCGGTTGGTGCCGTGGTGCCGCGCAAAGGCTTCGATGTTCTTGTCGCTGCGCTTGCAACACTGCCCGATCTGCCGTGGCGCCTCACCATCGCCGGCGACCGCGGCCGCGACGCAAGAGCCGCCGCGCAGCTTGATGGCGAAATCGCCCGCCTCAGGCTTGGCGAGCGTGTGACGGTGCTTGGCGCGGTATCCGCGCAACGAATTGCCGAACTCTACGCCGAGGCCGACATATTCGCCCTCGCCTCGCGGTTCGAGGGCTACGGCATGGCCTACAGTGAGGCGATTGCGCATGGGCTGCCGGTTGTCGGCACAAGGACCGGAGCAATCCCCGATACGGTGCCCGCCAACGCCGGCATTCTGGTTGAGCCCGATGATGTGCCCGCGTTCGCCGTGGCTCTGCGCCGGCTCATCGCCGATGCCGACGAACGAAAACGCCTCGCCGTTGCCGCACGGGCGGCCGCAGCCAAACTCCCGACCTGGCAGGAGTCCGCGAAAATCGTGGCACGCACGCTGGAGACGCTCACGTGAGCGGCTTCTCCGCCGATTGGCTCACGCTGCGCGAGCCCTACGACCTGCGCGCGCGCAGCGGCGAGGTTATTGCCGCGGTGGCAGCTTCGGTTGCAGCGCTGCCGTCGGTTCATATCGTCGATCTCGCCTGCGGCACCGGCGCAACGGTGCGCGCACTGACGGCGCACCTTCCATCACGACAGACTTGGCGGCTTGCCGACAATGATCTTGGTCTTCTTGGCCGGGTGAACGCGATGACACTCACCGACAATGTCAAAGTCACAGCCATTCCGCTCGATCTCAATCGCGACCTCGAGGCCGCACTTGATGGCGCGATTGACCTGATCACCACCTCGGCATTTCTCGACCTTGTTTCGAAGGACTGGCTCGACCGGCTGGCGACAGAAATCGCCGCACGCTCGATTCCGTTCTACGCCGCATTGACCTATGACGGTCGCATCGACATCTCGCCGAATGATCCTGCGGACGGATCGATTGTCGCGGCGATCAACAAGCACCAGGCCATCGATAAGGGATTCGGCCCGGCGCTCGGGCCGGAGGCTGCCGCCTATGCCATCGGCGCCTTCGAGCGCCTGGGTTACGCCGTAACCCACCGCCGGTCGGATTGGATGATAGGGCCGAATGATCGCGACATTCAGCTGGAGATATTTGCCGGCTGGGCGGGTGCGGCACGCGAGATCGGCGCGCTATCGCTCGCCGAAGCGGCGTCGTGGTTGACGCGCCGGCGCGCCAGCGTCGCCGCGGGGACGTCGTCCCTCCGCGTCGGTCATGTCGATCTTTTTGCGGTACCGACCGGCAGGCGCTGAGCCGAAAGATCGCAATCGAACAGAATTTCGTCGTCAATTCGATGCATGTGCATAGGCACGCGCATGGCCTGGTCGGCGCGCTCGACCGGCGGCAGCGCGATGCCGGGCCGGCCCGCGCCCAGAATAATCGGCGCGACGATCACGTGCAGTCGGTCAAGGCAACCTGCCGCAAGGAAGCGTGAAACGGTGTCGGCGCCACCCTCGATCAGTATCCGACGCAGTCCACAGGCACCGAGTGCTGCAAGGATGGCCGCAGGAGAAAGGTGCCCATCGGCGGTGGGCAACCGAACAAGCTCGACGCCCGGGACCGCAGCGGCGGATTTTCCTTCCGCGGTTACAAGAATGCGACGGACACCGTCCTCACTGAAGACCCTCGCCTTGTTGCCGAGCCGGCCGTTCGGATCGATGACGACGCGGGCCGGCTGCTGCCCGGCGACCCGGCGTACGGTCAGCTGAGGATCATCGGCTATCGCAGTACCGGCGCCGATAACGACCGCATCGACCAAAGCCCTCAATCTGTGGAGGTGGGTCAATCCGGCCGGCCCATTGATGTATTTTGAATGCCCCGATTCCGTCGCAATGCGGCCATCGAGCGACTGACCGATCTGGCCGACGACCATCAACTCGTCGACGAGGCCCCGCCGAAGCGGCCCAAAAATTTCATTCCAGGGCTGCGGAAGGGGCTGGTCACCGGACCGGAAAATATTGCTAAACTCAACCCATGGGTCGGATGACTTACCGCCGATCCCGCTATTTGGGTTATGGGGAAAATTTCTTAATGACATGGCAGCTAAAAGCACGCCCCGTGCGTTAACAGCGGATACGGGCGCCAGCAGGCTGGCACAAATTCGGCCTGTTTGCGACCGGAATGGTTACCCGGCATTTGGTGTTCTTATATTGGCGGGCGTCTAAAAAACAGAAAGTCTCGGAATGAATTCAGTACGCAGTGGCGTAAGCCCGGTATTATTCGGCAGCAAAGGTCACGTTGGCGTCAGTCGCGGCCTCGCCGAATTCCACGGCCGTCGTCCCGTCCTCATCGCGGCAAAAAACGAAACGCTTCTTGCGCTGCCCGTTGAAGGACTCGATACCGCTCGTTTGTCTGCGTTCATGGCGGTTTGCGCACCACGCACTCCGCGCCTCGTTGTTACAGCACGGCGCGCGCTCGCGCTTGGACTGGATGCCCGATCGCCGATGGCGCTGCGGCTTGCGCCGGACGATGATGCGAGTTCGATCGAGGCGCTTGTGAGCGATGCGACTTGTGATCGTATTCCCGAAGCAACGCCTGCCGGTCCGACCGCTGCAGCAGCGATTGAGCTCGTGAAGCTGTCGCAAGGTTTGCCTGCGGTGCTGGCGGTAGAGATTTCCGCCGACGCCCTGCCTCCTGAGGCGGACATCATCACCGTCGATGCGGAAGCGGTTGAGCTATTTGCCGGCGAAGCAATCCGGTCTCTGACGCTGGCGAGCGAGGCTTCGGTGCCCCTCGATTCCGGTACCCTGGCACGCTTCGTCGTCTTCCGCGACGCGATTGGCGGAAATTCCACCGCGATCATCGTGGGCAAGCCGGATTTTTCGAACGCCGTGCCTGTGCGACTGCACTCGGCATGCCTTACCGGCGACGTGTTCGGTTCGCGGCGCTGCGACTGTGGCGATCAGCTTCAGCTCGCCATGCGGCGGATCGAGGATCTTGGCGGCGGCGTCGTGCTTTATCTTGCGCAGGAAGGGCGCGGCGTGGGCCTCGCCAACAAGATGCGCACCTATCAGCTGCAGGACGATGGTCTCGACACCGTCGATGCCAATACAACACTAGGCTTCGATGATGACGAGCGCGACTACGGCATCGCGGCGCGCATGCTGCAGATGCTCAATTGCACGCGGATTGTCCTCCTGACCAACAATCCCGCCAAGGTCGACGGCTTAGCCAAGGCCGGCATTGACATCGCAAGCCGGATGCCGCTTGAGGCCCCGATTAATGCCGACAATCGACGCTATATGGCTGCAAAGGCGGTTCGCGCCGGGCACCGCCTCGATCATCTCATGGCTTCGCTCGCCGAACCGTCGTAACCACGGCACGGCTTTCCACTGGCATCATTAAACGGCGCTGATATCGTCTTCACGGACGCCGCCTGTTGCGGCTCAAAGAGCTGACATCAGCCATGCCACAAGACGTGCCGAGTCGGTCAATCGGCGAGTTGACCTACCCCGACATTTTGAAGCGCTTGCGCGCGAGCTCGATCCTGTGCCTGCCGATTGGCTCGATCGAACAGCATGGCCCTCACCTGCCTCTCAATACCGACGTCGTCCTGGCGGAGGAATTCACGCGCCGCATCATCGCGCGCTGGGGCGACACCTATGATCTGTGGCAACTGCCGACGCAGGCGATCAGTCTCGCGCGCGAGCACGAGTGGGCTCCGGGCACGCTGTCCCTGTCGATTGAGGGCATGATCCGGCTCATTCGCGACCTGGGGCGCGAAATCGCGCGCAGCCTGCCCGCGCACAATCTCGCGGTCATCAATGGACACGGCGGCAACCGCGGGATACTGGAGGCTTTGGCACAGGATCTGCGCGGCGATTTCAGGCTCAATGTCTGCATTCTGCATCCAACCACCTGGGCGGACATTCATGCGACTTCCAAAACGTCGGAAATCCATGGCGGAAAGAACGAAACGTCCATGATGCTGGCGGTAGCGCCGCATTTGGTACGCGCCGACGAAATCAAGAAACTGCAAGCCGTTTCCGGGGCCGACGCCGTGCGCGCGACGATTCTCGATCAGTCCGTGACGTGGCCGTGGACGACGAACGAAAAGGCCATCGCCGCGAGCGGCGTCATTGGCGAGGCAAAATCTGCATCGGCGGAATTCGGCCAGCAGCTTCTTGAAAAAATCACCGACGCGGCAGGCGCCGTTTTCAAGCAGCTTCTGGAACGCCAGCAGCTTTTGCCCGGCTAGGCACAATGCCGGCTGCATCGCGATCGCCTGCCCGCGAGGAGACACTTCTAAGCAATTTAGTTGTGGCCGTCGGGTTCGGCTGGTCGCTTGTCTTCGTCATCGTTGCGCTCGTCTATGAACTCCAGCTCTATGCAGACGGCGCAATATTTTCCTACGCGGTTGCGGTTCAGGACGTGTGGGCATTCCATTGGCACAACGTCGCCAACCGCGCGTCAGTGTTTTTCCTTTCGCTCTGGCCCGCCGAAATCCTCGTCGGACTGACCGGAAGTCCTGCGGCCGGCATTATCACTTACGGTTTTCTTTTTTATGTCGCGCCGCTCATAGGCCTCGTCGGGACATTGGCGGCCGACCGTTCACGCGGTCGCATTTTTTTCGCCTACGCGTGCGCCTCGACGGCTTTGCTTTGCCCGCTGATTTTCGGATTCCCGACGGAAATGTGGATGGCGCATGCATTGTTCTGGCCGACCCTCGCACTGGCCCACTATGCACGCCCGGGTGTCCGCGGGGCGGCTGCCCTGTCAATTGCGATCGTGGCTTTGGTCCTGGCCCACGAGGGCGGCGTCGTTCTCGCATTTGTCGTTGTCGCAACGCTTGCATTGCATGGTTTGCGGCATCCTTTGGTCCTCCGAGGGGCCACTGTGCTGTTCGGCGCGATGGCACTGTGGATCATCGTCAAGATGCTCTATCCGCCCGACGATTACTTCGCCGATGTTCTTGTCAGGGCGGGGCTGCATTTTTTCGATCCCGCGATTTTTCAGGTGAGCCTCGTTGTTCTGTTGATTGTTGTTCTTGCCGGCTACGGCCTTCTCTTTCTCGCGCTGTCCCGGATCATGGCGGTGGAAACGGCGCTGCTCGCCGCACTCGCCGGCAGTGCAATCGCCCTGCTGATCTATTGGCTGCAGTTCGACCACTGGGTCCATGCAGGCAACCGGTACTATCTGCGCACGGCGCTGGTCGTCCTCACTCCGGCCTTCGGTGTATTGTCGACGGTCTACGCTATGCGGGCAGACGGCGTGCCGGTTGATTGTCCGCGTCTGCTGCAAATCGCGAAATTCCTGGACAGCGTCACGGTAATCCGGGCTTGCACCGGTGCTATCATTCTTTGCACGGCCATTCATGTTGTTCAGACCGCAAAATTCGTCTCGGACTGGACAGCGTACAAAGCGGCAGTGAGGGCGCTCGCATTGGGCAGCGCCTCCGATCCCGCGCTCGGCGACCCCCGCTTCGTCTCATCGCAACGGATTTCACCGCAGCTCAATCAACTCGGCTGGTTCTCGACGGTCGAGTACCTGTCGATCATCGCGTCGGATTTCAAACCTGCGCGAATCGTTGTCGATCCCGCAGGAAATTATTTCTGGCTGTCTTGCGATACCGGGACGGAAAGCGCGAAGGCTACACGCTCAGTCCCCATGCCGGCGCGCGATCTTGTCAGAATCTACTCCTGCCTGCACCGCTGACACGACAGGTCAGGCATCATCGAGGGTGATCCATCTGCCCTCGGCGGCGCTGCGGTAGCAGGCCTCCACCAGCTTCACATCGCGGACGCCGGCCGACAGATCGCTCTGCAAAGGGGCGTCGGCGACGACGTGCTTAAGAAATCGCTCCCATCCGATGCGGTAGGGATTTGTATGAACGGCCGGCCCAGGAATTTCCTTCCAGTCCCGGCGGTAATCGAAACCGATGTCGGCCACGGGATTGATATGGCGAACATCCGGGGTATCGCTTGCACGTTGCATCCAGCAGCGATGCAGACCGGCGATCGCCGAGCCGCCGGTGCCGTCGACCTGGAATGTCAGTAGATCGTCGCGGCGCACCCGCGTCGCCCACGAGCAGACGATCGTGCCAATGGCGCCATTGTCCAGCTCCGCCAATGTCAGGGACGTATCATCGACGTCGACGTCATAACGGGCGCCGCTTTCGTCCGCGCGCTGCGGAATAGCCGTCGCGGTGGCAGCCACGATGCGGCGGATCGGGCCAAGAATGTCTTCGATGACGTACCGCCAATGCGGATACATATCCATGGTGAGCCCGCCGGCGTCCCTTCGCCGGTAGTTCCAGCTCGGCCTCTGGCTCTTGCGCTCGAAGCCGTCAAACACCCACCAGCCGAAATCGAGACGAAACCCGGTGACGTGGCCAAAAAACTTCTGGCCGGCAAGGTGCGCGAGTTTCTGCAGCCCGGGCAGGAAGATCTTGTCCTCCACTGCGCCGTGCTTGAGGTTGCGTGCGCGCGCCGCGGCCAAAAGCGACATCCCTTCCGAAACGGACAACGCGACAGGTTTTTCGCTGTAAATATGTTTTCCGGCCGCGATCGCTTTCGTCAGCGTCGGGACCCGCTGCACCGTCGCCGCAGCGTCGAAGAATACGGAATAACCCGGATCCGACAGGGCCGCATCGAGATCGGTCGTCCAGCGATCAATTCCGTTTGCGCGCGCGAGCGCGGCGAGGCGTCCATCGTCACGGCCGGCCAGAAGCAAATGCGGCACGACCCGATCGTTTCCGACGGCCAGCCCACCCTCTGCGCGGATCGGCAGCAGCGCATTCGCCAGATGCTGCGTCGAAGCAATACGGCCAGTTGCACCATTGACGATGATCCCGATGTCCCTGACACCCAAAACCTTGACCCTCCTGCCCGCCTTCCTATCATGCCGCGCCGGCGCCAGTATCGTAGGCGAGGCTGCACAGTGACAATGCCATGCCCCGCCACATCGTCTGTCTGACGTTCGATTTCGATACGCAATCCGGCTTCATCGCGCGCGGAATGACGACGCCGACGCCGCTGTCGCGCGGCGAGTTCGGAGCGCTGGCGTCGCGCCGGATCCTCGACTTTCTCGCCTCGCGCGCCATTAAGACGACATGGTTCATTCCCGGCTTTACGATCGAAAGCTGGCCGCGCGAATGCGAGGCCGTCGTCAAGGCCGGGCACGAAGTTGCGCACCACAGCTGGGCCCATATCCCGCCGGCGACCCAAAGCCGCGACGAAGAGGAAGCCGACTTCGTGCGTGCCAACGAAACGATCGCGCGTCTGACCGGCAAGAAGGCCCGCGGCTACCGCTCGCCGTCATGGGACCTGAGCGATCACACCATCGACCTGCTGCTGGCGCACGGCTTCACCTACGACTCCAGCCTGATGGGATCCGATTACGTGCCTTACCGCGCCCGGCGCGGTGACGTCGCAAAGCTTGGGGAGCCCTATCATTTCGGCGAGCAAACAAGGCTGATTGAAATGCCGATCAGCTGGTCGCTCGACGACTACCCGCACTTCGAGTTCGTGCGCACGCAGGCCTCGATCCTCGCCGGCATGCAGCCGGCGCGTGCGGTCCTGCAGAACTGGTTCGACGAATTCCTCTACATGAAAAAGACCGTCGACTGGGGTGTTCTGACCTACACAATGCATCCTTATGTGATCGGCCGCGGCTATCGCATGCTGGCGCTGGAGGACATGGTCGACAAGCTTGCGAAGGAAGGCGCGACGTTCATGACAATGGAAGATGCCGCGCGCGAGGCCGAAAAGCAGCTGCCGTCGGCGAAGCGTTAGAGGGCGCACCAGTCGCGGATGATCGCCGAATAGATCTCGGTCGCCTGCTCGATCCGTGACACGACGCAATACTCATCGGTCTGGTGCGCAAGCTCGAGCTCTCCGGGCCCAATGATCGCGGTCGGCGGCCCGCCCATCGCCGGCGTCAGGATTGAAGCGTCGGTAAAATACGGTGCGGCGGCGATCTCGCCCCCAACACCGGCAATCTCGCGGGCGATGCGTACGACTTTCCCGATCCACGCATCGTTCGGGTTGGTCCACACGCTCTGTGCGTCGAGCTTAGTGCCAAGCTCGACTTCGGTGCCGAGATAGCTCGCGAGCTGCGCGCGGATCCCCGCGTGATCTTGTCCTGGAATCGTGCGGATATCGATGCCGATGGCGGCGCGGTCCGGGACGGAATTGATGTTGAGGCCACCGGCGATCGTGCCGACGTTCAGCGTTGGCCCTCCGAGCACATCGTGGCGCGCGACATTGAAATCGAAATCCTGCAAAGCCGTGACGGCGCGGGCGGCCTTGTAGACCGCATTGACGCCTTTTTCCGGCATCGAGCCGTGTGCGGTCAGCCCTTTTGTGACCGCCTCGAGCCACAGCGCGCCTTTGTGGCCGACCAGAGGCCGGTTGCCGGTTGGCTCTGCCACGACAAACGCGCCGACTTTCGGCAGGCCTTTGAACTCCTGCGCAAGCGCCGCAGCGCCGGTGCAGCCGGTTTCCTCCCCCCCCGTGATGACCAGCACCACGCCGGGCGTACCCGCGAGCTTGTCGGACAATTGCAGGCAGGCGACGACAAAGGCCGCGACACCGCTCTTCATGTCAGACGAGCCCCGGCCGTAGAGCTTTCCGTCGACAATTGCGCCCGCGTGCGGGTCGACCGACCACGG
>Ga0207657_10002292_pt1 | contig 20729 bp, 18 predicted proteins | sample KBSC33metaG_FD_184316 | JGI IMG/M metagenome (GOLD analysis project Ga0207657, IMG submission 184316) | Corn rhizosphere microbial communities from Kellogg Biological Station, Michigan, USA - KBS C3-3 metaG (SPAdes) (version 2) | ecosystem: Host-associated > Plants > Roots > Rhizosphere > Soil ... | reverse complement strand
GCAAGGGTTGGGGAATGGGCGTGGCCGTCGCCGACTACGACAACGATGGTCTGCCGGACATCTATGTCACCGGCTTCGGCGGAAATGCCCTCTATCGCAACCTGGGCAATTGCAAATTTGAAGATGCCACCGACAAGGCCGGCGTGGCCGGCGGCGGTTTCAGCACGGGAGCTGCGTGGGCGGACTACGATCGCGACGGCTTTGTGGACCTCTACGTTTCGCGTTACGTTCACTTCGATATGGATCATCTTCCAACCTTCGGCAGCGATGAGAAGAACTGCCGCTTCAAGGGAATTCTGGTGCAGTGCGGCCCCTGGGGCATGATCGGAGAATCCGACCTGCTCTTCCACAATCGCGGCGACGGCACCTTCGAGGAAGTATCGAAGAAGGCGGGCATGGAAGACGTAAACCGCTATTACGGACTGGGAGTGATCTGGGGTGACTACGACAACGACGGCTGGCCCGACCTGTACGTGGCCAACGATGCCGGCCCGAATTATCTGTACCACAACAAACATGATGGAACGTTTGAAGAAGTCGGCATGCTTTCCGGCATCGCCCTCGGCGGCGACGGTCAGGGCCAGGGTTCCATGGGCGTGGACTGGGGCGACTATCTGCACCAGGGCCGGCTGTCCATGTTTGTAACCAACTTCCACGAGCAGCCCGACACTTTGTACCGCAACCTGGGGGCGGACGGTTTTTCTGACGTAAGCTATCCCGCCAAGCTCGCGCAACCAACTTTCCTCAAGGTGGGATGGGGCACTGCTTTCTTTGACATGGACAACGACGGGTGGCTGGATATTTTCATCGCCAACGGTCATGTGTATCCCCAGGTGGATTCCATCCCGGGCGGGCTGACCTATCGCGAGCCGATTCAACTCTTCCGCAACCATCGCGACGGCACTTTTCAGGATGTCTCCAGCGCGCTGGGTGGAATTCCTCCGGAAAGCCGGCGGGGAGCGGCATTTGGCGACATCAACAATGACGGAAATATCGACGTCGTGCTGGTGAATGTAGGAGCGCTCCCCACGCTGCTGTTGAACCAGGGCGGAAACCACAATCATCGTGCCTTGTTCAAACTCGCAGGAACCAAGAGCAACCGGGCTGCGATCGGAGCGCGGGTGACGGTGAAAGCAGGCAAGCTGGTGCAGTTCAGCGAAATCCGCGCCGGAGGCAGCTACATCTCACAGAACGATCCGCGTCTGCACTTTGGCCTGGGAGCGGAAGCCAACATGAACGAAGTAGAAATCAGGTGGCCCAGCGGCAAGCTCGAAGTGCTGCGCGATGTGCCGGCAGACTTTATCTATACGGTTGTCGAAGGTCAGGGGATCGAGAGCAAGTTGCCATTGCCGCCGCCGTAAGTTTCATTCCGGCGCCAGCATTTTTCCCAGCGTCGGTTTATGTTTGGCCGTCTTCTTGTCTCTGCGATCCGGCACCACGCGTCCAGCGGGAGGCGCGCCGATCTGCGCCCTGGCCATGGCTTTCACCTGATCGACCGCGCTGAACTTCTTCGGCTTGCGCTTCTTCTTCGCCATCCCACCCATCTTGCCATAGCTTGAATGCGGCAAAGCTGCAATAATTAGCAAGAGAGAATGAATTAACCATGGAAGAACGCGAATTTTTCGATGAACGGCCGGAAAAAAAGATGGCCACGCTGAATTGTCCGCATTGCCATCAACCTGCGGAGTACGAAGTCACCTGGATTGTGCGCACCAAGAAGAGACAATTGTCGGGACGCGCCGACGAGCGTGATCGCGCGCGCTTCGCCAAGGCCCGCTCTTACATGCTGCGCAAAGACGATCTGATGGCATGCAAGAATGTGCGCTGCCGTAAACGCTTTGAGATTTCCGGCGTGCAGTCGGTGGTCTTCACCGAATGACCTGTCTGCTTCAGGGAATCACTAATTCCAGCGATACCTGCGCCCCCATGGGACGGAAGGCGCCGTCGGCCACCGACACTTCGATGGTGTGCTTCCCCGGGGCTAGCCCTTCAAAAGCCGGGTGATTGGCCATGGGCAGGATGTAAGGGCCGTTATCCGCCCGGTACTGCAGATGTCCCATTCCGGAGCCGCCATCACGATAAGCGATGGGATCGGTCAGTGTAACATTCCGCACGTCAACTTCCACTACAGCGATCCTGCGGGCGGCATTCTTTTCCTTGTCAACCAGGTGCGCCTTAAGCTGTGGGCCCTTCTCCGGTCCCTGCCATGAATCTTCCTGGGCCACTGCGGGTACGACAGCGAGGCAAGAGAAGAACAGCGTGAAGGCCAGACTGAACCAACCAAGTGTGCGCATTTATGTTCCTCCTCGGCAAAGATTATACTTCGCGACTCATCGCGCAGCGAAGCGCGTACGTTACGGCGATTCGCGACTCTCGTTTATACTTAACCGTTTGGCTCCCATGCCGTGAGCCTGGCAGGGAAGGAGCTTGTCTTTGAAGATACTGGTCTGCATGAAACAGGTGCCGCAGAAAGATGCGCCACTTAAACTCAACGAGTCCGGCACCTGGATCCGTGAAGACGTGTCCTACGAAGTGAATGAGCCGGACGCGTTCGCCCTGGAAGAAGCCCTGCGCCAGAAAGAAAAGCACAGCGGGGAAGTAGTCGTGATCACAGCCGGTCCGGCGCGCGCCCAGCAGGTCTTGCGCGAGGCCCTGGCCAAGGGCGCGGACCGCGCCATCCACCTTGAAGACAACGCGTTTGTCGGCCTGGATGCGGCCAACACCGCCCGGGCCTTTGCGGCCGCCATTAAAGAAGAAAAATTCGACCTCATCTTCACCGGCCTCCAGTCCGACGATTACGGATACGCTCAAACCGGCGTCGTGCTGGCCGAGTTGCTGGGTTGGCCGCACGCCACCATCATCATGCAGATCGAAAAGACAGAAGCCGGCATCCGGGTCAAGCGCGAGCTCGAAGCCGGATACTTTCAGTTTGTGGACATGCCGTTGCCGGCCGTGCTGACCATCCAGTCCGGCATCAACAAACTGCGCTATGCCACGCTGATCGGCATCAAACAGGCGAAAAACAAGCCCCTGCGAAAAGTAGCGCTGGCCGAAGTGCAGACGGCGATCGGCCCCAACATGCAAAAAATCGAACGCCTTTACATTCCGCAGAAGACGAAAAACACCGAATTCCTCGAAGGCTCGCCCGCTGAAGTCGCAAAGAAGCTGGTGGAAAGATTGCGAAACGAAGTACGAGTGCTGTAACTGAGAACCGGGAACTCAAATCTGGAAACTGGTTTTAAGAAAATCAACTCCCGGACCTGTACCCGAGACGAAAATCATGCCTGAATCCATCCTCGTTATCGTCGAACAACGTGAAGGAAAACTGAATCGCGTCTCGTGGGAAACTCTTACTGCCGGGCAAGCTCTGGCTGCGGATACGGGTTGGACTCTCGAAGCCGCGGTCGCCGGCAGCGGGGTGACAAACTTAGCCAACGAAATTGCAGGCAAGAAGGTCGCGAAAGTGTATGCCGTCGAGTCCAAGAAACTCGACCCGTACACGCCCGATGCCTTTTCGGCAGCGCTCCAGCAATTCATTGCCTCGAAACAGCCCAGGCTGGTGCTGATGCCGCACACCTATCAGGTGCGTGATTTTGTTCCCAAGCTGGCTACGGCGATGGAGCGCTCCGCCATCAGCGACTGCATCGGTTACAAGAAAGACGGCGAAAAACTTCTCTTTACCCGCCAGATGTTTCAGGGCAAGCTGGCCGCCGACGTAAGCTTCGCGTGCGATGCCCCCTGGTTCGTCACCTTCCAGAACGGCGCTTTTCGCGGGGACAAGGTCGAAGCCGGCGCTGCGCCCGCACCCGTCGAAACCGTTAACGTCGAAATCGCCGAGGGTGTCATCCGCAACCAGCCGCAGGAAGTCTTCAAGGAAGCCAAACAGGCCGTGGACCTGACCCAGGCTGAAATCATCGTGTCAGTTGGTCGCGGGATCAAAGAGCAGAAGAATATCGAGCTGGCCAAGCAGCTGGCCGAAGCCCTTGGTGGCGAGCTGGCGGCATCGCGTCCCATCTGCGACTCGGGATGGCTCCCCATGGACCGCCAGATCGGATCGTCCGGGCAAACGGTTGCGCCCAAGCTTTATCTCGCATTGGGCATTAGCGGCGCTATCCAGCATATCGTCGGTATGAAGGGCTCGCGCACCATCATCGCGATCAACAAAGATTCAGAAGCGCCGATCTTCGAGATTGCAGATTTTGCCGTGGTGGGAAATCTGTTCGACATCGTGCCGCCGCTGATTGAGGAAGTGAAAAAAGTGAGGGCGGGGAGTTGATGGTTAGGCGCCTGGGTACATCCCTCACCGGCAACCACTTTTTCGGTACGAATGTTGGAGGAAACCCTCTAAAATAAGACCATGGACATGACTCTGACAGCCGTCTTTGAGCAGGTTTCGAAGAGCGAGGGCGACGGCTATGTCGCCTATGTGGAAGAATTGCCGGGTGCTATCTCCGAGGGAGAAACCCTGGAGGAAGCGCGCGAGAATTTGCGCGATGCAGTAGAGCTGCTCTTGGAAGCCAACCGCGATCTGGCCGGACAGCGGATTTCTGGCAAGAAAATCACCCGGGAAAAGATCACCGTCTCCGTTGCATAGCGGTCCGCGCAAAAGCTCTGGTTCACCGTCAAGTCCGCCACACAATAACTCGTCATCCTAGTCGGCTTGAAACCCTTCCGTACTGTGCGCCGCCAGGCATCACACGAAGGCACCCGAATGAAGCGCCAAGACTTAATTCGCCCCTGGAGGAAATGGCTGCGTTCTACTCCGCGAAGGCGGCAGGCACACGTGTATTATAGTCCTGCCGCCCAGCGAACCAGTACCGTCCCAAGGCATCGCGAAGTCAAGAATCCAACCGCGATTCGCATTTGCAAACAACTTGCTGTACCTGACCCCCTTCGGTGAATGCGTCCGGCCGTATATCATAGACAGTCGGCCAAGCTGTACTCCGCCAGGACCGTCACCCAATGCTGATTTTCCGCAAGCCGCTTCCCAACATCGAACGCCCGCAGATGCCGGCCGACGTGGTCATCGTGGGCGGCGGACCGGCCGGCATGGCCTGCGCCTTGCGCCTTTCGCAACTCATCGATCAGCACAACGCGAGCCATCCCGACTCGCAGCTCAGCAAAGAAAATATCTATGTGCTCGAAAAGGCGCGCGAGATCGGCCAGCATTGCCTCTCCGGCGCGTTACTCGATCCCCGCTCCATGCGCGAACTGCTTCCGGGATTCGAGAAGGAGGCGCCGATCGAGGCTCCGGTCGCGAAAGAGGCGGTTTACTTCTTCACCCAATCGGGCAAGTTCAAATTTCCCATCACGCCGCCGCCATTGCGCGATCACGGGAACTACGTGATCTCGCTCAACCGTTTCGTGAAGTGGCTGGGCGGCAAGGTTGAAGAAACCGGCATCACGGTTTTCACCGGGTTTGCCGGCTCGGAACTGTTGCTTGACGGCGATCGCGTTACCGGCGTCCGCACCGACGACAAGGGCGTGGATAAACAGAACCAGCCAAAATCAAATTTCGAACCGGGCTATGACCTGCAAGCCAAGGTCGTGATTCTTGCCGAGGGTACCCGCGGATCGCTCACCAAGCAGCTCATCGCTCGCTTCGCGTTGAATCGCGACCGCAACCCGCAAACTTACGGACAGGGTATCAAGGAACTATGGGAAGTCCCCGCCGGCCGCATCGCGCCCGGCGAAGTGATCTACACCATGGGCTGGCCGTTGACCACGAAGGAATACGGCGGCGCCTGGATTTACGGCGGCAAAGACAACGTGGTTTCGCTTGGCTTCGTGGTCGGACTCGATTATCCCGATCCGCGCCTTGATCCCCAGCGCGTCTTACAGGAGTTCAAGAAGCACCCTTTCGTGGCCAAGCTTCTCGAAGGCGGCAAGATGATCCGCTACGGCGCCAAATCCCTGCCGTACGGCGGCTGGTGGTCGGTTCCGCCGCTCGCCGGCAACGGCTGGATGATTCTTGGCGACTCGGCCGGCCTGCTGAATTCGCAGCGCCTGAAGGGAATTCACCTCGCCATCAAGAGCGGCATGCTGGCTGCCGAGACCGCATTTGAGGCGTTAAAGAAAGATGATTTCTCCACCTCCAGCCTGGGCGATTTTCAGCGGCGGGTGGAATCGAGCTGGATCAAGGACGAGCTCTGGAAAGTCCGCAACTTTCACCAGGGCTTCGAGCATGGCTTCTGGAGCGGCATGATCAACGCCGGACTGCAGCAGTTCACCGGCGGCCGTGGCCTGCGCAACCGCTATCCCTCAACTGCGGGATATCAGCATCTGAAGAAACTCGCCGAGTTGCCCGCGGACGGCGGCGACGAGGCCCACCTGCTCGGTCCGGCTAAAGGCGATGGCAAGCTGACTTTCGACAAGCTGACCGACCTTTACCACTCCGGCACGAAACACGAAGAGGACCAGCCGGCGCATCTCGTCATTCACGACACCGATGTCTGCAACACGCGCTGCATAAAAGAATTCGGCAGCCCGTGCCAGAACTTCTGCCCGGCCAACGTGTACGAAATGGTGGACGACGCTACGCAACCGAACGGCAAGCGCATCAGCCTGAACCCGTCGAACTGCGTGCATTGCAAGACCTGCGACATCGCCGACCCGTACCAAATCATCACCTGGGTCCCGCCGGAAGGCGGCGGCGGACCAAATTACGACGGCATGTAGCGCCAGAGTCCGTGTGGGGACGGGTCTCTGACCCGTCCAGTCGAGCGCAGCTCGACAAGGTTCTTCAAGTTGATGTCATACCGTCAGCGCAACTTCTTTGCCACCGATAACACGGATTGGCATGGGTGACATGCGCTATCCTGTTTCCCCGAGGAGACCATGTATCTGAGATCGCGTCAGTTTCTTTCCTTCTGTGCGGCCATCGTGCTGATTGCGCTTGGGGCTCAGGCCCAGCAGCCCGCCATTCCCACCACCGGATTCGCGGGCCTCGACCAGTACCGGGCCTCGCGAATTGCGGTCTTCACCGACGACTACGGCCAACTGGCCCGCTACCGCGATGCCAACGCTGCCCTCAAGCCGCCCGCGCCCGGAGAGAGCCGCGTCGTCTTCTTCGGAGATTCCATCACGGACAGCTGGAAGCTCGAAGACTCGTTCCCCGGCAAGCCTTACCTCAACCGCGGCATTGGCGGACAGACCACGCCACAGATGCTGGTGCGCTTCCGCCAGGATGTAATCGATCTGCATCCCAAAGTGGTGGTCATTCTGGCCGGCACCAACGACATTGCCGGAAACACAGGCCCCATGCGCCTGGAAGATATCGAGGCCGACTACGCCTCAATGGCGGAACTGGCGCGGGCCAATCATATTGCGGTGGTGCTTTCCTCCGTTCTGCCGGTGCATAACTACACCCCGAAGTCGCAGGACTTTTTTGCGCAGCGCTCTCCGGAGAAGATTCTGGCCCTCAATCGCTGGCTGAAAGACTATTGCGCCGGCAACGGCCTCATTTATCTGGATTATTTCACCGCCATGGTGGACGAGAAGGGCCTTCTCAAGCGAGACCTGGCCGAAGACGGACTGCACCCCAACGCTGCCGGCTTCAAGATTATGGCCCCGCTGGCGGAGGCGGCGATCGGTAAGGCGCTGGCGAAGAAGCCTTAAATTGGCTCTTCGGTTCGCCCCGTGCATCTATAATGGAAGTTGAGTTTCCGACCGCCCCAGCCTACGGGCATACCCTGGCTGCGGCGGCGAGGGATGGTTTTTCTTTGCGTCCTTGGCGTAGTCTTTGCGCCCTTTGCGGTTAAGAGCTTTTGACCGCAAAGGATTCGCAAAGTTCGCAAAGAGAAGCCAACCCCGAGGGTGCAGGTGGAAACACCCGCGCCTCCCGGCTTCGCAAGAAGCCATTGGAAAGGAAACAGCCGCCGGGATGTTCCCGCCTGTTGTGTCCTTTCCCTGATCGTTGGCCAATGCTCGTTAGTCGCTAGTCAAAATTCATACGATCACGCAGCCAACGACCAAGGACCAAAGACCAACGACGAACGACCACGACGTGCCTCTCACCGACAAATTCGGCCGCCCCATCACCGATCTGCGGATCTCGATCACCGACCGCTGCAACTACAAGTGCGTTTACTGCCGCACCGGAAATGAGGGCGCCCTCTACGGCGATCTGCCTTTTGCCGACTATCTGCGCATGGCGCGGGTGCTGGCTGAACTCGGAATCCAGAAAGTCCGCATCACCGGGGGAGAGCCGCTGTTGCGCAGGGGAGTGATCGATTTCGTTCGCCAGCTGGCCAGGCTGCGCACCGCCGATGGAGATGAACTCGACATCGCCCTCACCACCAACGGCCACCTTCTGGCTGAGATGGCGCAACCGCTGAAGGACGCCGGTTTGCGGCGCGTGACCGTCAGCATGGACGCGGTCGATCCCGACCGCTTCGCCCGCATCACACGCGTCCCCGACGGTTACGACAATGTCCTGGCCGGCATCCGGGCATCCCGCCGCGTGGGCCTGTGGCCGGTGAAAGTGAACTGCGTGCTGATGCGCGGTTTCAACGAAGACCAGATCATCCCCTTCGGCATGTTCGCGCGCGAAGAAGGCGTAACTGTCCGTTTCATCGAGTTCATGCCGCTCGAAGAAGACCGGGTCTGGTCGCCCAACACCGTAGTCACGCTCGATGAGATCCTGCAGCGCATGGGCGAATACCGGCCCCTGGTCGAGATTCCGCACGCCCGCAGTGAAACCGCGCGGCGTTACCGCTTCGACGACGGCATCGGAGAAATTGGCATCATCGCGCCGGTATCACATCCCTTCTGCGGCCACTGCAGCCGCATTCGCATCACCTCCGACGGCAAAATCCGCACTTGCCTGTTTTCCATCTGGGACCATGATCTCCATGGCCAGATGCGCCGCGGGGCTTCAGATGAAGAATTGGCGGAATTCATTCGCGGCGTGATTCAGAAGAAGGAAGAGCGCCACCACATCGGCGAACCGGATTTCGTGCCCGCGTCCCGCACCATGGTCCACATCGGCGGCTAGCGAGTTTGTGGAGGACGGGCGTCCGCGCCCGTCGGGCCAGTGTTTCCTGACGGGCGATGACGCCCGTCCTCCATGGCCCGGCCCAGATTTCCCCACAGTACAGAAACCAGGCCTTTCGTATCTCTCCAGGAAAACCAACTGCCTCCCGCTGTCTGATTATCCCCACCGTCAAAGAAATATTCTCCATACTCAATTCATCAAGGATTTCAAATCTAAGGAGCAATCGAAATGAAGATCACATATTTACTGATGGCGTTCAGCATACTGTTGTCGGTAACCGGCAACGCGCTTGCGGCGGAGAAGAAAGACATCGTGGACACGGCGGTCGCCGCCGGCAACTTCAAGACCCTGGCGGCTGCGTTACAGGCTGGCGGCCTGGTGGAAACGTTGAAGGGGCCCGGTCCCTTCACGGTTTTCGCTCCCACGGATGAAGCCTTTGCCAAACTTCCCGCGGGCACGGTGGAAGAGTTGCTCAAGCCCGAGAACAAGGAAAAGCTGGTCGCAATCCTCACCTATCACGTCGTCCCCGGCAAAGTCATGGCCAAGGACGTGATGAAGCTGAACTCGGCCAAAACAGTCAACGGCAAGAGCGTCAACATCACAGACCGCAACGGAGCCGTCATGGTGGACAACGCAAAGGTTGTCCAGGCGGATATCGCGTGTTCGAACGGAGTCATTCACGTAATCGATTCTGTAATTCTGCCGCAATAGGTTGGTGGTAATGCCTCTGCCCCAACGGCTGGGAGGATCATTTCCCAGCCGTTTTTTTTTATCCCGCGGATCTTCCGCCTGGCGCCGCTGCGGACTCGTTTTTTGAATTCTCAGACTTAGGTTCTCATCAGTTTCACCAGAAGGAACACCTTCGTTCCCTGACTCGCCCGCCCTGTCTCTCCAAAAAACGGAGAGACGAGGACGCCGCACCCAAAATTTCTTATGGCCGTCCCCCGGAGGCGGTTGAACCCGGTAACATCTCAGCATGAACCGCCTTCCCCGGATCCTCACCCCGGTCCTATTGATCTCCGTCAGTCTGAACGTGACGCCGCAGTCCGCGCCGTCCGTGCCCGCAGCCGCCTACCTGGGATTCGACCGCAACGACTACCCGGGAGACGCGAACCTGAAGCTGCTGCGGCAGACGTTTTCCTACGCGGGCTTCTGGCTGAACCAGCCTCCCGGCGAAAAGACGAACACCTGGGCCGGAAAGCGGCAGGCATTGCAATCAGCCGGCTTCGGATTTCTGGTGCTGTTCAACGGCAGGCTGTACTCGCAATTAAGAACTCTTTCGCGTGCCGGCAGGCTGGGCGGCTCCGATGCCCATGCGGCCGTGGCCTTGGCGCGGCGCGAAGGCTTTCCTGCCGGAACCATCATTTTTCTCGATCAGGAAGAAGGCGGCCGGATGCTGCCGGCGCAGAAAGCGTACATCTACGCCTGGGCAGACGGTGTGGCCGCAGCGGGTTTCCGGGCGGGGATTTACTGCTCCGGCATCGCAGCAAAGGAAGACGGCGACGCGTCCGTTGTCACCGCTCAGGATGTGCGGCAAGATTCAGGGGGGCGGAAGATTGCGTACTGGGTCGCGAATGATGCCTGCCCGCCTTCACCCGGATGCGCCTTCCCCAAGCCTCCGCCCAGCCCATCCGGGAGCGGCATCGACTTCGCGGAAGTATGGCAATTTGCGCAATCTCCGAAGAGGCCAGACTTTGCTGCCGGGTGTCCCGCCAACTACGACCGCGACGGAAGCTGTTACCCGCCGGGAATTGACCGCGCCCTGCATTTGCATGTGGACCTGAACACGGCGGCCAGCGCCGACCCGTCCCACGGAAGGGTTCGCTGATTCTCCGCTTCGATCATCCTTCCCCACTGCCTTCCCCACTGCGGCTGCCCTGTTCCTGGATCTTCCGGACAAGAAGTATGACTTCATGCCGGATCGGATCGTAGGTCATGGCGAGATTGACCATGGTGACCCGCCTCGGAAACTTGAAGAGAAATTGGAGTTGATCGCGCCCCGCTTTTCCACTGGCAATCATCTCCTGGACTTTGCCCTCAAACTCCTTCACGCAGGTGCACGGAGCCACCGAACGGAAAAAGTTCCTACCTACAACGCCGCCGCGCGGCAGGCCGGAGAGCGCCGATTCCGCTGTGTTGTACTCCAGGACGACGCCCTGCTCATCCAGTCGGATGAAACCATAGGGCAGGAGGTCGGCAACTTCGCGATTCAGAAGCGCCACGTTTTCGATGGCGTAGCTGAACTTGTCTCCCAGGCAGGTCAGGCATATCCCGTGCGAAATCAAACCGCTCTTGCCTTCGCGTATCGGCCGGTCACACCAGGCACAGATGACCGAATGCTGCTCGTTTTCTGGAACAGAGTCTGGACCGCTTTCCAACATGGAAACTGCCTCAGTCGTGATTCTGCATCGACCGTCCAGGTCCGGGCAAGGAACTTTAGCCGGATGCCCGGACATCCGATGCATATGTCCATGCCTGCGTAGTGCTGGCGTGATAAAGCGCTCCACGAAATGCGTGCGCATAATTTGCAGCCGTTCAAAAACTAATCTCCCGGATGCATTAGAATAGATGTACGCGTATGGCCGACCGCAGTTTCACCCTCGATGAAGCCCAAAGTCTTCTGCCCATTCTGGAATCCCTTCTGCGTACCGCGATCGAGGGCAAGAAGCTGATTGAGACCGTGGACGCCGAACTTCAGGAACTCGCCCATCGAGTCTTCCTCAGCGGCGGGTTGCTGGTGAACATTATTCAGGTGGCGCGGCGCAAAGCGGAGCGCGAGAAAACCATCCAGCGCGTCAAAGACACCCTCGCCGAAATCGACGCCACCGGAGTCCAGGTGAAAGACCTCGACATCGGATTGCTTGATTTTCCCTGCCAGGTGGAAGGCCGCACTGTTCTGTTGTGCTGGAAACTGGGTGAACAGGGAATCACACACTGGCACGACACCAGCGAAGGCTTCGCCGGCCGCAAGCCCATAGACGACAGAATCGCCAGGGCGAAAAGGGCCAACTAGCTGTCAGCTCTCAGCCGTCAGCAAAATCTTCCACCGCCGAGCCCGCAGAGAACGCCGAGAAAACATTTTGGCAACTTCTTTTGATTTTCCTGTTTTGTTCTGCGTTCTCTGCGATCTCGGCGGTGGTCTGGTTTAGCTGACAGCTGAGAGCTGACAGCTGTAAGCTGACTTCAAGGCTTTCCCCCTTCATTCCACTGCGGCGTGAACGAAGAATTCACCAGCCAACGGACTGGCTCCAACAGGGATGCGATGGCTGCGTCCATGTGCCTGAAGTCGATGTGGGCCATATCGTCGCTGGGCTGGTGGTAGTCGCCGTGCAATCCGTAGCTCGATACGGTCTGGGCCACCACGCCCTTTTTCGCCAGGACGTAATTGTCGGAGCGGGCGAAAAAGTTCTGTTTGGGATGAGGGTCTCCCACCAGCTTGGCTCCGCGAGCCGCCAGGGTAGGTCCGAGATTCGAGCGCTCCCATCCGGTCAGCCATACCGTGTCCGACTTCACCGCGGGATCGGCCCTCCCCAGCATCTCGAATTCGAGGTTGACGACGATTTGTTTCAAAGGCAGCGGAGGGTGCTGCAGGAAAAATGTTGATCCCTGGCCGCCGGTCTCCTCGCTGCCGAACAGCGCGAAGATCACGGTGCGCCTGGGCTTTCGTCCCCTTCCCAGGACGCGCGCCAGTTCGAGTACGGTGGTCGTGCCGGAGGCGTCGTCATCAGCGCCGTTATAAATGTCATCTCCGTTCACAGCCTGACCGATTCCCAGGTGATCGAGATGCGCCGAGAGTAACACCGCGGTTGCCTGCAATTGCGGGTCCCGCCCTCGCAGAATGCCTACCGCATTCCACGTGTATTTCTTGTCTGCAGTCGAAGGGCCATCGAAGGTCAGCACCGTGTTCTCCGGAAGCGCTTCGAGAGCGGCGGTTGCCTCGGGGCTGGCCTCCAGCACATTGAAATCGTTCTCCAGCCCGGAGCCATCCGGTCCTTCCAATTGCACGGGCAGTTTGGGCAGCTGCGGGGCGCGCTGGAACTCGGCAGCGCGCTCCGAGGTGTCAGCGATGATCGCCGCAACCGCACCTTTTGCGGCCAGTGAAAAGGCCTTGCTCCGCTGCCGGCGCCGGTCGTTTCCCAGGATCAGAACCACCGCGCCCGCAGCCTGCGGATCGTCCTCGTCAACCTTGATCACGCGCAATGGACCCGAGAAATGGGTTTGGGCAAGATAACTGGCCGCAAATTCCTTGCCGCAGGTCCAGGCAGTTTTTTCTCCGCCGGCGCCGGACTTGGCAAATGTCAATTGCGGAGGCGCGGTAAATTTTGGCTGCAGCAGCGTTGCCCGCTGCAGGTACCCGCCGTTGTCCCCGGCAGGGGAAATTCCGTAGGCTCGCAGTTGCGCCGCCACATAGGTTGCAGCCACCAGTTCGTCTGCCGTAGCGCTGCCTCGTCCGCGCAGCGCGTCGGAAGCCAGAAATTCCATGTTCGCCCGGATGCAGGCGGAGCAGAGCCGAGGAAGAAACGGGGAAACGTGTGCCGGCGCCCGCTGTAATTTGCCTGCAGGCGGCGTAAGGCCGGTTTCGCCGACAGATCCGGCAGTGACACGTATCGAGAAAGAGAAAAGGCAAAGAAAAAGAAGGTAAGAGAGTCTTTTCATTCCGTAGCTTCAGCCTCGCGCTCAGTCGCGCCGAAAACCCTGAGAGCAGATTAGCAGGCCTCGGTGCCGGGGTGGTTTGCGGGAATGTTCCGCCGGGCTGCCGGCTACATCGGGCTCCCGGTCAGCTCAAGTGCGCCACCGACCTTGGGGCACCCGGAAGTACACCCGTTGGTTCGGGCAAAAACCCGGTCTGCTACAATTCTTTTTAGCCACTCGTAGCGGACAGTGCGGGAAAGAGTACGTCTGCCGGGAATTTTTCATCATGCCTTCAATGGATCGGAAACTCCGTATTTTGGCTACGTTTGCGGCGCTTTTCGTGCTGGCCCTGGCGGCTGGTTGCAAGGGTTTTTTTGTTACCCCCACACTGACCTCGCTGGCAGTGACGCCTTCGTCCGCGTCGCTCATTCAGGGCCAGACCCGGCAGTTGTCGGCGACCGGCAATTACGCCGCCGATAACAGCACCAAGGACCTGACCGGAAGCGTGGACTGGACCACGTCCGATTCGACCGTAGCGACCGTGAGCCAGGGTGGTCTAGTTACTGCAGCCGCCACTCTCGCGAATCCTCCCGGTACTGCCACCATCACCGCCACTTCCGGCACCATCACCGGTACTTCCACGATTACTGTCAATACCGGCCCATTGGTGTCCATTGCCCTCACTGCGTCCACCCTGACCCCAGCTGCCGGCTCGACCTTCACCCTGACCGCGAAGGGGACTTTTTCCGGCAGCAGTCAGGCCCAGGACATTACCAGCCAGGTGACTTTTAACAATGACAACACCACTGCCATAAGTTTGACCCAGGGCAGCGGCAGTGCGACCGCGAACACCGGCACTTCGGGCCAAGTCGCTCACGTCTTTGCCACTCTGAATGGCATCAACAGCAATACCGTAACTATCACCGTGCAATGAGCGCCATCCGCTGCATTGGCATCTGCACCGGGGGCGGCGACGCACCCGGCCTCAACGCCGTCATTCGCGCCGTGGTGAAATGCGCCTTCTTGAAGTACAGGTGGAAGGTCATCGGCATCCCGGATGGTTTCGACGGATTGATCTGGCCGGAGAAATCCTACGAGCTCAAACTCAAGGACGTCAGCGGCATTCTGCCGCGCGGCGGCACCATCCTGGGGACCACGAATCGTGGCAATCCTTTTCGCTATTGCACGATCGAGGACGGCAAGGAAGTCACGCGCGATATTTCCGACGAGGTCATTGCCAACTCGCGCAAGCTCGGCATCGATGCAGTGGTCAGCATCGGCGGGGAGGGCTCGCAGACCATCGCCCTCGAACTTTTCCGCAAGGGCATGCAGATCGTAGGCGTGCCCAAGACCATTGACAATGATCTTTCAGCCACCGAAGTCACCTTCGGCTTTGACACCGCCGTCACCACCGCCACCGATGCGGTGGACAAGATCCACACCACCGCCGAATCCCATCACCGCATCATGGTGGTGGAAGTCATGGGACGCGACGCTGGCTGGATCGCTCTCGAGGCCGGCCTGGCCGGCGGGGCGCACGTCATTCTCATTCCCGAAATTCCATTCACTATCGAAAACGTCTGCAAGTTTGTCCGGGCGCGCGAGGGCTATGGCAAGCGCTTCACCATTGTGGTGGTCGCGGAAGGGGTCAAACTTCCTCCCGAGTTGAAGAACAACCGGCGCGCCGGCTCGGTCGGCAACTTGATCGGCAACGCTATCGCGGTGTGCGCCGACAAGGAAGTGCGGGTCAGTGTGCTGGGACACATTCAGCGCGGCGGTTCGCCTACGCCCTTCGATCGCATCCTGGCCACTCGCTTTGGCGTGGCCGCAGTCGATCTGATTGCCCAGGGCGGGTTCGGCAAGATGGTGTGCTTGCGCAGCGCGCGCATTGAAGTAGTAGATATTGCCCAGGCCATTGGCTGTCTGAAGACGGTCGATCCCAACGGTCAACTGGTGCAGACCGCCCGGGCCATCGGTATTTCCTTCGGGGACTCCAGTCCTCAGGCGTAGTCTGGAATAGCAAGCCGGGGTTCGAGCTTCGCGAAAATTTGACAACGTGAAATTCCGCCGCCCATTTTTCGCATGCTGTTCTTTTCTCCTCGCGCTGGCGGGGGTGGCCCTGCTCGGCGGCTGCAATCGCGGTCAAACCGGCGGCAAAGAGATGGCCTACGTATCCGCCCCGCAGGCCTTTCTGCGCGACCAGGTAGCCGCGGTTTACAACAAGGCCGGCACGGTCAAGAACGGCGAGGCGGTGCAGGTACTCGGACGCGACCGCCGTTTTGCAAGGGTCCGCACCTCCGGCGGCGCCGAGGGATGGCTGGAGCAGCGCTATCTGGTAAGCCAGGAAACCTATGACGCCTTCCAGAAACTGGCGGAACAGACGCACAATGATCCCGTCCAGGCAACCGCCATTGCGCACAACCAGAGCAATATCCATCTCGAACCAGGGCGCGATGCTGAACACCTCTACCAGATCGATCAGGGAGCCAAAGTCTCGCTGCTCAAGCGCGCCAGCAGCGAGAAGCCGCTGCCCGGCGGCCAGGCGCGCGCCGTGAAAGAAGGAGCCACGCCCCCTCCGCCGCCCATGGAGGATTGGTGGCTCGTCCGCGATGACCAGGGACATGTGGGCTGGGTCCTGGGGCGCATGCTGGATGTCGATGTGCCCATCGAAATCGCACAATACTCCGAGGGGCAGCGCCTGGTGGCTTCATTCGTGCTCGACCATGTCCGCGACGACGACAAGCAGGTCGCCCAGTACCTGGTGCTGTTCACCGAAAATAAAGATGGCATGCCTTTCGACTACAACCAGGTCAGGGTCTTTACCTGGAACGTCCGGAAGCATCGCTACGAAACCGCTTACCGCGAGCGCAACCTCAATGGCATCCTGCCGGTGACGGTCTCGCATGAGAATTTCGACAAAGAAGGTGATCTGCCGGTCTTCGTGGTGCGAGTAAAGGACGAGGCTGGAAACGTTACCGAACGCAAATACAAGCTGAACACGCCCATCGTGCGGCGCGTGCTGGCGCCAGGTGAACAGAAAGAAGCCAGCCGTCAGTCATCGGTCAGAAAGAATGTCAGAAAGAAAAACAAACGATGACGCCTGCAGCAGAAATCTGAGAACCGGCAACTGAAAACCGGCAACTGATAATCCGCTCGAACAACTTATTCCCGCAGCACAATCCTAGGCAGCGGAGGCACCGGCGTGCCTTCGTCAAGGGCACGCTGCCACGCCGAAATCGAGCTCAGTAAAAGCTCCGAATTGATCCCGCCGAAGTTTTCCGGATAGCGGGATAGATTGCGAAACGCCCGCCTCAAAACGGACCGAGCCCCCACGGAATTCCCATTGCCATGGTGGTAAAGCGCAACCGCCACCTGAATCAGGCCCTGCAGAAACTTCTTGTCGGCCGCGGGTGCGGATCGCCAAACGTCCTCCAGGGCCTCATGCGCGTCGAAGAAAGCGGCCCGGTTAAAGAGCTCAATTCCTTCCCGACATTGCGTGTGATCCACGCCTCATTGTGGCATAGGAGAAAAATGGGACTTAGTCACGTGAAAATATAAGATTTCATAGCCTCGGTTCTTGCAGCCATACACTTTTCGGTATTAAACAGCGTCTCGCCACCACAAATGATTGATAACAATGTGTGTTATGGAGCCTAAATGTTGGAAGTCAAGTTGCTTCGTTATGTCCAGTGCAGTATGTCGCTATGTTATGTTTTCGGCCCGTTTTCTTGTTTAGGGCCATTAATTCCTAGGATTTCAGTGGTAAGGAGAGAAAGTATGTATTCAGCCGCCTCCAAGTTAAGGATTTTCGCGTTGGTTCTAGCAGTGGTCAGTCTGATCGCTCTTGGGTCCGGGCCGGTTTACGGACAGGCGATCAATGGCAACATCGTTGGCACCGTAACCGACCCTTCGGGCGCAGCGGTTTCGAACGGGGACGTCACGGCGACGAATCCGGCGACGGGTTTCACGGTTACGGCCAAGACCAACGAGACGGGTGGCTATCGTTTCGATAATCTCCCCGTTGGCGACTACAGAGTTACGACAAGGGCTGCCGGCTTCCGGACGACCACGGTGCTGGTGAATGTGCTGTTGAATGCCACAGCCACTGCGAATGTTCACCTGGAACTCGGCGCAGCCACGGAGACGGTCGAGGTGTCAGGCGCAGCCCCAATCATTGACACTACTACCGCAAATCTTCAGAACACATTTGAATCCAGGATGTTGCAGGACCTGCCTACGGCTAATTTTGGTTTAGCCACCAACGGACAGAACCTGGGCGTGCTGAATCTGTCATTGCTGGACGCCGGAGTCGGAAGCAGCGGCGGTTTGGGTGCCGGAACTGGTCCCGCCATCAGTGGACAGCGTCCCCGTAACAATAACTTCACAATCGAAGGGGTCGACAATAACAACAAGGGCGTCACCGGGCCGCTCATCTACGTCCCCACCGATGCGGTCAGCAATTTTACCCTCCTGCAAAACCAGTTCGCCCCGGAGTTCGGGCATTCGACGGGTGGGCAATTCAACATCGTAATAGACAGCGGCACAAACACGTTCCACGGTAAGTTGTACGAATATTTCCAGAACCGCAACCTGAATGCGATCGACCAGGCCGTGGCCAATGCGACCACCACGGGAAAGCCGGAGAACCCGCGCTTTGATAACAACCGCTTCGGCGGGCAGGTTGGCGGGCCAATCTTCAAGAATAAATTGTTCTTCTTTGTTAACTATGAGCGCAATCCGCTGGGGTTGGCAACGTTCTTAGGCCAACCCATCCTGGCCCCGACCTCGGCCGGTTATGCGACCCTGTCAGGCTTGGCCGGAGTCTCCGCCAGCAACATTGCTGGGTTGCAGCAGTATGCCGTGGCTCCGACGGCCTGTAGCGCTGCTGACGTCACGAACGCAATCTGTCCCGGCACCACGGTTCCGGTTAACGGAAGCAATGTCGAGATCGGTATCCTGCCAGTCATCGCGCCGAACTATCAAAATCTCAATGCGCTGACGACGTCCATGGACTACGTGATCGGCTCCAAGGATAGGCTTTCTGGGCGCTACATCTACAATAAGTGGATCGCAATTGACAATACCCCCAATCTCCCAGTGTTCTACACGAGCCTGGAACAGCCGTACCACTTGATCAACATCAGCGAGTACCACACCTTTTCACCCACCGTCAGCAACGAGTTCCGGGTGGGCTATAACCGCTGGGCCTACGACTACACCGTTCCGAACCTGACCTTTGCTCCAAACCTCGATCAGTTTCCCAATATCACGATCGATGAATTGAACAACATTAATGTCGGACCGGACCCGAATGCGCCTCAGTATTCGGTGCAGAACACCTACCAGGGAACTGATAACCTGACTTGGATCAAGGGTGCGCACACGCTGAAGTTCGGCGTCGAGTACCGCAAGTATATTTCGCCCCAGTTGTTCATCCAGCGCTCGCGGGGTGATTACGAGTATGACACCCTTCAAAATTTCGCCAACGACGCGTTGCCGGTATTCGCTGAGCGCAGCTTCGGTTCAGTGGGCTATTCAGGAGACCAATTCGCGACCTACTGGTTTGTAAACGACATCTGGAAGATCCGGCCGAACCTGAGCCTGAACTTCGGCGTCCGCTACGAATACACCAGCACTCCTTTCGGCTGGACGCAGCAGAAGTTAAATAGTGTGGCGGATGTTCCGGGGGTGCTCACATTTGGATCGCCCAAGGCGCCCACGAAGGATTACATGCCGCGTGTCGGGTTTGCCTGGTCCCCGGGATCGAGCGGCAATACGTCGGTCCGCGGCGGTTTCGGCATGGGCTACGATGTGCTCTACGACAACATCGGCACCCTGTCGCGCCCGCCACAGATTGGTTCCACGGCAGATTGTCCCAATGCCGCTCTGGCATTTTGCTCCGCACCGTTCCTGGCGCATGGGGGCATCCCACCGCAACCGAGCACCGGCATTTCGACATTGACTCCAGACGAAGCGCGGGCAGCCACTTCCACATTCCTGCCCAATAACGTGGAGTATCCCTATTCGATCCAGTGGAACCTTGGGGTTCAGCACGTGTTCATGAATAACTTCACGGCCGACGTACGGTATGTAGGCACCCGCGGGGTTCATCTGAACGTGCAAAATCGTATCAACGTTGTTGATGTGGTGACCCCAAACCAGTTCCTGCCGACGTACTTCGCGCAGCCTTCACCGTCAACTCTGGATGCTCTACCCCTCACGCTGGCTGACCTAGAAGCGCAGTCGCATTTCAACCCGGCATACACCAACGCCGGATTTACCAATCCGATCGTGGCTTTCGAGCCCTGGGGCGACTCCATCTACCATGGTCTGCAGACCCAGTTGAACCGGCGCTTCGCCAACGGGTTGCAGTTCCAGGCGGCTTACACCTGGAGCCATGCGATTGACAATTCGACAGCCGACTTTTTCTCCACGATCATCTCGCCGCGCCGTCCCCAGGACTTCCAGAATCTGGCTGCGGAGCGGGGCAATTCCCTTATCGACCATCGTCACCGCTTTACCCTCTCTGCGGTTTACGAGGTTCCGTTTTTCAGCAAGAGCTCTAGTTGGCTGGCGCGGAACCTGTTAGGCAACTTTTCGTTGGCGCCCGTCTATACGTACGAAACCGGCCAGTGGGGCACGGTCCAAAGCGGCGTCGATTCCAATCTGAACGGCGACAATGCGGGTGACCGCGTTATCCTGAACTCCAGTGGCGTCAAGGGAACCGGCAGCGGTGTTACCGCGCTCACGAACACGGCGGGCGACACCGTAGCATACCTGGCGGATAATCCCAGCGCTCAGTACATTGTTGCCGGGCCTGGCGCGTTAGCCACGACTGGTAAGGCTAACTTCACCACTCCCAGTATTAACAACTGGGACTTCAGCATCGCCAAGCACCTCAACATCACGGAACGGTGCCGTTTGGATTTCTCGGCAGGATTTTTCAACCTGTTCAATCATCCACAGTTCACCACCGGCAGCGTGAACCAGGCCACATCTGTCTCCGCGACCACGCAGAGGAACTATCTGATACCCGACAAGTCGACCTTCAACCAACCCAGAGCCACCTGGGGCAGCAACCCGCGCCAGATAGCATTGGGTG
>Ga0207657_10002291_pt1 | contig 20732 bp, 19 predicted proteins | sample KBSC33metaG_FD_184316 | JGI IMG/M metagenome (GOLD analysis project Ga0207657, IMG submission 184316) | Corn rhizosphere microbial communities from Kellogg Biological Station, Michigan, USA - KBS C3-3 metaG (SPAdes) (version 2) | ecosystem: Host-associated > Plants > Roots > Rhizosphere > Soil ... | reverse complement strand
CAAGCAGCGGCTGCGCAACGCCGACCTGCTGCTGATCGACGACGTCCAGTTCATCGCCGGCAAGGATTCGACCCAGGAGGAATTCTTCCACACGATGAACGAGATCATCACCGCGGGGCGGCGGCTGGTGATCACTTCGGACCGTGCACCGCAGGACCTCGACGGCATTGCGCCGCGCATCCTGTCGCGCCTTTCGTGGGGCCTTGTCGCCGACATCAACTCGGCCGACTACGAGCTCCGCTTCAACATCATCTGCTCGAAGCTCGAGGCCTTGCCCGGCGTCGAGATGCCGCGTCCGGTGATCGACTTCCTGGCCCGCCGGGTGACCTCGTCGGTCCGCGAGCTCGAAGGCGCGCTCAACCGCATCGGCGCCTATGCGATGATGACGGGCCGCGAGATCGACGTCGCGTTCGTCGAGGAAGTGCTCGCCAACGTCCTTCGCGCCAACCAGCGCCGCATCTCGATCGACGAGATCCAGACCCAGGTCGCCGAGCATTACCGCATCCGCAAGGCGGAGATGACCTCGGCGCGGCGTGCCCGCGAGGTCGCGCGTCCGCGGCAGGTCGCGATGTATTTGTCGAAGCAGCTGACGCCCAAGTCGCTGCCCGACATCGGCCGGCGCTTCGGCGGTCGCGATCACACCACGGTGATCCACGCCGTCCGGCAGATCGAGAAATTGCGCGCCAGCGACGCCGAGCTCGACGCCGATATCCGGCTGCTGACTCGGCAACTGGAAGGCTGATTACCCGTTAGATTTGAAGCTGGCTTCCCAGCTCGACCACGCGGTTGGTCGGGAGCCTGAAGAATTCCATCGCGCTTTCGGAGCTCTTGAGCATCAGCGCGAACAGCCGTTCGCGCCACAGCGCCATGCCCGGCACCTTCCGCGAAGGGATGAGCTTCTGGCGTCCCAGGAAGAAGCTGGTGCTCATCATGTTGAAGGGCTCGCCGCAGGTATCGATCCGGGCGAGGTCGCCGGGAATGTCAACCTCTTCCATGAAGCCATAGTGGAGGATGACGCAGAAGAAGCCCTGGCCGGCGTCATGGATCTCGATCCTTGTGTCGTCGGCCACGTGCGGCACTTCTTCGACCTTCACGTTCAGGATCAGCACGCGGTGGTGGAGCACCTGGTTGTGCTTGAGGTTGTGGAGCAGTGCGGCCGGGACCGTGTCGGCCGAGGTTGACAGGAACACTGACGTGCCGCGGACGCGGTGCACGGAGGCCGCCGCCGATTTGATGAACACCTCGAGCGGGAGCGCGGCCTCGGACAGGCGCTGACGCATCAGCTGCCGCCCCTTGGCCCAGGTCGTGAGAACGGTGAAGCTGATTGCCGCGATAAGGAGCGGGAACCAGCCGCCATCGGGGATCTTGGTGATGTTCGACGCGAAATAGGCGCCGTCGACGAGGAGGAACAAGGCGGTCGCGCCATAGGCAATCACGCGATTCCAGCGCCACACATAGACCATCATGACGCCCAGCATCACCGACGTAATCAACATCGTGCCGGTGACGGCGATGCCGTACGCCGAGGCTAGCTTGCCGGATTCCCGGAAGCCGAGGACCAGGATCAGTACCATTACCAACAGGCCCCAGTTGACTGCCGGGATGTAGATCTGGCCGCGCGCCTTTTCACTCGTATGCTCGGTCTTGAGACGCGGCAGGAAGCCGAGCTGCACCGCCTGGTGAGTTACCGAGAACGCGCCGGAAATGACCGCCTGGCTGGCGATGATGGTGGCGATGGTGGCGAGGAAGACGAGCGGAAGTCGCAAGGATTCCGGTGCGAGCAGATAGAAGGGATTGATCGCCGCCTTTGGATCGCCGAGCAGCAGGGCGCCCTGGCCCATGTAGTTCAGAACCAGGCAGGGGTAGACGAGCACGAGCCAAGAGAAATTGATCGCCTTGCGGCCGAAATGGCCCATGTCGGCGTACAGCGCTTCGGCGCCGGTTACGCAAAGGAACACTGACCCCAAAGCCAAGAAGGCGAGCTTCGGATTGTATCCGAAGAATTTCGCGGCCCAAATCGGATTGAGGATGCCGACGATCTCGGGGTGATGAAGGACGTTTATCAGGCCGAGAACCGCGAGCACCGCGAAATAAAGAAGCATGATCGGGCCGAAGATATTGCCGACCTTCGCGGTGCCGCGCGCCTGGACCAGGAACAGCGCGATCAGGATGCCGATCGAAATCGGCACGACCGCGGGTTGAAGCGAGGATTGCACAATCTCCAGACCTTCGACCGCGGAAAGGACCGAGATCGCCGGAGTAATCATGGCGTCGCCATAGAACAGGCAGGTCGCCAGGACCCCAAGGAGGACCAGCGTCGGCGTCCACCTCTTTTTGCCCTCGAGATTGCGCGCGATCAGCGACAGCAAGGCGAACGAACCGCCTTCTCCTTTGTTGTCGGCGCGCATTGCGACGCTGACATATTTGAACGTGACGATCATCATCAGCGTCCAGAAGATCAGGCTCAGCACGCCGAAGATGTGCAGGCGGTCGACTGCCAGCGGGTGCGGCCCGAGGAAGCTTTCCTTCATGGTGTAGAGGGGCGACGTGCCGATATCGCCGTACACGATACCGATCGCGCCGAGCATCAGCTTGGGCAGGGTCTCCGCGGGGCCGTGATGATGTTCGTCGGCATCGTTGGCGGGCAGGATATTGTCAGCGCTAACGTCGTTCACGGGCCGCCATGTGGGCCTGGAACGCGTAAAGATTCCATGTGGATTGAGGTACATCCCAGAGAGAGCGGAGCATTAATTCCGACCGCAACCTCTCGACGAAACGATGTTGTGGGCGCAACTGGGAGGCATGGCCTTCAACGATCTCTCGGCCCCGCCTTCGCCGCCCCCATCTACGCGCATTCTTGACTCGACTCGAGCTTCTGCGGGCTCTTTCGCCCTGGTTGCCGGCTCCACACTCCTTGGCCTGTGGATCGCGCCCCGCTGGGGCACCGGGCCGGTCGACATGCTTTACCTACCCGCCGTGCTCGGCGCCGCAGCCCTTTGGGGGCTCGGCCCGGGGCTTTTCGCCGGGATTATCTCGACTCTTGCCTACAATTTCTTTTTCACGGCGCCCGTCCACACCCTTCGGATCGACCGCGTCGCGGACGTCGTGACCGTGACGGTTTTGCTAATTGTCGCCCTGGTCACCGGGCGGCTTGCGGCCGGAATTCGAAAGCAGGCGCAGATCGCTGATGCCCATGCGGCCCGCAATGCGGTCATCGCCGGTTTTGCGCGGCGGCTCCTTTCATGCAGCAGCGAGCAAGACATCGCGCGGGTGACATGTGAGGAACTGCGGCGTCTGTTCGACTGCAATGCCGTGATCGTCAGTGGACTACCGACACCCGAGGTCGTGGCCATGGCGCCCGACGGGAACCGCCTGACGCCCAGCGACGTCACGGCCGCCGTGCTTGCCATCGACAGCTCGGAGGCTGCGGGCCGCGGCACCGGGCGCGTTCAGCCGGCCGAATGGGCGTTCCATCCAATCCGGTCAGCTGGCGGAACGCTCGCCGCCGCCGGCCTGGCGCGTGATGATGGAGCGCCGGCGGTCGAGCCGGAGAATCTCGAGCTGTTGACAAGCCTGCTCGACCAGATGGCGCTCGCGCTGGAGCGTGCCCGGCTGGAGAAAGAGGCTCGCGACTTCGCCGCGACGCGGGAACGCGACCGGCTTCGCGCAACGTTGCTGGCGTCGATCGGCCAGGACCTCCGGCCTCGCCTTACCGCGATCGGGACCGCCATACGCGAGCTTCGGCGGACCGGCTCGGGTGATCGCCAGTTGATCACGTCCATCGGCACCGAGACGTCCCAGCTCGACCGATACATCGCCAACCTGGTCGAGCTTGGCGAGGAACGCGACGACGAGCCGATCAGGGCTGGCGAGGTCACGATCGACCTGTTTCACCGTCGAGTCTCAAAGGCTGGAGAGCCGGTCCACCTTACTCCCAAGGAGTTTGCCCTCCTGGCCGAGCTTGCCAAGCATCGCGGCCGAGTGCTCAACCACCCCCACCTCCTTCGAACGGTCTGGGGCCCGGCCCATGAGAATCAGACCGACTATCTTCGGGTCGCCGTCCGGGCGCTCCGCCAGAAGCTCGAGGCCCAGCCTTCGGAGCCCGCGCTGATCGTCAATGAGCCTGGCGTCGGTTACCGCCTGAGCGTGTAGAAAAAGCCCGCCACGCGGGTGCGCAGCGGGCTCTTTTCAGTGTCTCAATTCTTACGACCGAACCGGTGGCCGCGTCGGAATGGTGATCTTCACGGTTTCGCCATTGCGACCCGGGAAGCCGGTGAACATCGCCTCGACGAGGCTCGGGATCACGACGTCGAGCCGGTTCGTTTCCGACCGCGCCTGGGCGCGACCGTCGAACAGCGGCGCGTTGGTTCCGGCGGCGCGGATGTGGAGGTCGATCTGGCTGTGATATTCGACGTAGGAGTCGATGCCGCTGCCGTAGCCGCCATACCAGAAGGGGTCGTCCCAGCCCCAGCCCCAGCCGCCTCCCCAGCCCCAGCGCGACCGGTAGAAGGGCGAGCCCCAGCCGAAGCCGCCATAGCCGTAACGGCTGCGGTAGAAGGGATCCTCGACGATGCGTGTCTGGCCGTTGTCGACGCCATAGCCGAACTGGACGATCATGTTGGCGCTCTGCGCGTTCGCTGCCGGTTGGAAGCCGCGCGCCTGGAGCTGCTGCGCGACGAAGCCGGCATAGCGCTGGAACTCAAGGCCGCCATTCGCCGCCATGCCGCCGGCGGGAACGACGAAGAAAGTCTGGCCCTGCGGCGCAGGCATGGCCTGGTAGCGTGAAACGGTGGTGTTGATCTGCTGGGCGCAGGCGGACAGGCCGAGCGCGGCGGCGCCAAGCCCAAGCGCCGCAATGAACTGACGGATACGCATGATGAGACCCTTCGGCGGGAAAGAAGAGGATGTTGAGGGTCCCGCCATAGCACAAACAGCTGTGAATGCGCGATGAAGCGTGCGGCGGGGCGGACGAGCAGAGCCTAGCGGCTCAGCCAGGCCTGGGCGAGAAAGTTGAGCGCGGCGACGCCGGAACCGACGAGCAGCGCGTTGACGGCGAGGCTGAGCACTCCGGCAATCGCGGCGATGATCACCAGGGCGCCGTCGCGGTAAATCAGCGCCAGGCCGAACAGCAGGATCGCGGCCGCCGGGGCGATGTGAAACAGGGGGATGGGGATCGCCGCAAGCAAGCCAAGGAGGAAGCAGACGATGCCGATGACCCGCGCCGCGGTCGGTCCCGTCAGGGTCGCCATGCGCGGCCTTAGGATCCGCTCGATGCGCATTTCATAGGGTTCCAGCTTGGTCACAAGCCGCTGGAGCTCGGTCTTCCTTACGCCGCGCCGGTTGATCCTCGCCGGAAACCACGGGCTCGCACGACCCGCCACCAACTGCGCGGAGACGATCAGCAGCGGGATGGCGAAAAAGACGCTGGTGCCCGGCGGGAGCGGCAACACGTTGATCGCGGCGAAGATGAACAGCAGTCCGCCCCAGGCGCGCGAGTGCAGCTGCGCTGCAAGCTCGGTGAAGGACAGCCGCTCGGCCTTCGTCTCCTCGATGATCTGCGCGAGCCGCTGCGACAACGGCAACGGTCGGGACGGGTTATGGTCGGTCGAGTCCACGGGCCAGGCAGCTATTTGGTCAGGCCTACGGCCGTCTTGGCCGCAGCCAGGGTAGGCGCGCCAAGCTCGGTCGCCCGAGCCGCCCCGTCCGCGAGGATCCGGTCGAGCTCGGCAGGATCGCGGCGGAGATCGCCGAGCCGCTGGCGGATCGGCGCGATCAGGTTGACCACAGCGTCGGCCAGCACCGGCTTGAACGCGCCGAAACCCTGTCCGGCGAAGCGCGTGAGAACCTGCTCGACGCTCTCACCGGTGATCGCTCCATAGATGCCGACGAGATTCCTGGCCTCCGGTCGGTCTTCCAGGCCGTCGGGGGCCTCCGGCAGGGGCTCGGGGTCGGTCTTCGCCTTGCGGATTTTCTGCGCGATCAGATCGTCGCCGTCGGTGAGGTGGATGCGGCTCATTTCCGACGGGTCCGACTTCGACATCTTGGTCCGTCCATCCCGAAGGCTCATCACCCGGGCCGCGGCGCCGCCGCCGATGAACGGCTCGGGCGGAACGAACAGCTCGACGTCGAAGTCGGTATTGAACTTGAGCGCGATGTCGCGGGTCAGCTCGACGTGCTGTTTCTGGTCTTCGCCGACCGGGACGTGCGTGGCCTTGTAGAGCAGGATGTCCGCGGCCTGGAGGACCGGATAGCTGAACAGGCCGAGGGATGCCCCTTCCCGGTTCTTGCCCGCCTTGTCCTTCCACTGCGTCATCCGGTTGAGCCAGCCGATCCGGGCGGTGCAGCCGAGGATCCACGCGAGCTCGGCGTGGGCCGGTACCGCGCTGTGTGCGAACACGATCGACTTGGCGGGATCGATTCCGCTGGCGATCAGCGCAGCAGCCATTTCGCGGACGTTCGAGCGAAGCTCGGCAGGGTCGACGTCCACGGTCAGCGCGTGGAGGTCGGCGAGGAAGTAGAGGCATTCGGCCTCGTCCTGCATTCTCACCCAGCGCAGGATCGCGCCGAGCAGGTTGCCGAGATGCAATCCGCCCGTCGGCTGGATGCCCGATACGACCCGGATCGCGGATTTGGTCATGCGTCTTTGGCTCGCCGTTTCAACAGAAGCTTCACATCGTCGAGCCGGAAGGCGCCGGTCAAGAAGCAGGCGATGCCATAAACAGCCACGCCGGCGCCGACCAGCGCAAGGAGACCGGCCATGCGGCTCAGGATGGATCCGGTGAGGTACGGGTCAATCAGCGGCGTCACGAAGAACAGCATTCCGCCCATGATCAGCGAGGCGACCGCAAGCCGCGGCACGCGCCGGCGGAGGCGCGCATCGGTGTGGAAATGGTCGCGCTTGCTGAGCGTCCGGTAGAGCATCCAGACGTTGAGGGTCGAGGCAAGCGCGGTGGCGAGCGGCGGCCCGACGTGGCCGTAGCCGTAGCGGCCGAGGAGGGGGATCAGGATCAGGTTGCCGACGAGGTTCACGCCGACCGACTGGACCGCGTAACGAACCGGGGTCTTCGTATCGTGCCGTGCATAATAGCCGGGCGTCAGCACCTTGACGAGCACGTAGGACGGCAATCCCAACGAGAATGCGGCCAGCGCCCAGCTGCAGCGGACGCTGTCGACGGCCGTGAAATGGCCGTGCTGAAACAGGCCGCGGATAATTGGCTCAGAGGCGAAGACGAATGCGATGGTCGCGGGCAGGGTAAGGAACAGCGCGAGCTCGACGCCGCGGTTCTGCGTGTCCATCGCCTCCGCGTCGCGCTTCTGGCTCAACTGGCGCGAGACCGTCGGCAGGAGGATGGTGCCGAGGCCGATCCCGATCAGGCCGAGGGGCAGCTGGTTCAGCCGGTCGGCATAATAGATGTAGGAGATCGAGCCCGGGTCGAGCAGGCCGCCCGCGAGCGCGGTCGAAACGGCGAGATTGATCTGGACGGCCCCCGCACCCAGGGCAGCAGGCAGGATCAGTCGCAACAGCTCGCGCAAATCGTCGTTCATCCGCGGAGGCCGGATCCGAAGGCTGACACCGGCCTGCCTGCAAGCGAGCATCAGCCAGGCCAGCTGCAGCACTCCCCCAACGGTTACCGAAATCGCCTGCGCCCTGGCGGTGACATAGGCGCCCCCCGGACCATGGCCGTGAAAGAACCAGAGCGCCACGATCATCGCGATGTTGAGCAGGATGGGCGCCGCCGCGTTGACCCAGAACTTGTGGAGCGAATTCAGGATGCCGCCGAGCAGCGAGGCGAGGCTGATCAGCATCAGGTATGGGATCGTGATCTGTGAGAGGCTTACCGCGAAAGCGAATTGATCTGGTGTCGGGTTCTTGAAGCCGCCCGAAAGTCCCCAGGTGATGGGCCAGGCGAAGATCAACATCAGGAGCGTGAAGACGAGCAGGACCGGGAAGAGCACCGCCAGGGTCTGCTCGGCGAAGCGGACGCCGGCCTTGACTTCGTCAGCTTCGCCAACCTTGCGGTTGAACATCGGAATGAACGCCGCCGAAAAGGCGCCTTCCGCGAAGAGCGCCCGGAACATATTCGGCAGGCGGAAGGCGACGAAGAAGGCGTCCGAGGCGAAGCTCGCGCCGACAAAGCTCGCCTGCAGCGTGTCGCGGACCAGCGCCAGCACCCGACTGACGAGCGTGAGGCCGCCGACGGATCCCAGCGACCGGGCAAGGTTCATCGGCTAAGGCCCCCCGCGGATTCGAAACCCTCAGGCTTCGCCAGTGCCGTCCCCGCTGACCTCGGCAAGGCCCGGCTGCTGCCCTTGCTGCTGCTGCGCCTCAACCTGCGCCATATAGGCGCTGGCGAAATCGATCGGGTCGAGCAGGAGCGGGGGGAAGCCGGTGTTTGCTATGGCGTCGGCGATGACCTGCCGGGCGAACGGGAACAGCAGTCGCGGCGCTTCGATCAGCAGGAACGGCGGAAGCGCCTCTTCGGGGACGTTGCGGATGCCGAACAGTCCCGCGTAGCTGAGGTCGATGACGAAATGGACGCCGTTGTCGGACCTCGCGGAAATATCGAACTTCAACGTTACCTCGTGGGCGCCTTCGCCGGCGGCCTGCACGTTGAGGTTGAACTGGACGTCGAGATTTGGCTGGACCTGCCACGAATAAACTTCGGGCGCGCTGGGATTCTCGACAGACAGGTCCTTCACATATTGGGCGAAGATCGAGACCTGCGGCTGCATGTCGGTGTCGGCGCCGTTGCCGCCGCCATTGGGTTCCTGGTCCGCCATTTATGCTGTCCTTACAGATTGTTGTGCTGTGCCGTATCCGCCACCAGAGGCGCGGCGTTTCAGGTCGGTGCGACTAGCAGTCGAGATAATGGGGCGCAATGCCGCCTTCGTGCGTTGGGTGGTGTTGGAATCTTTACCATAAGCACACTATGTTGGTTGGCTGAAACACACAGGAACCCACGTTGACCGTCATTGTCATTCTGGCTCTGGTCGCTCTTTTCATCGGGCTTCGCCTTTATAGCGTGCTCGGCGAGCGCACCGGCCATGAGCAACAGCCCATTCTCAAGCCGGCCGATCCAGACGCCCGCGCGGCCCCGCAGGTCTCACAGCCGGTTGCTCCGCAGCCGGCCGCCCCGGAAGCGGGCGATCTGGCGTACGTACCGACAGCGGGTCCGGGAGTGCGCGCGATCCTTGCTGCGGACTCGAGCTTCGACGTCGCGCGGTTCCTGGAGGGCGCCAAGGCTGCCTACCAGATGATCCTGGAAGCCTTCTGGAAGGGCGACCTGGAAACCCTTCGCAGCCACGTCGAGCCCCACATCTATGAAGCGTTCGCAAGCTCCGTCGAGCAGCGCGAGAAGGAGGGGCACAGCCTCGACAACCGGCTGGTCGCGATCGAGCAGGCGGTCATCTCGGAAGCAACCCTGGAGCGTGGGATCGCGCTGATTACCGTCAGGTTCGAGGCCGACATCGCCGCCGTCACCCGCAATTCGGACGGCCAGGTCGTGGCCGGGTCGCTCAGCGACGCGGTGCAGACCCGGGACCTGTGGACATTCCGCCGCGATACCGGGTCGCGCGATCCCAACTGGCTGCTGATCGAGACCGACGAGGAAGAGTGAAGCTGATCCCACGGGCGCTCGCGCTCGTCTCTCTCGCTTTGCTCGCTGCCTGTGCCGCCCGGCCGACCCAGCCGCCTGAAGTTCCGACAGCGCCGTCGCAGGCGCCGACTGTTCCTGCTCCAGCGCCAACACCCGCACCTCCGCCGCCTCCGATCGGCCGCAATGCCGTGTCGACTGGCATAATGCTCGAGAGCCCGCAGGTGCTTGGTCGCGAGCAAGCTGCAAGGGCGCTCAGCGCCTTCCGGATCAGCTGTCCCGTAGTGACCGCGCGCACTGACCCTTCGGGCCTGACCGTCGGAAGCGACTGGCAGGGCGTCTGCGCGCAGGCCGCGAGCCTTGATCCGACCTTCGCTCCCGGATTTTTCTACTACGGCTTCGACTGGGTGAGGGTAGGCGAGGGCCGGGCCTTCATGACCGGATATTACGAGCCCGAGATCGAGGGATCACGAACGCCGCAGCCGGGCTACGTGCCGATCTACCGCGCACCCTCCGATCTCGTCCGTTGCACCAAACCCGATGGGACCACCGGCCGTGGGCGCATCGACCAGACGGGCACCTGCGTCCTCTATTACACCCGGGCCGAGATCGAGGATGGCGCTCTAGCCGGCAAAGGTCTCGAGCTCGCCTGGGCGAAAGACCCGGTCGACCTGTTCTTCGTCGAGATCCAGGGTTCGGGCCGAATCCGCTTCGAGGATGGCAGCGTGATGCGGCTTGCCTACGCCAACCAGAACGGCCGCGAATATGTCGCCATCGGCCGGCTCTTGCGCGATCGCGGCATCCTGCCGCCCGGCGGCGCCAACATGCAGGCGATCCGCGACTGGATCAGGGCGAACCCCGATCAGGGCCGGGAGCTGATGCGCGAGAACCTATCCTATATCTTCTTCAAGGAACTGGTCGGCCCCGGACCGCCCGGCGCGCTTAACGTTCCGGTCACCCCGCGGGCAACAGTCGCGGCCGATCCCAACTATGTTCCCTTGGGAGCGCCGATCTACATCCACCATGCGGACCGTCGCGAGGTCGACGGCCTGTGGGTGGCGCAGGATGTCGGCGGTGCGATCAAGGGGCCCAACCGCTTTGACACCTTCTGGGGATCGGGCGCGGAGGCGGCGACAATTGCGGGCGGCATGTCCGCGAACGGCCAGTCGCTGATCCTCGTGCCGAAGGGTGTGGCGGCCCGTGCGCTCCCTCAGCCCTGAGGAATCGGCGCTCTGGGCGCGCGTTGCGGCCACCATTCGCCCGCTGTCGAGAGATCCGGTCGCCCCGATTTCTACAACGCCCGCGCCGCGTCCGAACCCGCAGCCCGCGCTGAAAGCCAAAGCGGCAAGGCCCGTACAACCCAAACCCAGGCCGCGGCCAGTCGCGGACCAGACGCTCGATGGCAGCTGGGACCGTAGGCTCATCACGGGACGTGTCGATCCTGACCGGGTCCTCGACCTTCACGGGTTGAGCCTCGACCAGGCCTGGTCAGCGATCGATCGCGGCCTCGATCAGGCACTCGCCCGCGGCGACCGCGTGCTGCTGCTGATTACCGGCCATTACCGGCCGGGCGAGCCACCGGTTCAGCGCGGAAAGATCAGGGCGGCGGTTCACGATTGGCTGGCCGCGTCTCGCCACGCTTCCGGCATCGCCGCAGTGCGCGGCGCGCACCGCCGACACGGCGGGGGCGGCAGCCTCTACATCGTATTAAAACGTAAACTATCGCGCCGATGACAGTTTCTTAACCTCGATTCATTAACGCGGGTGGACAGGCGGGTGAATCCGCCCCGCGAGGCGCATTAGGCACAATGACCGCAGGCACGGCCCAGAAAATCAGCAACGCGGTCCTCTCCTGCGTCGCCGGCTTCGCGTCCTTCCTCTTTTCGCTGGTCGCGCTCCTCTATGTGACAGAGTTCGACCAGAAGATGCTCGCAGCGCTCGTCGCCGGAACCTTCTGCCTGCTGGTCAGCTACATCGCGGCCGAGCGACCGAACAGCGAAAGCGCCCGCGCCCTGACATCGCTCAGCGAGCGGCTGCTTGCCGTGGAGGATGGCGATCTGGTGTCGCCCGCGCCGCCGCTGGTTCAGCAGAACATGCCCAAGGTCGCCGCGGCGATCGACAGCCTCTTCGCCGAGGTTCGGGCGTCGATCGAGAATGCGCATGCGCTCGGCATGTACGATCCGGTCACGTCGCTTCCGAACCGTCTGCATTTCCGCTCGGAGGCCGACAAGCTAATGAGCGAGGTCCTCGAGGGCGAACGGTCGGCCATGCTGTTTGTCGACCTCGACCGCTTCAAGCTGGTCAACGACAGTCTCGGCCACGCCCGTGGCGACCAGTTGCTGATCATGGTTGCCAATCGGCTCCGCGTGGTCGTCAACGCCGAGTTCACCGGCAGCGCCCGCACGCGTCCGCTTCTGGCACGCCTTGCCGGCGACGAGTTCACGATCTTCTTCCCCGAGATCGGGTCGGTCGCGGAAATCGAGCGCGTCGCTCGCCGGATCGTCCTCGCGATCGCCGAGCCGTTCGAGCTGTGTTCGCACAGCGTCGATATCGGCGCCTCAATCGGCGTCGCCCTTCGGCCCGAGCACGGCGCGAGCATCGAGGCCCTCATGCGCGCCGCCGATATCGCGATGTACCGCGCCAAGGCGCTGGGCGGTGGCCAATATTGCCTCTTCGACAGCGATCTTGCCGCTGACCATCAGCAGAAGATCGAAACCGAGAAGGCGTTGTCCGAAGCGGTTCTCCGCGACGAGTTCGTGCTGGCCTTCCAGCCGCAAATGAGCCTGGTCACTGGCGAAGTTTCGGGTGCTGAGGCGCTGTTGCGGTGGAATCATCCGCGCGACGGCCTCCGGCTCCCCGGCACGTTCATTCCGGTCGCCGAGCGCACGGGCCTAATTGCCGACATCGGAGAATGGGTCATCGAAGAGGTCGCCTCGACCCTCGCCAGTTGGCAGCGTGACGGCTTCGACGGGCGCCTCGGCTTCAACATTAGCCCGCGTCAGGTCGAACGCCCCGACTTCTTCGTGAAACTCCGGCATGAGTTCGCCGACGCCGACGTGCCGCTGTCGCTGATCGAACTCGAGTTCACCGAGAGCGCCGCCATGGAGGTCAGCGCCAACGTGCTCGAGGAGATCGCGACGCTGCGCAACGACGGCGCCCGCATCACCATTGACGATTTCGGCACCGGCTATTCGAACCTTGCGCGGCTTCGCGCCATGCCGCTCGATCGGGTCAAGCTCGACCCGTCCCTCATCGCCGACATCGAGGTGAGCGAGAAGGCGCGAGTGATCGTCCAGGCCGTGATTCAGCTGATCAAGGGCGTCGAGTGCGAGATCGTGGCCGAGGCAGTCGAAACCGCCGCGCAGGCCGACATGCTGCGCGCGATGGGCTGCGACACGGTCCAGGGTTATGTGTTCGCGCCGGCGATGATGGAGGAGGAGTTCCTCGCCTGGATCGGCAGCGGCCGCGGTGCGACCGTAAAGTCGGTCGCCTAAGCGAGCACCTTCCGCACGATACGCTCGTAGATGCGCGACAGCGCGCGAATATCTTCGACTGCCGCGCACTCGCCGACCTTGTGCATGGTCGCGTTGGGCAAGCCAAAATCGACCACCGGGCAAAGCTGGATCAGGAAGCGGCCGTCGGACGTCCCGCCGCTGGTCGATAGCTCGGGCTTCGCTCCCGTCTCTTCCTCGATCGCTTCAACGACGACGTCATAGAGCGGCCCCGGAGGGGTCAGGAACGCTTCGCCCGAGATTCGCGCCGTCACCTTGGCGCCGGGCGCTTCACGCTCGGCGATCTCCTCGACCAGCTTCACCAGGTCCGGCCCGCGTTGGAGATTGTTGAAGCGGATGTTGAGCTGCGCCGTGGCGTTGCCAGGGATGACATTGCTGGCATTGGTCGGCGTCGAGACCGCCGTGAATTCCAGGTTGGACGGCGGGAACTGCTCGGTCCCGTCGTCCAGGTGGAGCTCGTCCAGTGCCGCGATCACGCGGGCGAGCGGCGGCACGGGGTTGGTCGTCCGGTGCGGGTAGGCGACATGGCCCTGAACGCCCGGAACCTCGATCCACATGTTGACCGAGCCGCGGCGGCCGATCTTCACCGTGTCGCCCAGGCGGTCGACCGACGTCGGTTCGCCGATCAGGATCATGTCGGGTCGGATATTGCGCTCTTTGAGCCAGTCGATGATCCGCGGCGTGCCCCAGGTCGCATAACCTTCCTCGTCACCCGTGATGAGCAATGAGAGGGTCCCGCCGCTCGGACCCAATCGCGACAGCGCAGCGACATAGGCCGCAATCGCGCTCTTCATGTCGTTGGCGCCGCGTCCGACGAGGATGTCCTCCACGATGTCCCCGGCGAACGGATCTCCGTTCCACCCTTCTCCGGCCGGCACGACGTCGAGATGGCCGGCAAAGCCGAAATGCGGTCCACCATCACCCCTGAGCGCGACCATATTCTCGGTCGGCCCGTCGGGCGGCTCGCCCATCACCCACCGGTGCACCGTGAAGCCGAGAGGCGTCAGCGCGGACTCGAGCAGATCGAAGACCTCCCCGCTGGCGGGGGTGACGCTGGGACAGCGGATCAGCTCGGAAGCGAAGGCGACGGGGTCGATCAGCGACGTCATTCCCGCTGCCTAACAGGCCACCGCTCGCAGACAAGGAGGGCTCGTTGGAAGAACGCGTGTTGTTGCAACCACACGGTGACCGGCAAATCCCTCTGACGGTGAGAAAAAGGGGGCTTGCTTAGCCGCTACAAATGTAGCACGCTGCAATTGTAGCGCGATAAGGTCGCGCCGTGGCAGGGAGTTTGCGATGCTCGTGTGGCGTTCGATCCGGGCATTTCTGTGCGCAGGTGCCAGTATTTCGGCGATCTCGCCGGCGTTGGCCCAGCCGGCGCCATCGGCGGTTCCCGTGACCAGCGCCAAGCGCGTCTACACTCCGGCAGACTTCGCCCGCTTCGCTCCCAAGACCGCCTATGACATGCTGGCGCAGGTGCCGAGCTTCACCATCCGTGGCGCGGATACCAACGAGCGTGGCCTCGGTCAGGCCTCCGAAAACGTCCTGATCAACGGACAGCGCATCAACGACAAATCGGGCGGCGCTATCGATCAGTTGAAGCGCACCTCCGCGACCAGCGTCGAGCGCATCGAGATCGTCGAGGCTGGAAGCCTCGGCATCCCGGGGCTCGCCGGCCAGGTCGCGAACATCATTCTGAAGACCCAAGCCAAGGGCAGCGGCCAGTTCAGCTGGAACCCCGGCTTCCGGGCTCATTTCACTAAGCCGCAGTACGACAATCTCACCGTCAGCTACTCGGACAAGACCGGCCCGCTCGATTATACGGTTTCAGCTGCCGCGCTTTCTGGCCGGGGCGGGCTTGGCGGCCCGGTGTGGATCACGGACGCCAACCACAACCTCATCGAGACGCGCGATGAGGTCTATCACAGTGAATATCATGAGTTCGTGTTCAAGACGAAGCTCGGCCTCGACGGTCCCGGCTCCTCGCTCGGCAACCTCTCGCTCAATTACAATCCCTATTGGAGCCCGCAGTTTCTCGGCGATACGCGCGTGCTCGCGTCGGGCGAGCTGCGCAGCCGGACCAATCGGCAGCGAAGGCCCGGCTACAATGCGGACGTCAACAGCGATTACGAGTTCGCGCTGGGTCCCGGCCGCCTGAAGGCGATCGGGCTTTATCATCGCGAGCACGCGCCCAACACGACCACGCAGATCCTTCGCTTCGACAGCACTGGCGCGAACTCGACCGGCACGCGCTTTTTCCGCGATGCCCGCTACCTCGAATATATCGGGCGCGGCGAGTATCGCTGGAAGGGCGGCCGCAACGACTGGCAGGTCTCGTTTGAGCGAGCCTATAATTCGCTCGATCAGCGCGGCACCTTGTCCCAGCTCAATGCTCAGGGGCAGTTCGTCGAAGTTCCGTTCCCGCAGGGGACCGGCAAGGTCACCGAAGTGCGCTACGAGGGCATTGCCTCGCTCAGCCGGCCGCTCGCATCGAATCTCGACCTTCAGGTCGCCGCCGGCGCGGAAACCTCAACCCTCGACCGGGTCGACGACGATCAGCCGGCACGCAAGTTCTTCCGGCCCAAGGGCAGCGTAACTCTTGCCTGGCGGCCGGCGAAGGACTGGGACGTCAGCCTCAAGCTTCGCAGGCGCGTCGGCCAGATCGACTTCCTCGATTTCCTCGCCCAGCCGCAGCTCAGCCAGGATCGCGAGAATGCCGGCAATCCGGAGCTCGTCCCGCCCCAAAGCTGGGAAGCCGAAACCGAGTTCGCGCACGACCTTGGCAAATGGGGCAAGACCCGCCTGAACCTGCATTATTACAAGGTTACCGACATCATCGACGTCATTCCGATCGGGACGGACGGGCAGGGGATCGGCAATCTCCCGAACGCCGTGAAGGCGGGCGCCGAAACCACCAGCACCTTTCTGCTAGACCCGATCGGCTTCAGAGGCGCCAAGCTCGACTTTAACGCCGGCTTCGAATGGACCTCGGTCAAGGACCCGCTGACCGGCGTGCATCGTCCGATCAGTGGCAACTACGATCGCTGGGGCAGCGCGGAATTGCGCCATGACGTTCCCCGGACGCCTTTCGCGTGGGGCGTCAACGCCCAATACCAACATTTTGCGAAGAACTATTTCCTGACCGAGATCATCCGCGAGCTAGATATCCCATTGGCGTTCGGCGCGTTCGTCGAGCACAAGAACCTGATGGGGCTGACGGTCCGCGCCAGCGTGTTCAACGTCTTCGGCGGGCGGCACGGCCTGCACACCGTCCGCCGGGTCGTCTATTCCGGCTTCCGCGACCGCGCTCCGATCGCTTTCTACGAGAAGCATGACGACCTTGTCGGGCCGCTCTTCAACTTCTCGGTCAAAGGCACCTTCTAGCCGCCACGGTTGTTCTGCTATCGGGCGTCCATGCCCAAGATCAACCTGTCCTCGCTCGAACAAACCAATCGCACCGGTTACCCGCCGCCCTTCAACGAGCCCGTACAAGGCCGCTGGCAGCGCAAGGTCGGCGAGGCTGCGGGCCTGACTGCGCTTGGCGCCAGGCACGTGGTGCTCGAACCTGGCGCCTGGTCGAGCCAGCGTCACTGGCATGACACCGAAGACGAACTGCTCGTGATGATTTCGGGTACGGCGGTGCTCGTCGAGGACGGTGGGGAGACGGAGCTTGCTGCCGGCGACATCACCGCCTGGCCGATGGGCGAACGCAATGGCCATCATCTCATCAACCGCGGTTCCGAGCCTTGCACGTTCGTGTGCGTTAGCGCGGGCAAGCCGGGGCCGGGCGGCTATTCGGACATCGACATGATGTGGACGGCTGACGGGCAATTCGTTCACAAGGACGGCACGCCCTACGGAGACGCGCGGACGCTGTCATCGACGCCCTAGGCGGCCTTGCCTGCCTCATATTGCTCGATCACCCACGGCTCGTCCTGCGCCTTGTCGATCCATTCCGCGACGTGCGGGTGCGACAGTACGTGCTTCATGTAGATCCCGGCGAAGTTGGGCACGGCGACCCCATAGGTGATGAAGCGTGTCACGACGGGCGCATACATCATGTCCGCGGCGCACCAGTCGCCGAACAGGAAGTCGCCTGTGCCGCCGAAGCGGGCGCGGGCCTGCGCCCACAATTGCAGGACGCGGTCGATTTCGGTGCGGACTTCGTCGCTGAGTTCCTTCGGCGGGAAGCTCTTGCGAACGTTCATCGGGAGGTCCCGACGCAGATTGGCGAAGCCGGAGTGCATTTCGGCCGACATCGAGCGGGCGACGGCGCGGGCACCCTCGTCCTCCGGCCAGTAGAGCGCGTCGCCATAGCGGTCGGCAAGGAATTCGATGATCGCCAGGCTGTCCCAGACGACGATCTCGCCGTCCCACAGGATCGGCACCTTGCCGAGCGAGGGCGCAAACTCGTCGCCTTCTCGCCGCTGGTCCCAGTCGGCGTCGAACATCGGCACGACCAGCTCTTCGAACTCCTCGCCCGACTGCTTGCACGCCAGCCAGCCGCGCATCGACCAGCTCGAATAAGCGCGGTTGCCGATAATCAGCTTGAACAAGACGCTCTCCCCAAGGGTCAGCTACGTGGTGGCCGCTTCGAGGATCGCGGTCCTTAGCTCGGCGATCCCGCTACCTGTTTCGCTCGACGTCGTGAAGATGGAGGGATGCGCAGCTGGATGCTTCGCTGCCTCGACCATTGTCGTCTCATAGAGTGAGCCAAGCGCAGAGGGCTTCACCTTGTCAGCCTTGGTCAGGACGATGTGATAGCTGACCGCGGCGTCGTCGAGCATGCGCATCATCTCGCGATCGACGTCCTTGAGGCCGTGGCGGGAGTCGACCAGCACCAGCGCGCGCTTGAGGACGGTCCGGCCGCGGAGATAGTCATTCATCAGGTGCCGCCAGCGCTTGACCATTTCCTTCGGTGCCTCGGCGAAGCCGTAGCCCGGCATATCGACCAGCCGCAGGTGGAGCGGCTCGCCAACCTCGAAGAAATTGAGCTCCTGCGTCCGTCCCGGCGTGTTCGACGTCCGAGCCAGTCCCTTGCGGTTGGTGAGCGCGTTTAGAAGGGAGCTCTTGCCGACGTTCGACCTGCCCGCGAACGCGATTTCGGGCACGTCCGGGTCTGGCAGGAACTGAAGGCCCGGCGCGGACTTCAGGAACTCGACCGGGCCCGCAAACAGCTTCCTTGCGCGTTCGGCCAGTTCCTGATCCGCGGCCTCGTTCATGTGTGGACCGGGTGCGTGTCCGACAGGTGCAGCCCGTACTTGCGATAAAGGTGCCACTGCTGCGCGATCGTAAGCACGTTGTTGGTCATCCAGTAGAGCTGCAGCCCGGCCGCGAAGGGCGCCATGATGAACACCAGGAACCATGGCATGATCGCGAATATCTGCGCCTGCGCCGGGTCCATCGGCTGCGGGTTGAGCTTCATCGACAGCCACTGCGTCGCCCCGACCAGGATCGGAAGCACGCCGATGGCCAAAAAGGCGGGCGGCGTGAAGTGCAGCAGCCCGAACAGGTTGACCGGCGTCAGCGGATCCGGCGCCGACAGGTCCTTGATCCACAGCACGAACGGCTGATGCCGCATCTCGACGCTGACCAGCAGCACCTTGTAGAGCGCGTAGAAGACCGGGATCTGGAGCAGGATCGGAAGGCAGCCCGCGGCCGGGTTGATCTTCTCCGCTTGGTAGAGCTTCAGGATCTCCTGCTGCTGGCGCTGCTTGTCGTCCTTGAACCGCTCCTGCAGCGCCTTCATCTTCGGCTGGATCTTGCGCATCGCCGCCATCGACGCGAACTGCTTCTGCGCGATCGGGAACATGATCGCGCGAACGATCAGCGTCAGGCAAATGATTGCGACGCCGAAGTTGCCGGTCGCGTGGAAGAGCCCCAACAGCAGGTTGAAGATCGGCCGCATGAACCACTCGAACCAGCCCCAGTCGATCGACTTGGACAGCTTGAGGATGCCGGCCTCTTCGTAGCGGTCGAGCCAGGCCTTTTCCTTGGCGCCGGCGAACAGGCGCGTTTCAGTCGTCGATGTCTGGCCCGGACCGACATCTACCGGCGCGAGTGCGTAATCCGCCTGGTAGCCGCCGCTAGGGCTGCGGCGGAATTCGGCGTTCATGGACGACTGTGGAACGAGGGCGGTAAGCCAATATTTATCGGTGAAGCCGAGCCAGCCGGAAGCATTGTTGAACGGCTGCGGTCCCTCATCATCGAGAGTCTTGTAATCGACGCTATAGTCTGCGTTGCCGCCGAACAGGCCGATGGGCCCGACATGATTGGTCCAGCTGTCGGGGTCGTGTGACTTCTGAGCGCGGCTGACTAGGCCGATTGGCCGAATATTCAGCGGCTTGGCCGACCCGTTGGTCACGCTTTGCTGGACCGTGAACAAGTAGCCGTCATCCACGCCGATCTTGATCTGGTAGCGGGTTCCGTCGGCGGTCTGGCTCGTCAGCGTCACGGGCTGCCGCGGCTTCAGCACCGGCTGGTCTGCCGTCCAGGTCGCGTCGAGTGGCGGGACCTGGCCTGTGCCCGATGCGACCCAGCCGAACTGAGCAACATAGGCGCCAGGCGTACCAAGCGGCGACAGCAGCCGGACCGGCGCTGAATCCTTGGAGATTGTCTGGCGCTGATTGAGCAGCACCAGGTCATCGATCTGGGCGCCCTTTAGGTTGATCGACCCCGACAGCGATGACGACTGGATCCGCACCCGCGGCCCAGAGGCGAGTGCAGTGGAAACGCTTTGGACCTGTTTCGGAGTGGCGGGCCCCGCCGGCTGTGCGCTCGGTTGCGGCAGTGGTTGCTGCTTGCCGCCCTCGACCTTGGTGCTCGGCGGGTTGGCGGTCGGAAACCAGCGGTTCGCCGCCCAGGTCCAGCCGATCAGCACGAGCGCGCTGAGCACGACCGCCAGGATCAAGTTCTTGCTGTCGTTCACTGTCCAATCGATCCTTACGGTACGGGGTCGTAACCTTGCCCGCCCCACGGGTGGCAGCGGCCGATGCGTTTGAGGGCCATCCAGCCCCCGCGGGCGGCTCCATAGCGTTCTATTGCCGTGATCGCATAGGCCGAGCAGCTTGGCTGGTAGCGGCAGCTCGGCGGAAGCACCTGCGACGGGCCCTTCTGCCACGCTTTGGCAATCAGGATCATGAGCTTCGCGATCATGGCTTGCGCAGCCGGTCGAGGGCCTGGCCGAGCTCCGAGCGAAGTAGCGCAAACTCGCGTTCGATCCCCTTGGTGCGCCCGATCATCACATGATCAGCGCCGGCAAAGCCCTTTGCCGGCACGACCTCTCTCGCGAGCGCGCGGAAGCGCCGCTTCATGCGGTTGCGGACGACGGCGCCGCCGATCTTCTTCGTGACCGTAAAGCCGACACGCATCGCCGGGTCCGCGTCTTCGCGGTCGCGGACGAGCAGGATGAAGCCGGGAGTCGTGGCGCGCAGCCCTCCGTTCGCAGCCAGGAAATCGGCGCGACGGGTGATGGTGATTAGGCGCTGAGCTTCTTGCGACCGCGGGCGCGGCGAGCGTTCAGCACCTTGCGGCCGCCGACGGTCGCCATGCGGCTGCGGAACCCGTGACGCCGCTTGCGGACCAGGTTGCTCGGCTGGAAGGTGCGCTTCATCGCTCATGCCTTTAA
>Ga0207657_10002289_pt1 | contig 20750 bp, 16 predicted proteins | sample KBSC33metaG_FD_184316 | JGI IMG/M metagenome (GOLD analysis project Ga0207657, IMG submission 184316) | Corn rhizosphere microbial communities from Kellogg Biological Station, Michigan, USA - KBS C3-3 metaG (SPAdes) (version 2) | ecosystem: Host-associated > Plants > Roots > Rhizosphere > Soil ... | reverse complement strand
GGCGGCGAGGTGCACGAGCCGGTCGAGCGCGTCGCGATCGACGTGCCGGAGGAGTACATCGGCGTCGTCACGCAGCTCTTCGCGCTGCGCAAGGGACGGTTGATGCAGATGGTCAACCACGGCACCGGCTGGGCGCGGATGGAGTACCTGGTGCCGGCGCGCGGGCTGATCGGGTTCCGGACGGAGTTCCTGACGGAGACCCGCGGCGCGGGCATCCTGCATCACGTGTTCGAGGCGTGGGAGCCGTGGCACGGCGACCTGCGCACGCGGCCGACGGGCAGCCTGGTCGCCGACCGGCGCGGGTCTGCGACCGGCTTCGCGATCGCAGCGTTGCAGGAGCGGGGCTCGCTGTTCGTCGAGCCGGGCGACGAGCTCTACGAGGGGATGATCGTCGGCGAGAACTCGCGCGACAACGATCTCGACGTGAACGCCGCGAAGCCGAAGAAGCTGACGAACATGCGCGCCGCGTCGGCGGACATCCTGGTGCGCCTGATCCCGGCGCGGAAGCTGTCGCTCGAGCAGGCACTGGAGTTCATCCGCGTCGACGAGGCGATCGAGGTGACGCCGCATGCGATCCGGTTGCGCAAGATCGAGCTGTCTGCGGGGAAGCGGCAGAGTGCAGCGTCCAGGCGGAAGCGGGAGCAGGCGCCGGTTTAGCGACTCCGAGCTTCGCGGCCGTCCGTTTATTGATCTAGTCGATGGACGCTCGGCCACATGCGCTCAGCCATTGGGAGAGTGCGAGCTCTCTCAGCCCGCAGAGAGTTTCGAGGAACGTCGCGCCGCAGCCTGTGCGGGGCCGGCCCCGTTTCTGGGGACTGGCCCCGCGCCGCTGCTGACTGTCGGATGTCTGCGTGCCGCAGCCCGTTCCTGCTCCTTGTGAACGGCCGGAGTTACTTCGTTGTGGGCTGGAAGTTGTGTTGTAGGTCGTAGTGACTGACCTGGGCGCCGAGGGTGACGCCGGTTGTGGTGGAGAAGCGGTAGTGGAGGCCGGCCCAGACCCGGGCGTCTGCGACGTTCTGGAGCAGGTCCTGGACGGTGGTGAAGTGCGTCGTCGTCGTCAGCGTGGTGCCGCCGCCGGTTGCGCCGGGCACGTCGATGTTGATCGTCTGGGATTTGAGCACCGACGCGAGCACGCTCATGACGGCCGAGCTGACGCAGCCGTGCGCGCTCGGATATTCGGGGTGGTTCGGGGTCGTCAGCAGCGGCGTCCAGGTCGCGTTCGGGGCGGTTGCCGGGTTGGAGTCGAGGTCGGCGCCTCGGATCGCGGTCACGGGACGCCAGTACAAGTAGTGGTACTTGGAGTCCATGCAGGCGATCCCGGCGTCCGCGCCGACCATGTCGCCCATCGCGAAGAGCCGGACGGTGTCGACGAGGTCGAGGCCGTGGTTCGTTGCGACTTCGCGGAAGACCTGGTTGTACTGGTTGACGGTGTTCGCGTTCCAGAACTGCGCGGTCGCAGTCTGCGCAGGGGTGCGCGGGCTGCTCGCCGCGGAGCCCATCGTCTCCACCTCGTTGAGACCGGCGGCGTACTCGGGGCTGCTGATCGAAGGGGGAGCCGGCGAGCGGAACTGGTCGGCGCTCGTCAGCATGAACGGCTTCATCGAGCCCGCCCACGGCGTCTGTGCCGACTGCCCTGAAGGCGCCGGGGCGAACACCCACGTCCCCGGCGGCTGCGGCCCGACACCGAACGCGGCGGTTGCGGGTGCGTTGCGGCCGTCGCCGAAGCGGCTCGCGATCAGCTGGCTCGCGGCGGCGGCACCGACGACGATGCCCGCCAGCCTCGCCTTCTCGGGCACCTGGGCGAGCGTCACGTTCAGGTAGTCCGTGTAGGTCGACACCAGCGAGGGCGCGAGCGTCGGGAAGTAGTAGGCGAGCGTGGTGTAGGCGGCAGCTGCGACCGCCGCACGGGGTGAGGCGCCGGCGGGCGCGGTCACGGTCGAGCCGTAGGGCGTGTACCGACCGCTGATCGCCGTCACGGCGTTGTACTCGGCGGCCTGAACGTAGGCCATGTAGATCAGACCCTCGATCTGGAACTTCGTCGGCGAGAGCGTCGGCGAGAGCACCGTGCTCACGGCGATCTTGTTCCAGTCGATCGCCGACTGATTCGAGATCGACGCGCTGGCCGTCCGGGACGGGCGAGCGATTCCGCTCGCTGCACCTGCGATCCCTGCGAGGATCAGCGCTGCCGCGAGCACTCCGCAGAGCCGGAGTTGAGAGCGTTTCATGTCTGTGTCCTTTCGTCTGATGCTTTCGTGGGCAGGAAGCGGCTGGGCGCACGACGGATCACGGAGCAGTTCCGATGCTTCGATCCACGCCCGGTGGCGCAGGACTTTCGGCGTCCGGGTTTCCACCTCAGGTGCGAGGCGCGCTGTGACACCTAGGGGCGGAGCCGCCGGTCATACCGGCTCGCCCCATAGCTCTCGTTGCTCTACGGGCCTTCCAGGACCGGGACGATGACGTCGCAGAAGATGCTGAAGCCGCTCAGCTGATCGGGATGTGGCCCGTCTAGTCCAGACACGGTCTCGGAGCGGAAGTCACTGAAGTCCACTGGATCGGTTGCGTCCTCGGTGTACCCGTAGACATCGACCACAGTGACACTCCCAGCATCACGGCTCAGCGTCGGGCCACCGGTGATCGACAATCGCTCAGCAAGACCACCGTACGTCGTCGTGATCGTGGCCGTCCCCGCCAGCTGGTCGATCACGGGAGGCGCCGCCTGCGTGACCGGCCCGGCGATTGAGAGCGTGGTTGACTTGCCGGTGTTGGCTGCCGTGAACACGCCGGTCCACGTGCCGCTCTTGAAGTACGTGCCGTTGCCCGTGTCGCGGACAACGCTCGTGCCGTGAACGACGGCCGATCCCCAGACGCCGCACGTGAAATGCGGCGGGGTCGTAAACGAGAAGTGCGTGACCTGCGTCGAGCCGGCCGCGAGGGCCGTCGTCGCGGCGACGGATGCCAACACTGTGGCGATGGCGAGCGGGAGGAGCTTCGTTCGCATGATCTTGCCCCCATTCCTGGTCGGGATTTGTCCGGAAGCTAGGAATTGGGGCCTAAGATCCGGCAAGATCACGGCAAGACCGTGGCTAACTCATTGCGGCTGAAGGTGTTTCTCACCGGTTCGGTCGCAGCCGAGGCGAACGGACGGGTGCTCAACGAGGCTCGCTTCCCGGGGCGCCAAGGTCGGCTTCTCTTCGTCTACCTGGTCGCAGCCCGGAGCCGGCCGGTTCCCACGGACGAGCTCGCAGACGCGATCTGGGGGGAGTCGCCTCCGGCGACCTGGGAGAAAGCGTTGACGGTCATCGCGAGCAAGCTCCGCAGCCTGGTAGCAGAAGATGGGATCACGCTCACCAACGCGTTCGGCTGTTACCGCCTCGACCTGCCCGAGGGAACATGGGTCGACGTGTTCGCAGCCGTTCGCGACGCCCAGGACGCGGAGGCGGCGCTCGCTGCAGGCGAGCTCGACCTAGCTCGGGCGGCCGCTGAGTCGGCGGAGTCACTGGGGCGGCGGCCGTTTCTGGCCGGCGAGGACGGAACGTGGGTTGAGCAGAATCGACGCGACCTCGCCGACATCCGCGAGCGCGCATTCGCTGTCCTCGCCGATGTGTGCCTGCGTTCGGGTGTCGCGCGCGAGGCGGCAAAGTGGGCAGAGGAGCTAATCGCGCTCTCGCCGTTTCGCGAGGCTGGATACCGCCGACTGATGGAGGCACACGTCCTCGCGGGAAACCGCGCCGAGGCGCTTCGCGTCTACGAGCAGTGCCGGCAGCTTCTCGCGGAGGAGCTCGGCGCGTATCCGTCACCGGAGACAGAGTCGATCTACCGCAAAATCCTGACCGCGCCGGCTCCTGAAGACGGCGCGTCGACTGCTCCGGCCGGGCTCAATGACGTTGACAGCCCGGAGCGCATCAGTGAGGTCATCGCTGTTGGGTCTCCTGCGGCGCTTCCACCGCTGCGCGGCGCGACGGGCGAGCGCTCGCCCGCGGTTCGTCGGCGGACGGTCCTGGTCGCAGTGCTTGCGGGCGTAATCGTCGCGGCGGTCGCGGTACCGCTGTTCGGCTTGTCGAGCGGCGGGTCGCGCGGCGCGCATCTCGAGGGGAACGAAGTTGGCGCAGTCTCGGCTTCGACCGGGCACATCTTTGCCGCGATCCCGTTGTCGGCCTCGCCCGACGCGATCGCGGCCGGAGCTGGGTCGATCTGGGCGGCGATGTCCGACCGCGGGATCGTGGCGCGGATCAATCCCTCCACGAACGCGGTGCAGCAGACAATCTCGACGCCGGGAGGACCGTCGGCACTCGCGATTGGCGGAGGGTTTGTCTGGGTCGCGGATACGCTCGCCGGCACTGTCGCGCAGATCGACCCGCGGACGAACGGCGGCCAGGTCGTCGGCATGATTCGCGTCGGGAACGCGCCGTCGGGCATCGCTTACGGCTTCGGCGCCGTCTGGGTGGCCAACTCGGTCGACCGCACCGTGATCCGGATCGACCCGGTCACCGGTACCCCGAGCCCGCCGATCTCGGTCGAGGGTGGGGCGAACGGTGTCGCCGCGGGAGACGGCAGCGTCTGGGTCATCGGAGAGTCGTACGGCGTTCTCTCGCGGATCGATCCGGCCGCGCGCACGGTTGCCGGCACGACGAGCGTCAACGAGCCTGTGGCCGTCGCCCTCGGCCAGGACGCTGTGTGGGTGGCGAGTGGGGCGGACGGCACGGTGGCGAAGATCGATCCCTCGAGCGGCCGCCTAGAAGGTGCCTACCCGGTCGGCAATGAGCCGAGCGGTGTCGCCGTAGCAGCGAACGGCCACGTCTGGGTTGCCAACGCCGGCTCGGCCAGTCTGATCGAGCTCGATCCCGCGACGGGCCATGTGATCCGGGCCGTCTCCACCGGCGCACCTCCCAGCGCGGTCGCGTTCGACGGCGAGACGGCGTATGTAGCCGCCCAGGTGCCACCGAGCGCGCATCGCGGCGGCACGCTTACGCTCGCCATCGCGAACCCGCCCGGCTTCTACTCGCAGCCGATCCCGACGTCGCTCGATCCTGCCTCCGGCTATTCGGCGTGGGAACTGCTCACGCTCACAAACGACGGGCTCCTCGGCTACAGCCAAGCGGGAGGCGCCGAGACCTACAAGATTGTCCCCGACCTGGCAGCCGGTCTCCCGACGATTAGCGACGGCGGCCTCACGTACACCTTCCAGCTGCGCAAGGGAATCCACTACTCGAACGGCGGGGTCGTCCAGCCCGCGGACATCCGCCGCGGGATCGAGCGTGCACTACTCCAAAGCGGCGACGAGTTTCCGAAACTCCTTCCCTACCTTGCCGTGATCGAAGGCGGTCGCGGCTGCGTAACGGGTAAGCGCTGCGACCTCACGCGCGGCATCACGACCAGCCCGGGATCGAGCACGGTGACATTCCATCTCAGCAAGCCCGACCCCGACTTCCTGTTCAAGCTCGCGCTGCCTGTCTACGACGCCGTGCCGTCCTCGACGCCGCTTCACGCGCCGCTGCCGCTGCCCGCGACCGGCCCGTACAGGATCGCCGGCTGGAGGCGGAAAGGTGTCGTCGTGCTCGTCCGCAACACGCGCTTCCGTGTCTGGTCGACGGAGGCGCAGCCGCAGGGTTATCCGGACAAGATCGTCGAGCGCTACCGCTATACGGGCGCCGCTGCAATCCATGCGGTCGAGCGCGGCAGAGCCGACATCACGGCAAACGGCTTCGACCAGACCTGGCCGCCCGCTCTCGCGGCCTCCCTCCGGAGGCGATACCTGGGCCAGCTTTACCCTGCGTCGCAGCTCACGATCCTCGGGCTCTGGCTGAACACGAGGCTCGCGCCGTTCAACGACGTACGCGTCCGGCAGGCGTTCAATCTTGCGATCGACCACAACCGGCTCGCCGAGATCAACGCCGGCGGGGTGGCATGCCAGTTCCTCCCGCCGAACCTGAACGGCTACAGCTACTACTGCCCCTACAAAGGGCCAAATCTGACGAAGGCTCGTCGTCTCGTCGCCGAGTCCGGTACCAAGGGACAGTCAGTCACGATCTGGCTCTACGACATACCGGCCGGGCACCAGAACGCCGCCTACCTGATCCCGCTCCTAAAAAGCATCGGGTACAAGGCTCGCGTCCAATACGTTCCACACGACGAGCCGCACACCTGGCGCCCCCACCGCCAGGCGGGCGTACAAGGCTGGGGCGCTGACTACCCCTCCGCCAACAATGTCTTCCTCGAGTTCCTCTGCAGCTCCATCACGAACGACCCGAAGACGAATCTGAACTTCGCAGGGCTATGCGACCGGCAGCTGGACGCGCAGGTCGCCCGTGCGCGCTCGCTTGAGTCGACCAACCCCGCCGCGGCGACCGGCGCCTGGCACAGCGCCGACCGCATGCTGACCGACGACGCGCCGTGGGTGCCGATGAAGATCTTCCTCTCGACCGACTTCGTCTCCCACCGGGTCGGTAACTACAAGTACTGCTGGCTATCGGGGGGAAGCGGGTTGACCGGCGCGTGCCTCGACCAGCTCTGGGTGCGATAGGCCCGCCCCGACAGCAAGCTTATAACCGCATAGGAAGAACCGAAGTCGACGAAGAAACAGCTCGCGCGGCAATCTAGGCGCGATCTTGGCGGATTCTAGGCGCCCATTTCTAACGTGGCGCGCGAGGATCGTGAACAGAACGCTCACCTGCGACTGCGGATTCACCGCCCAAGCGTACGACGACGTCGGACTCGCCAAAGAGGTTCGCCGTCACGCCTGGGAAGCCCACCGGATGCCCCTCTCGAACGACGAAGCACTGCTGCTCCTCTTCCACGCCCAGCTGGCAGACGTGACCTCCATCTCCTGGCGACGGTCGGAAACTGAGGAGCGATGAATCCTCCTTTCTGAGCGCGAGCATCCTCCGGGGTAGAGGGAAGGCGCGCTAAAGCGCCTTCTTCAGCACGATCCGTTAGCCATCGCGCTTACGGGGCGGCCCGGGTGAATGACAGCAGGGGCGCCGCCGCTGTACTGCCGCGTGCGCCTCCGTGCTGACGGCGTTACTTAGCCTTGTCTGGCGGCAGTCGGAGCGTCTCGGCTCACTTGCGACACCACGGCCTTCGTCCGATCTTGTTTGGCGCCATTCCCGAATGCTCAGCCAGGGAAGAGTTCTGGCTCTCTCGGCACGGAGGGGAGGTGCGCGTCCAGCGCGAGCGTCTCGGGCAGGGTTTCCAGTGCTCTAACGTCGCCTCTGCGTTGCTCCTGTGAACCTGCAGGTCGCTCCTGGAGCGACTTTCGAACTCGCGACGTCGTTCTCATATCGAGAGGCGTTGCGACATTCGCCATGATGACGCTGTGGTGGCGCGGACGTCCGAGGACCTCGATGCACGGGTGCGTCGCGTCCACCACGACGTCGTCGATCTCCATTTCGACCTGCTTCTCCATCTCTACGAGAAGCGTGTCAACCAGTACGAAGGGGTCGGCGTCCTCGGACGCGAGTTCTGGCAGCAGCTCCGCGACGGCGGGATCGGGCTGGTCGGCGCCGCGATCTTCCTCGATGACCGGTATCTGCCGGAGCTTGCGCTTCGCGTAGCGATCGATCAGCTCGCGCTCCTCCACGAGGAGGTGGCGCACGATTCTCGGTTCGTCGTCTGCCGCAATAGCGGCGAGATCGAGGCCGCACGGGCCGACGGCCGGATCGCGATCCTGCTCACGATGGAGGGAGTCGAGCCGCTCGGCGCCGACATCCACCTGCTCCGCGCCTTCCACGAACTGGGCGTGCGCTGCGTCGGTCTCACCCATGTTCGCCGCAACCTGGCAGGCGACGGCGGACTGATCGCCCCGACGGGCTCGTCGCCGCAAGGACTCTCTCCGTTCGGTAACGCCGTCGTAGATGCCTGTGAGGACCTGGGCATCCTGATCGACCTAGCGCACCTGAATCCCGCCGGCGTCGACGATGTAATCGCTCGCACGCGTGGACCGTTGGTGATCAGCCACACCAATCCGCGCCGCTTCTACAACGTCGAGCGGAACAGCAGCGACGAGCAGATGCTTGCGGTAGCCGAGCGGGGCGGAGTCGTCGGCATCAGCTCAGTGCTGCTCAGTCCGTCAGCGGACGGCGCCACCGCCGCGGCCTTCGCGGATCAGGTCGCCTACGTTGCCGATCTGATCGGGATCGACCACGTCGGTCTCGGCCTCGACTTCTTCGACTTCATCTATCGCGCTATGACGCCCGAGGAAAAGGGGGCATTCGAGCAGCACCTCGCGAGAGTGCATCTTCCCCCTGACCTGCTCGACCACGGCGACGCCCCGACCGTCACCCGGCTGCTGATTGAACACGGTTTTAGCGATGCCGACATTGCGAAGGTCCTGCGCGAGAACTGGCTACGGGTACTGCGCAGCAGCGAGCGTCCCGGCGGCTGACCTGACCGTCGCCGAACCGCCGGCAGGCCGCGGACGCCAAGGCTCATCGATCTCCGGGAGATGCACTGGGTTACGACCGCGCCGTTGCCAGAGGTTCCGCGTCGGCACAGATCGATTCATAGCCGGGTAAAGATTCCGACTACCTCGTGGAGTCGTCTCATTAGATGGCCGGATCTCGCCGCGGAGCCACCCTCGACGAGCTGCGCGCGATCTACGAAGGACGGTTAGCCGAGCTGACGCGTGTCGCCAGAGCCATTGTCGGCGATGCGACCAGCGCCGAAGACGTAGTCCAGGAGGCGTTTGTGCGAGCGGTCAGGCAGCGAGCGAGCTACGACGGGCGCGGCAGCCTGAACGGCTGGGTATGGCAGATCGTCGTGAACGCTGCGCGGGATGCTCGGATCGACCGCAGGGAGTCGGATCAGCTCGAGGTGGATCGGCCGGACGTTCCCGCCGCCGACGAGGATCCACGGCGCGCGGTTGTCCGGGAGGCGGTCGAGCAGCTCCCGGAGCGGCAGCGGCTCGTCCTCTTCCTTCGCTACTACGCCGACCTCGACTACGGCGCGATCGCCGCCGCAGTCGCGATCAGCGAGGGAACGGTCGCGGCGACACTCCACAGCGCCCATCAACGCCTGCGCTTGCTTCTGGCAGAGGTGCCACGGTGAGTCCGTTCGCTTCGATCGCCGACGCACTCGACGTGCTCGTCGACGAGCCGCTGGTTGAGCCCGACTGGCAGACAGTCCTTCGTCTCGCAGGTGTCGAGCAGCAAGCGGTGCATCAACGCCGGCAGCAGGAGAGGTTCCCTCAGCGAGCGCCCCGGCGGCTCGTCGTCGCGTTCGTGACAGCGCTTGTCGCGATTCTCGCGGCGACCGCGCTTGCGACCGGGCTGGCCGATCGCTTCAGCGCTTGGATCTCGGGAAAGCCCGGCAGCCCGGCTCCGTCCGCAGTCCAACAAGGGTTCAACGCACGCAATCGTGGCTCACTTGCCGCCTTCCCGGTCGGGACGAAGCTGAGACTGCTTCTGAGAAAGCGCGTCAGCGGGACGAGCTTCGACCTTCTCGGCTTTCGCAATGGTGACGCCTATTGCCTCCGGCTCGTCCGCAGCGACCGGCCCGGGGGGCGCGGCTCCAACCAGTGCCTGCGCGCCGATGAGTTGAGCGGACACGCCGCGCTTGTCGCCGACAACGTCTGGTTCCGTGTCGGCAACCCGGAGATCTCGATCACCGGTATCTACGGCTTCGCCTCCGACGATGTGCGCTCGGTTCGCGTGACCCGCGCGCGCGATCGCTCGGTGGCGACGGTGAGCAACAACGTCTTTCTGTCGCTGCGTGGCCAGCCCTCCGGCTCGGTGCAGCATCACCCGAAACCCAACCCGGTCGAGGCAGTCTCCGCGCTCATGCGCGACGGTGGCGTTCGCAACATCCCCTACGTGATTTCCGGCGGCGGCATCCTTCCCGGCGGAGTACGCCCAAGCGTTCCGAGTTACTTCGCTCCGTCGCGCCCGCGTTCCATACCGGGCGCACCTACCAAGGTCACCGCTCCGATCAAGCATCCAGCTGTCGGCTGGATCCTGCGCAGGGAGAAGCGCGGATCGCCGCTTCCGGTGCAGCACAACCTCAACCTGTTCCCGAAGCTCGACTTCGGACGGCTCATTCAGCCAGACCCCGACGACCCGCTTCGGATCGGCCTTGGCATCGGCCCGGCACACGGCATGACGCGCGGACATCCGGTGCGCGGAAAGTGGATCTGCCTGATCGAGTTCGACTCGCTCACCGTCGCCGGAGGGTCGTCAGGCTGCGGACCGCTGCTCGGCGCAGGACGCCCGATTGGACTCGGCTCCTGGTTCGAGTCGCCGATCACTCACTTCAACGGCGTTGTCGCCGACGGAATCACGAAGGTCGCCGCGTTCCTCTCCGATGGCCGCGAGGTGCCCGCGGCACTGCGCGACAACGTCTTCGCGGTTGCCGTCCCGCAGGCATCACTTCCCGGTGAGATCGTTGGCTACAACGCCTCCGGTCGGGTCGTCGCCATCGTGCAATTGCAGGCGAACGCCGTCGTCAAGCCCTGCCCGCCGGCTGAGTTCCCGACCCCGGTGTCGCAGCTCCCGTCGCCCGAGAAGTGGGAGCAGATTGACCTCGGCTCGCTCACAGTCGGCGGCGAGCAGATCCTTGGAAAGACGCCGGCTGAGGTGACGGCGATTCTCGGCGAGCCCACCTTGACCCGGCCCCGCGCGCAAGTGACAAGCGGCGTAAACGGGGTCTTCGAGATCCCCGAGTTCCGTTACGGCGGGACGATGCCCTCAACGCTTGGCCTTTCGATCAGCTTCGCGAAGCGCGGCGCAAGGATCGTTGCCAACACTCTCTATTTCCAGGCCCCGTCGCTTGTTGATGCGCGCCTAGGGCATCTTCTTCGTCTACAGCCGACGGAGCTGCAGCGGCTTCTCGTACGCACCTACGGGAGGCATTATCGGCTCACCTCCCGCTACGGCAGTTCGCCCTTCCTCGTCGGTCAGCTGCAATGCGGAGGATCGTTCCACGCGAAGATTGGAACGAAGGCGATCGACTTCGGCCTCAATCCTTCCCGTCCCTCCCGGCCGTACCTCGTCATCCGGGCGAGCGGCCCATGAGCTGACGGACCATTCCGCTGTAACGCCACAGCCCGAACCACTAGTTCGAGCGCTTGAGGAGACGGAACCGCCGCCGTACCGTGTGACCGATGAGCGTTCCGGACGTGATCGACCGGTTGCGCGCGATCGAGTCGGCGTCGCCTCCGTCGAACGGCGTCGCCTGCTTCGCACGCCTCTACCGCGAGGTGACCGAGGGCGTGAACGCGGAGCTCGAGCACCGCGCCGTCGCCGACGCCCGCTTCATCGCCGAGCTCGACGTCTGCTTCGCCGGGCTCTTCTTCAGCGCCTTCGACGCGCACCACCGCAAGCCGGGCAGCGAGCCGCCGGCGTGGCGGCCGCTGTTCGCAGGCCAGTCGGCCCGCGGCGTCGCTCCGCTGCAGTTCGCGCTCGCCGGCATGAACGCGCACATCAACCGCGACCTACCCGTCGCGCTCGTCACCACCTGCCGTGCGCTCACGCTCGATCTGAGCGAGACCACGCCCGAGCACGCCGACTTCGTGCGCGTCAACACGTTGCTCGCGCAGGTCGAGCAGAAGATCAAGCGCTCCTACGTCACCGGCTGGCTCGCGGCCGTCGACCGTCTCGTGCACCGTTTCGATCGGATCGACGACGTCGTCGCGATGTGGGACGTCGCCCGCGCGCGCGACGCCGCCTGGACGAACGCCCAGGCGCTCTGGGCGTTGCACGGAGATCCCGCGCTCGAGTCCGAGTTCCTCGGGACGCTCGACCGGATGGTCGGGCTCGCGAGCCGCGGCTTCCTCATCCCCGCCGACTCGCTGCTCCAGAAGCTCGGCCGCCGCCTGAGGACCTAACGGTCGATGGCGACGACCGTCGGGCCCGGGACCGCGGCCGGCGGCGCGACGGGCTCGTGGATGCGCGTCAGCTCGGCGAGTAGCAGCAGGCCCACGCCGATCGCGATCACACCACCGAGAGACCGTGCGCGCTCGAGGTGCGCCGCATGCAACGCACCCCAGGCCGTCAGGTAGCTCCAGCCCGCGAGCGCTGCGCTGTACACGAGGATCAACCCACGGTCGCGGTCGACCGGTGCCAGCCCGAACAGTCGCAGCGCCCGGTCGGGGCGCTCGCGGTAGAGGCCGAGCCCCAGCTCGCCCTCGAGCGCCTGCGCGCGGCGCAGCGCGTAGTCGGACAGCTGGCTGTTCCGCAGCTCGTAGAGCAGCACGCCGAGCGTCGCCGTCAGCCCCAGCAGCCCGACGGCGAGCAGCTCCGCCGCCGAGCCGGGATGGCCCAGCACGGCGACCGCCGCACCGCTCAGCGCCGGTACGAGCGCGAGCAGCTTGAACCGGACATCGGTGAGCGTGCGCAGCAGATCGGTGGTCTGCTGGTAGTCGACCCGCAGCCGGTCGGCGTCACTCGGCACTCGTCTGCTCCGGCGCCCGCTTCGCCTGCGGAACGATCGACGTCAGCGTGTCCTGGGCCCAGCGCTCGCTGAAGCCGGCGACGAACCCGATGACCAGCAGCGCGAGTCGCCGGTTGTCGGTGCTCTCGCCCGCCGCGACCGGCAGATGCAACAGCCCGCCGCTGAACGCGAACGAGATGGCCATCGCGAATGCACCGCCGATCAGCGGACGCAGCCCGCCCAGGAAGCACGGATACCCGCCGACATCGGTTGCGAGCTCGAACTTGCCGCTGTTGATGCGCTGCACGACGCTCACCACCGCACCGACCGCACCGGCGATCAGCGCCGCGACCGGCGTCGCCCACGCGAGCGTCAGATAGATCGCCGCGAAGACCGAGAGGGCGGCGGTGACCAGCACCATCCCGGCGAAATACGCCATCTGCGCCTGACCGTTCGCGGCCTCGTGGTAGTACGCCTCGGCCTTGTCGATCGCCGCGCGCTCCTTGGCGACGGCGTCGGCGATCGCAGCCTCGCTGGAGCTGCCCGCTCGGGCGTCGACGAGGCTGAGGAGATGGGACGCCGACTGGAACACGAGCTGCATGCAGATGCGCTGCCGAACGCTCTTGAGGACCGCGTTCGCGCGCACCGCGAGCTCGTCGCACCGATGAAGCTGCTCTGCGACCTCGGGGAACTCCTGCGTCGCCCAGTCCGTCTCGCGATGGAATCCCCACAACGGTCCGAGCGCACCCCGGAGCCGCTTCTTCTGCGTCAACGCGACGGCGCTCTCGATGTGCGAGCACCAGTACGTGTTGACCAGCTCCCCATGGCGTTTCTCGAACGCGACGCGCGCGTCGTCGAATGCCTGCGCAGCGTGCGCGTTCCGGCGAGCGCCTTCGCGGTGGTGCCACCAGTTGAAGTGGGCGTACACGACCTCGCTGAATGTGACCGCGTGTGAATCGCTCACCGGTTGTGCGGCGACGGTGATCGTCTCGCTGGGAGCTCCGACGAGCGGCTGCGTCATCTCGGTCATGGCTTGACCTCCGGTCGTTTCACGCAGCCGCTTGCGTGGTCCAGAACGAAAGCACAGACGGGCGAAAAGCGCGTTCCCTCGGATGAGTGATTGGCGTGGCGACCTGCGAGGACTAACGTGCGCGCGCACGTCGACCTGCGGCATCCGGGCGATCGAAGGAGGCCGCAATGGCGACGCGCACGATCACCGCTCCGCGCATCACACGAGTTGCGGTTCATCCGCACTCCGACGCCGCAACCCACTACCGCGCCGCGCGAGAGCACGCCGCGCGGGCGGGCGTGTTCCGGGCGCACCCGGGCCTGAACCTGAAGTTCTTCGGGGGGAAGACGATCGAGCACCTGACGTTCACGCACGTCTACCTCGGCGGCAAGAAGGCGTGGAGCGTCGACGACATCGCAGCGATCGACCACGCGCTGCCCGCGGCGATGCAGGACCCGCACCTCAACAACGTGCTCGCGCAGTACTACGCGGACGGAAAGCCCACGACCGCCTTCAAGCCGTCACGGATCCTCGAGGATCCGCTGCCGGCGATCGTCCACCGCGACACGATCGAGTCGATCGTCGCATCGCTCGACCGGGCGAACGGACTGTCCGGCTTCGATCTCGCGAGCAGCGTCTTCTGCTTCCTGTTGCCGCGCGGCGTCGTCCTCGTCGACGGCGACTCGGGTGCGAAAGCCGAGCACGACGGCGACGATGACGACGACGAGCCGCAGTTCAATCCGACGCTCCGCGAGCAGAACGAGGCCGACGACTCCAAGCACGGGCTCGGCGGCTTCCACGGGTCGCTCCATCCGCACGGCGCCAGGACCGAGACCGTCTACTACGCGGTCGGCGTCTACTCCGAAGGCGGCAACGGCATCGTCGCGTTCGACGAGCCGTGGAAGAGCATCTGCGCGACCTTCTACCACGAGCTCTGCGAAGCGCGGACCGACCCGGACGTCGAGGACGCGATCAAGCTCGGCGACACGCCGGCGGCCGACAAGCTGATCGGCTGGTACTCGCCGAAGGGCGGCGAGATCGGCGACATCCCGATGGAGGAAGCAGGCGCGCGCCTCGGGACGGTGATGCGCGAGGTGCCGCTCGCAAACGGCAAAGGGACCGTCCCGATCCAGCTGATGTGGTCGAACGCGGTCGGCGGCCCCGAAGGCCCGATCGCGCGAAAGCACACGCGGAGCCCGAGTGGGTAGACGCGTCCTGCCGGTCCTCCTGGTCGCCGGCGTGTTCGCCGCTGCTACGTCGACGGTGCGCGCGCTCACGTCGATCGACGTCGGCAAGACGGTGCCGCTCCGTCACCAGACGAAGACGAGCGGCTGCGCGCTGGGGCCGCTCCCCGACCGCCGCTGCTCGCCGGGGGCGTACTCCAGCAAGCTGACGAAGCGCGTCATCTGCAGCCCGACCTTCAGGACCGGGCCGATCCGCAACGTGCCGCTCTCGGTGAAGCACCAGGTCGAAGCGGCGTACGGGATGACGCCGCGCTCATACGGCTCGACGCTCGAGATCGATCACATCATCAGCCTCGAGCTCGGAGGCTCGAACGATCCGCGCAACCTGTACCCCGAACGCGCGACGTTCGCGGACGGGTCACCCGGCTACCACGTCAAGGACAAGCTCGAGAACGCGACCCACCGTGCGGTGTGCGCCGGGACGATCGGCCTGCGCGCCGCGCAGCGGCAGATCGCAGGCAACTGGGAGCTCCTCTACCAGAAGGTGTTCGGCGTCGCGCCGCAGGGCTAGACGCGCAATCTCGACGAGAGAGGTTCACGCATGCCGGTCGACGAAAGACATCGCGCCGACGCCGTCTTCGAGGGCGGCGGGGTGAAGGGAATCGCGTTTGCCGGCGCGATCGCCGCAGCCGAACGGGACGCAGGGGTGAAGGAGTGGGTCAACCTCGCGGGAACGTCCGCGGGCTCGATCGTGTCCGCGCTGCTCGTGGCCGGCTACGGCTCGTCGGGGCTCAAGATGATCCTGGCGGACGCGAAGTACCCGGAGTTCGCCGACTGCGGCTTCGGCGGCAAGTGGGTCGGCGGTCTCTACAGCGCCGTCTTCCGCCGCCGCGGGCTCGCACCCGGCAACTACTTCAAGGAGTGGCTGAGCGAGCAGCTCGCCGCCTCGCCGCTGGCGCGCGAGCTCGGCAAGAGCGAGCTGACCTTCGCCGACGTCCGACGCCGGGACCTGCCGCCGCGCGACGAGCTGCCGGACATCACCGACGCGCAGTACGCACGCGCGACGTACCGGCTGCACGTGATCACCTCCGACGTCACGAGCGGGCGGATGGCGATCCTGCCGGACGACCTGCCCCGCTACGAAGACGAGCACGGCACGCCGCTGGAAAAGGACAGCTTCCCGATCGTCGACGCCGTCCGGATGAGCATGAGCTATCCGTTCCTGTTCGCGCCCGTGACGCTGTACCAGGGCGGGAAGCCCTACTACATGGTCGACGGCGGGCTGCTCTCGAACTTCCCGATCTGGATGTTCGACAGCCCGAACCCGAAGCGTCCGACCTGGGGGTTCCGGCTCCACGGCGGGACGAGCGACCACGAGAACCTGCCGTATCGCAAGATCCCGCGCCCGCTCTGGGCGGTGCCCCTGCTGAAGGCGATGTTCTCGGCAGCGACCGAGGCCTGGGATCGCGCGCACATGGAGCAGGTCGTCTCGGCGCGTACCGTCAGCATCCCGACGCACGACGTGAAGACCACGAACTTCAACCTGACGGTCGCCGAGGCGAGCGGCCTCTACGACTGGGGTGACGCCGCCGCGAAGGCGTTCTTCGCCGCCGCGGAGCAGCAGGCATACCTCAACTCGTTCTCGCAGCCGGTCGCGCCCGTCGCGAAGCCGTCCGCGGTCGCGGCGGAAGAGAAGGTGACGGCGAAGGTCTAGCGACGCGTGCCGTCGGTCAGGGCGTGTCGACCGGAACGTCGTAGAACTCGACCGCCGTCCGCGAACCGCCGGCCGGGTTCAGCTGGTTGAGCGGCTCGTCCCCGCGGCGCGCCTCCTCGGTCTCGAACAAGGTGATGATTGCGGGCCTGCTCGACGGCCTCGTCGGCGTTGGCGCGATCTCCCTGAAACGTCGCGACAGGTGACCGACGTTGCTGCACGAGTCTGCGACTCTCGCGAAACTCTCGGTTCCCGACAACCGGAAGGAGCGTCATGAGCAAGGAGATCCTCTGTGCCTTCGGTGTCCACTGCGACGCGGTGGCAGGTTGGCTCGGGTCGTACGGCGGCGAGGATTCTCCCTGCGACATCTCGCGCGGCGTGTTCGCCGCCGAGGTCGGGATGCCTCGGTTGTTGAAGCTGTTCGACAAGTACCGCCTGAAGACCACGTGGTTCATCCCGGGGCACACCGCCGAGAGCTTCCCGCGCGAGACCGCGCTGGTCGTCGAGGCGGCGCACGAGATCGGCCTGCACGGCTACTCGCACGAGAACCCGCTTTCCATGTCCGCCGACCAGGAGCGCGCCGTCCTGGCCAAGAGCATCGAGGTGCTCGAGCGCGCGAGCGGCCGGCGGCCGACCGGGTACGTGGCGCCCTGGTGGGAGTTCTCCCAGGTCACGAACTCACTCCTGCTCGAGCACGGCATCACCTACGACAACAGCCTCATGCACGACGACTTCCACCCCTACTACGTCCGCGTCGGCGACAGCTGGACGCCGATCGACTACGCGCAGCCCGCGGAGTCGTGGATGAAGCCGTTCGAGAAAGGCGACGAGACCGACCTGATCGAGATCCCCGGTAGCTGGTACCTCGACGACCTGCCGCCGATGATGTTCATCAAGTCGTCGCCGAACAGCCACGGGTTCGTCAACCCCCGGCAGCTCGAGGAGATCTGGCGCGACCAGTTCGACTACGTGTATCGCGAATACGACTACGCGGTCTTCCCGATCACGATCCACCCGGACGTCAGCGGGCGCCCACAGGTCCTGCTCATGCTCGAGCGGTTCATCGAGCACATCAACGGGCACGAAGGCGCACGCTGGGTCACGTTCGACGAGCTGGCCACCGACTTCGCGCGCCGCGTCCCCGCCCCGAGCAGCGTGCGAACCTAGTCGGCGAGGCGCCGGAACAGCTCGCTCCACGCCGCCACGCCCTCGTCGAGGCGGCTGAGCCGGAAGAACTCGTTCGGCGCATGCAGGTTCTCGTCCGCGGTCGAGAACGAGAAGAGCAACGTCTTCAGTCCGAGGTGCCGCTCGAACAACACCGCGGCCGGCAGGGTGCCGCCGATCCGCACCAGCAACGCCTCCTCCTCGTAGACCGTGCCCAGCGCACCGAGCGCGGCGACGACGGCCGGATGATCGCTCGCGATCGCGTAGGCCGGCACCGCGCCGGGCTGCTGCTCCGCCGAGACGCGCACCGCTGCGGGAGCGACACCCGAGATGTGCGACGCGATTGCCGCGAAGACGCGGTCCGGGTCCTGATCGGGGACGAGCCGGCACGTGATGTGCGCGGTCGCTCTGCTCGGGATGACGGTGAACGCGCCGCCGCCGCGGAGCTCGTTCACCTCGAGCGTCGGCCGCGTCCAGAGACGCTCGAGGGTCGAGTACGACGCCTCGCCGTGCAGGAGCGGCGCGCCCGTCTCGCGCCGGTAGCTCTCGTCGTCGAAGGCGATCCGCGCAAGCGCGTCGCGATCGTCCGCCGACAGCTCCACGACGTCGTCGTAGAAGCCCGGCACGGCGACCCGGCCGTCGGCATCGTGCAGTGACGCGACGATCTCCGCGAGCGCGTGATTCGGATTGAGCACCGCGCCGCCGTGCCGGCCCGAATGCAAATCAGTCGCCGGTCCGACGACCTCGACGTCGAGACCGAGCAGGCCCTTCGCCGCGATCGCGATCGACGGCTCGCTCGCGCGCCACATCGCGCCGTCCGCAGACACGACGAGGTCGGCAGCGAGCTCGTCGCGGTGCTCGTCGAGGAAGCGCGCCAGGCTGGGGCTCCCGATCTCCTCCTCGCCCTCGAACAGGAACCGCAGGTTCACGCCGGCGGCCGCGCGTGACGCCTCGAGCGCGACCACCACCGGGCCCTTGTCGTCGGTCGCGCCCCGGCCGTAGAGGCGGCCGTCGCGGATGCTCGGCTCGAACGGCGGCGTCTGCCACGCCGACTCGTCGCCCGGCGGCTGCACGTCGTAGTGCCCGTACACGAGCACGGTCGGCGCCTCGTCGGCGACGATCCGCTCACCGAGCACGACCGGATGCCCCTCGGTCTCGACGACGCGGCCGTTCGCGAAGGCGAGCTGTGCCGCGAGCCAGTCCGCCGCGCGGCGCAGGTCGCCGGTCCGTGCCGCGTCGAGGCTGACGCTCGGGATCGCCACGAACTCGGCCAGCGCCGAGCGAAGGCGCTCAGAAGATGGAATGTCCGCCATCGATCGAGAGCACCTGGCCCGTCACCCACGCAGACTCGTCGGCGACGAAGAAGAGCACGCCGTTCGCGATGTCCTCGGGCGTCCCGAGCCGCCGCGTCGCGATGCCGTCGAGCAGGCGACGCTGGCCGTCGGCGCCGTAGCTCTCCCACTGCGCGATCGACGTCGGATTCGAGAGCACGAAACCGGGGGCGATCGAGTTGACGGTGATCCCGAACGGCCCGAGCTCGTGCGCGGTCTGCCGCGTGAAGCCGATCTGGCCCGCCTTGGCGCTCGCGTAGGCCTGAATGCCCGTCAAGCTGACGCTCCGCCCGGCCCCCGACGAGATGTTGACGATCCGGCCGTGCCGGCGCTCCTTCATGCCGGGCGCCACCGCCCGCGTGCAGACGAACGTGCTCGTCAGGTTCGCGTCGATCACCGCGCGCCAGTCATCGACCGACACCTCTTCGAGCGGCCGGCCGACCTGGCCGGCGACGCCGCCGGCATTGTTGACGAGGATGTCGATCCGGCCGATCTCGGCCACGAGCTTCGACACCTGAGCCTCGTCGCTGACGTCGACCGTGTCGCGGTCGTGCCCATGCACGACAGCGCCGTGCGCCTCGAGCGCCGCGGCGATGCCGGCGCCGATCCCGTGCGCGGTGCCGGTGACGAGCGCGACCCGGCCCGTCAGGTCAGGCATCCCACCCGTCCTCGAGCAACGCCCGCACCTCCTCGACACCCGCCGTCCAGACACGCAGGACGTCGGCCTCCGGCCGCTCGTAGGCGCCGCCGAGGGAGCCGTCGCCGAGCAGCTCGCGCACCTCGCGCGGATCGAGCTCGCGCAGCTTCGAGACGTCGGCCATCGGCTTCGGCTCGGAGGGAAGAGCGACGCCGTCCAGGCGCGTCCACGGGAAGTTCTCGAACCACGAGGCGTGCGTCGCGTTCGGGTCGATCTCGTTCACGACCGCACGCACCCGCTCGCCGGCCCACCAGTTATGCCATTGCACCGCAGCGCCGGCGTGTGTCTCGGCCCACGTCTCGACGGCGCGGCGGCCGCCGTCGTTGCCGCCGTGCCCGTTCACGAACAGGAAGCGCTTGAACCCCTGGTCGGCGAACGAGTCGAGCAGGTCGACGAGCAGCGCCGAGTACGTCTCGACCTGCAGCGTGGGGCTGCCCGGGTACGCGGCGAAGTACGGCGTCAGCCCGTAGGGCAGCGACGGCATGACGAGCACGCCGAGCGGATCGGCGGCTTCGACCGAGACGCGCTCGGACAGGATCCGGTCGACGCCGAGCGACAGGTACCCGTGCTGCTCGACCGAGCCGAGCGGGATCACCAGCCGGTCGTCCCGCTGCAGGTACTCCTCGACCTGCATCCAGTTGCAGTCCTCGATCTTCACGGCGCAATCCCTTCGTAGGCTTCGGCGACGGACAACAGCACGGCGTCGTTGCCGGCGGCGGCGGCGAGCTGGAGCCCGGCCGGCAGCGAGCCGTCGGCGAGGCCGCAGGGCAGCGAGATCGCGGGCACACCGGCGATGTTGTACGGGCCGGTGAACCGTCCCTCGACATCACCCTCCGGCGTGCCGAACGGCGGGTCCTCGGGCGGTGCCTCGTAGGCGACGGTCGGCCCGGCCAGCACCGGAACATCGGCGAAGACCCGCGCGAACGCAGCGGTGATCCGTTCCTTGTCGGCCAGCGCCGCGCGGTAGTCGTCGTCGGAGACCCGCGCGCCGAGCTCGAGCAACGCGCGCGTGCCGGCGCCGTAGCCGTCGGCTTCGCGCGCGAAGCGCTCGCGGTGCACCTCCCACGCCTCGCGCATTGCGATCGCGCCGAGCGCGTCGTCGACGAGCTCGAGCTCCGGAATGTCGACGTCGACGAGCTCGAAGCCCGCCGCTGCGAGTGCCGCGATCGCCTCGTGCGTCCGCTCGCGGACGCCGGGAGTCAGATCCGGATCGTCGAGCTGGCGACGGAGCACGCCGAGTCGCGACGGCGGAGCCGCGTCGAGCGCGACGCCCGCCAGCACCTCGAGCAGGCGC
>Ga0207657_10002286_pt1 | contig 20777 bp, 19 predicted proteins | sample KBSC33metaG_FD_184316 | JGI IMG/M metagenome (GOLD analysis project Ga0207657, IMG submission 184316) | Corn rhizosphere microbial communities from Kellogg Biological Station, Michigan, USA - KBS C3-3 metaG (SPAdes) (version 2) | ecosystem: Host-associated > Plants > Roots > Rhizosphere > Soil ... | reverse complement strand
CCCAGTTCATGCCCGGGACCGGCCGGCTGCAGGGGCTGCAAAACCCCTACGATCCGGCTGAGGCGCTCTGGCGCTCGGCGCGCTATCTGCGCTTTCTGGCCCACAAGTTCGGCAATCTCGGCCTCGCCGCCGCAGCCTATAATGGCGGGGAGGGTGCGGCGGCGCGCTTCATCGCCGGCACCGGCTATCTCGCCGTCCAAACCCTCGACTACGTTGAGATCGTGACCGGCGTACCGGTGACCGAGTGGCTCGCCGGCACCGTTGCTACTGCCGACTACACCCTGCAGCCGGGCACGCCCTTCGGGCAGGCCTGCATCGAGCTCGCCGAGAACAACCGGGTTAGGCATTTCGTGCCCCCGACCGCCATCGTCGAGCCGTGGGGCATCCAGATGGCGCAGTTTTTCTCCGCCGCCACCGCCCGCCGTTCCTTTGCGCGGTTGCAGGCAAAATTCGGCCAGGTGCTGGGCGGCGAACAGTTGATGCTGGTCGCCAAGCGCAACCCCAATTTCGGGCCGGCCTTGCGCTACACCGTCGAGATCGGCCGCAACAGCCGCAAGGGGGCGCAAACCCTCTGCACCACGCTGCAGAAGGCCGGCGGCGCCTGCATCGTGGTGAAGAATTAGCCGGTGCGGCACGAGTAGCCTGGACCGGTCACGATTGGGAGCCCGAAAAGAAAGGCCCCCTCACCCGGATTGCTGGGCAATCCGGGTGAGGGGGCCTTTGCCGCATACGCCACGCCTGAATATCGGCTCAGCCTAGCGCCACCACTCGATGATCAGCGCCGCCGTGAAGACCAGCCCGACCCAGTGGTTGAACTTGAAGCGGGTCAACGTATTGCCCGGCGCCGCCACGTCGAGCGTCAGCACCTGCCATGCCAGCATCCCCGCCACCATCAGCAGGCCGATGGCGAGCAGGATGCCGCCACCGCCGAGCCAGCACGCCAGCCCCCACAGCACCACTGCACCGGCATAGAACAGCGCCACGAATTGCCGCGCTCGCGGGCCGAACAGCCGGGCGGTCGACTTGACCCCGATCAGCGCGTCGTCCTCGATATCCTGCAGGGCATAGATCGTATCGTAGCCGATCACCCACAAGATGCAGCCGAGATAGAGCAGTAGCGGCGGCAGGCCAAAACTGCCGGTCTGCGACGTCCAGCCCACCACCGCGCCCCAGGAAAAGGCAAGTCCCAGAAAGAATTGCGGCCACCAGGTGATTCGCTTCATGAACGGATAGATGACGACCAGCAGCAGCGAGGCGATGCCGAGCCCGATGGTCAGTGCGTTGAACTGCAGCAGCACCACCAGCCCCAGCAGCGCCTGCAGCACGAGAAACGCCACCGCTTGCCTGGTGCTGACTTGCCCCGAGGGAATCGGCCGCAGGCGGGTGCGTTCGACCTTGTCGTCGATGTCACGGTCGACGATGTCGTTGAAGGTGCAGCCGGCGCCGCGCATCAACACCGACCCGACCAGCATCAGCAGCAGGGCCCACCAGTCGAAGCCGCGGCTTGGGTCGCCCAGCGCCGCGAGCCCCAGCGCGTAGCCGCACGGCCAGAACAGCAGCCAGAAGCCGATCGGCCGATCCCAGCGCGCCAGCCGCGCATAAGGCTTCAGCCAGTCGGGCGCGAAATGGTCGACCCAATTGTCGGCGCTGGCGTCGGCCACCGTGCCGATCGGTGATGTCGTTTGCATCTGTCGCCACCGCCGGGATAACTGACCGCAACGCTAGCCTCCCAGGTCCCTGAGTTCAATGCCTCGCACCCATGCCTCTTTGCCGCGCCTCTACGTGGCCCCAGCGCTCGCGACGGACGGCGCCGTCGAACTCGGCAAGGAGCAGTCGCTCTATCTCGCGGCGGTCTTGCGCCGGGGGGTTGGCGACGAGGTGGTGCTGTTCAACGGCCGTGACGGCGCCTGGCTCGGCCGGCTCACCGTGGCGGCCAAGAAGGCGGTGGTGGTGGCGCTCATCGAACAGATCGCGCCGCAGCCGCCGCGGGAAAATCTCTGGTACGGTTTTGCGCCGCTGAAGACGGCGCGGCTCGACTATCTGGTGCAGAAGGCGACCGAAATGGGCGCCACCACGCTGCAGCCGGTCATCACCCGCTTTACCCAAACGGCAAAGATCCAGCCCGACCGCATCCTCGCCAATGCCATCGAGGCGGCCGAGCAGTGTGAAGTGCTGAACGTGCCCGAGGTACTGCCGGCCATTTCCCTCGACCGGCTCATCGCCGGCTGGGGCGCGGCGCATGGCGACCGCCTGCTGGTGTTCGCCGACGAAGCGGCCCCAGCCGCCTCGCCGCTTGACCGGCTTGCCCCGCTCGCCGGGCGGCCGATCGGCCTGCTGGTCGGGCCGGAAGGCGGCTTTGCCGATGCCGAGCGGGCGCTGCTGCTTGCCCAGCCCTTCGTCGTTCCCATCAGTCTCGGGCCGCGCATCCTGCGCGCCGATACCGCCGCGGTCGCGGCGCTGGCGGTCATCCAGGCGATCATCGGCGATTGGCGATAAAGAGATTGCTTTCGGCCCGGCGGACGATATGGTCCGGCGTCTTTTCTACGCGGATTTCCCATGGCCGACGCCGACGTGATCTCGCCTTCAATCGAAACCCGCGCCGAACTGATCGAAGCGCTGTCGCGGGGCGCCAAGCCGGCCAGGGAATGGCGCGTCGGCACCGAGCACGAAAAACACGTGTTCCACACCAATCCGCTTCGACCCGTGGCCTATGCCGGGCCCGACGGCATCCGCGCCCTGCTCGACGGCATTGCCGCAAAGGACTGCTGGGCCCCAGTGCTCGACCGCGACGCCGTCATCGGCCTCAAAGGCCCGAAAGGGCAGGGGGCCATCTCGCTCGAACCGGGCGGCCAGCTCGAGCTCTCCGGCGCGCCCCTTGAGACATTGCACGAGACCGCCGAGGAGACCACTCAGCACATCGCGCTGGCCAAAGCCGTCGCCGCCCCGCTCGATCTGCATTTTCTCGGTCTCGGCGTCACCCCGCTCTGGGCGGTGAGGGACATCCCGGCGATGCCCAAGAGCCGCTACGGCATCATGACGCCCTACATGGACAAGGTCGATCGGCTCGGCACGTCGATGATGTACCGGTCGGCGACGGTGCAGGCCAATCTCGATTTCTCCTCCGAAGCCGACATGGTGAAGAAGCTCCGCGTCAGCCTCGCCTTGCAGCCAGTCGCCACGGCGCTGTTCGCCAACTCGCCCTTCGTCGACGGCAGGGAGTCGGGCTATCTGAGCTTCCGCTCGCACATCTGGCTGCACACGGATAAGGACCGCACCGGCATGCTGCCCTTCGCCTTCGAGCCGGGCATGGGCTTTGAGCGCTATGTCGACCACGCGCTCCAGGTGCCGATGTATTTCGTCATCCGCGACGGCAGGTACATCGATACGGCGGGCGAGGACTTTCGCACCTTCCTCGCCGGCAAGTTGCCGCAACTGCCGGGCGAGCTGCCGACGATCCTCGATTGGGAAAACCATCTCTCGACGCTGTTCCCCGAAGTGCGGCTGAAGCAGTTCCTCGAGATGCGCGGCGCCGACATGGGTTCGGCTGAACAGGTCACGGCGCTTTCGGCCTTCTGGGTCGGGCTGCTTTACGATGGCTCGGCGCTTGATGCCGCCTGGGACATGGTCAAGGGCTGGACCGCCGACGAGCGCCAGCGCCTCCGCCATGAAGTGCCGCGCACCGCCCTCGCCACCCCCTTCCGCAAGCGCACCGCATTCGATTTGGCGCGCGAAGCCGTCGCGATTGCCACCGCCGGTCTCGCCAACCGCGATCGCCGCGATGCTAGGGGGCGGAACGAAACCATCCACCTCGCGCCGCTGGAGCAGACCCTCCACTTGCGGAAGACTCCCGCGGAGCGCTGGCTCGACCTTTACCACGGCGCGTGGCAGGGCGATCTGTCACAGATTTTCATGGCTGCCGAGCTATAATCTGCGTTCTTCCTTCCCCCGTCGTGGGGGATGGGACCTGCTACGGCTGGCGACCGCTAATCTTGAATACCCGGGTATCTCGATGTATAATTATCTTATGGATCAAGATAATCAACCGTCAAGGCAAATCGGACCCGAGTTGCGGCAGCGTATCATCAACGCCGTGCGGGCGAACCAGACTGCTGATGACCTGTTCGATGAGAGCGTCGTCGATTTCCTGGGCATCAGCCGCACCGAGGGGCGGTGCATCGATATCGTCGACCGCCTGGGGCGCGTGACGGCGGGGCGGCTCGCTGCCGAGAGCGGCCTCACCACGGGCGCTGTCACGGCCCTCGTCGACCGCATGGAGCGGGCCGGCTATTTGATGCGTACCCGCGATGCCGGCGACCGGCGCAAGGTGGTGATCGAGGCAACACCGCTGACGCGGCAATTCAACGATCGCCTGTTCGGCCACCTCGCCATCGTGCTGCGACCTCTGTTCGAGCGCTTTTCCGACGCGCAGATTGCCGCCATCATCGACTACATGGAGATCGGCAGCTACATCAATCGCCAGCGTACTGCGCTGCTCCAGGAGCACTTGCTGGGGGCGGGCGTGCCCGTCGAACGGCGCCTCGAAGAAGCCGCCCTGTTCGACCAGGAGGCCAACAAGCTGGCCACCTGCATTGCCGACCAGATCCGGCGAGGCGAGACTCCGCACGGCTTTGCCGACCCCGACAACGACGACGATTAGCTTGGGCGCGCTGGCTATTCGGCCGCCATCGGCAACACGTCCTTGCCCTCGAGATTGCCCATGCTGGCGACGATGTGCTGGGCCAGCGCATCATAGATGCCGCCATAGGCGTGGCTGGCCCGCATCAGGGCGATTTGCGCGTCGTTGAGGCGGGGCAGGCCGGGCGCCTCGGCGATCACCTGCATACCCGGCTGCAGCGCGCTCTCCGGCAGGAAACCCACCGCCAGGTCGGACAGCACGGCGCTGCTGATGGCAAGGGCGTTCGACGAGGTATAGGCGACCCGATAGTCGCGGCCCACCCGGGTCAACGCGTCGAGCGCGTCGGCGCGCCAGCAGCAGTGCAGCGTGCCGCAGGCGATCGGCAGCGGCTCGCAGGCCAGCGCCGAACCACCCTGCGACGCCACCCAGAACATCCGCTCGGTGCGGAACAACTCGCCGTATTCGCGGTCGACGCCATTGGTGAAGACGATGACGTCGTATTTGCCTGCCCGCATCCCGGCCAGCAGCTCCTCGGTCGGCTGGCAGCGCACATCGACGACGATGCGCGGATGGGTCTTCTGGAACGATGACAGGATTACCGGCAGCAGGCGCACCGCATAGTCGTCCGGCACCCCGAAGCGGATGCTGCCGGCGAGATCCTCGTTGGAGAACAGGTCGACGATCTCGGCATTAAGCTTCAGCATCCGCCGTGCCTTGCCGTAAAGCGCCTCGCCGGGCTCGGTCAGCACCACGGTGCGGCCGTCGCGGACGAACAGGTCATCCCCCAGCCGCTCCTCGAGCCGCTTGATCTGCATCGAGACCGCCGATTGCGTCTTGTTCACCCGGCGCGCCGCCTCGGTGAAGCTGCCGCAATCGGCAATCGCGCAAAAACTCTGCAACTGGTCGAGATCGAGCGGCGCGCTCATGGAGCACCTATCACCAATATTGATCCGGATGATAAAATCTATTTGTTGGATTAATGGAAGGCAAGGGCGCAATTTCGCTTTGCTGGCGCCGTTTCGCGCCGCTCCTCCGGCGGGCCTCCCCCGCCACAACGACATCGGAGATCACCATGGCGTACTCGCTGTCCAGCGAGCGGCCCGTTGTTGCCCGCTCGCCTTTTGCGCTGCTTGCCGGTCTGCTGCAACTCGGCGCGCAAATCGCCAAAGCACGACGTCGGCGGGTAGCGCTGGCCACCCTGCTCGAAATGGACGATTACCGGCTCTGGGATCTTGGCATTTCGCGTGCCGATCTCGGCCGCGCACTGCGCTCGGACGGCTTCGATGCCGATCAGATTCGCTACCGCCGCCGCGATTTCGACGTTCTGCCGCCGCGCTGAGCCCCGCGCCACATCGTTCCTGACAACTGGACCGAGTTCGCCCCCGGTCCTTTTTTGCGTTGGGCCTTACGGCAGTTGCGCGAACCCGTCGCCAAATCCCTTCAGCGACACCGGAATGCCGATGCCTTCCTCGGGGGTCTTGAACACCACGAAGATGGCGCTCTTGCCGGTGGACAGCGTCTTGATCAGGGCATCGTCCATAGCGACCTCGGCAACGCACCCGTTGGGCAGGCAGCGCACGAACGCCACCCGGCCCATGTCCTTGCCGTCGACATTGAGGCCCAGCCCGTTCGGCAGCAAGACGCCGAGCGGCGCCAGCACCCGCAACAGCTTGGCCTTCTGGTCCGCAGTCTTCAGCACGATCACCGACAGCCCCACATTGGGCTGGTCTTCTGCCGTGACGTTCTGGATGATGGCGCATTGCTGAAAGCTGGCGCCCGGGGGCGTGTCGCAACTCATCTGCCAATCGCCGTACTGCGCCTTCACCACGCCCTGCGCCCCGGCGCCGACGGTGCCGAATCCGAGCGTGGCCACGATAAGACCGGCGGCGGCGAGCGCTCGCAGCAGAACTGGCTTCACTGTATTCTCCCTGCGGCGGGCCCCATCCGTCGCTCTATCTCATTGAGCGGGGCGGGCTTGTCAATCGTGACGCTCCGCCAGAGCGGTGGGATCAAGCCACGAGAACTGCGGCGAGCGTGAGGCGAGGCCGGCGGCACAGGCTCACCATTTTGACGCATGGCACTCGACGCGCGGAAGAATTGCCTTGCTCGGTCGGATGTGATTTAGGGAAGAACTGAGGTTCGCGCCCACGGAAAACCTGAGTCGACGGTGGCATCCCCGATGCTTACGCCGGACCAGAGCCAAGGCACGAGCGAGAAACGCCTGATCCCGAAAAGTGACGAGACTTTCCGGCGAGGATCATGCAAAGAAAGCGAGCCACCTCTCCGCTGCAGCAGGCGTCGGCGAGCGTGGACTTGTTGCAAAGGGGTTTGTAGGTGAAGGGACTGTTTTACCGCACATTGGGGGCCTTGCCGATCCTGGGGTTGTCATTGGTGCCAGGGGTGGCATGGGCTACCGAAGCCGGCCGTCCGGATCCGGGGCAGATCGGTTTTCAGGAGTCGGTGACCCCGATCATGGATTCCATCGAGTCCTTCCACAATCATCTGCTGATCTGGATCGTCTCGGGCATCGTGGCGCTGGTGTTGGTGCTGCTGCTGATCGTCATCGTACGTTTCAACGCCAAGGCTCATCCGGTCCCCTCTAAGACTACCCACAATACGCTGATCGAGGTGATCTGGACGGTAGTGCCGATCCTTATCCTCGTGGTCATCGCCATTCCCTCGTTCGGCATCCTCACCGACCAGGAGACGATCCCCGATGGGGCCCGTAAATACCTGGGCACCGGCATCTACAATTTCGGCGCCGTTGATGTCCCGGCGGTCGGGCTCGACGTCAAGGCGACTGGCAATCAGTGGTACTGGACCTATGAATACCCGGACCTCAAGAAGCATTACGATTCCAACATCCTGAACGATGCGGACCTGGCCAAGCTGAAACCGACTGAGCCGCGCCTCCTGGCGGTGGACAACGACCTCGTGGTGCCCGTCAACACGACCGTCCGGGTCGGGGTGATCGGTGCTGACGTGATCCACTCGTTCTCCGTTCCCTCCTTCGGTATCAAGATCGACGCCGTACCGGGCCGTCTCAACGAGACCTGGTTCAACGCTCGCAAGACCGGCATCTATTACGGCCAGTGCTCGCAGCTGTGCGGCAAGGACCATGCCTTCATGCCGATCGCGGTGCGCGTCGTCACCAAGGAGCAGTACGATGTCTGGTCGAAAGCCCTGGTCGACGGCGACGTGACCAAGGCCAATGCCACCCTGCCGCCCCTCGAGTCCAATTCTTGAGGGACGGTCAACTCAATTCGACCGCGACCGTAGTTTTGATGAAAGACCACAGCCATGGCTGACGCTTACGCTACCCGAGAAGCTCACCCCGAACACGCCCATGCCCATCCGACTGGTTGGCGGCGCTACGTCTATTCGACCAACCACAAGGACATCGGCACGATGTACCTGATCTTCGCGATCATCGCGGGGGTCATCGGGTCATCGCTGTCGGGCGTCATGCGCCTCGAGCTGCAGGAGCCGGGCATCCAGATCTTCAAGGGTCTGGCGGCCATGGTCTACGGGATTTCCGATCCCAGCGCGGCGCTCGACGCCGGCAAGGAAATGTACCTGGTCTTCACCACCTCGCATGCCCTGGTGATGATCTTCTTCGTGGTCATGCCCGCCATGATCGGCGGTTTCGGCAACTGGTTCGTGCCGTTGATGATCGGGGCGCCGGACATGGCGTTCCCGCGCATGAACAACATCTCGTTCTGGCTGCTGCCGCCGGCCTTCCTGCTGCTGATGATCTCGATGTTCGTGCCCGGCTCGAACGGCATGGACGGCGCCGCCAACGGCTGGACCATGTATCCACCATTATCGACGACCGGCACACCCGGACCGGCGATGGACTTCGTCATCCTGTCGGTCCACCTCGCCGGTGCCTCATCGATCCTCGGCGCGATCAACTTCATCACCACGATCTTCAACATGCGTGCCCCCGGCATGACGCTGCACAAGATGCCGCTGTTCCCGTGGTCGGTGCTGGTCACCGCGTTCATGCTGTTGCTGTCGCTGCCGGTTCTGGCCGGCGCCATCACCATGCTGCTGACCGACCGCAATTTCGGCACTACCTTCTACGAGGCGGCCGGCGGCGGTGACCCGATCCTCTACCAGCACCTGTTCTGGTTCTTCGGCCACCCCGAGGTCTACATCCTGATCCTGCCCGGCTTCGGCATGGTCAGCCAGATCGTCTCGACCTTCTCCAAGAAGCCGATCTTCGGCTATCTCGGCATGGTCTACGCCATGGTCGCCATCGCCGGCGTCGGCTTCGTGGTCTGGGCCCACCACATGTACACCACGGGCCTGAGCCTCGACGTGCAGCGCTACTTCGCTGCCGCGACGATGGTCATTGCGGTGCCGACCGGCGTCAAGGTGTTCTCCTGGCTCGCCACCATGTGGGGCGGCTCGATCACCTTCCGGCCACCCATGCTGTGGGCGCTCGGCTTCATCTTCCTGTTCACCGTCGGCGGCGTGACCGGCGTGGTGCTGGCCAATGCCGGTGCCGACCGGGCTTTGCACGACACCTACTACGTGATCGCCCACTTCCACTACGTGCTGTCGCTTGGCGCGGTGTTCGCGATCTTCGCGGGGTGGTACTACTGGTACCCGAAGATGTTCGGCTACCTCTACAACGAGACGCTGGCGACCTGGCACTTCTGGATCACCTTCGTCGGCGTCAACGTCATCTTCTTCCCGCAGCACTTCCTCGGCCTTGCCGGCATGCCGCGCCGCTACGTCGACTATCCAGACGCCTACGCGCTGTGGAACCGGGTGTCATCGATCGGCTACTACATCACCTTCGTTGGCATGCTGCTGTTCCTCTATATTCTCTGGGAAGCGGCCTCGAAAAAGCGTAAGGCAGCCGACAACCCGTGGGGCGAAGGCGCAACGACTCTCGAATGGACGTTGCCGTCGCCGCCGCCCTTCCACCAGTACGAGACTCTTCCGGTCATCACCGGCGGCCCCTCGCACTGACCCTGGCCAAGGTGCCGCCCCCATCGCCTCCGGGGAAACCCGGAGGCAGCGCCCGTTTGCGGCGCACCATATGAGAGTTAGACGCGTGGCCTATATCGAGGACAGTCGGAACGTAGCCGCCATCGCCGGCGGGGCCAGGGTGGGCGACTATGTCGCGCTGCTCAAGCCCAAGGTGATGTCGCTGGTGGTGTTCACCGCGGTCGTCGGCCTGTTCCTCGCGCCCGGCCCGATCAACCCGGTCATCGCCGCCATCTCCATCCTCTGTATCGCGGTCGGGGCAGGGGCCTCGGGCGCGCTCAACATGTGGTACGATTCCGATATCGACGCCGTGATGAGCCGCACCCTCAACCGGCCCATCCCTGCCGGCCGCGTCGACCGCGGCGACGCCCTCGCACTCGGGGTGGTGCTGTCGGGCTTTTCCGTGTTGACGCTGGGGCTCGCCGCCAACTGGCTGGCTGCTGGCCTGCTGGCCTTCACGATCTTCTTCTATGCCGTCATCTACACCATGTGGCTCAAGCGTTCGACGCCGCAGAATATCGTTATCGGCGGTGCCGCCGGAGCCTTTCCGCCGATGGTCGGCTGGGTCGCGGTCACGGGCAGCATCGACCTGTCCTCGGCGCTGCTCTTTCTCATTATCTTCCTGTGGACCCCGCCACATTTCTGGGCGCTGGCCCTCTACAAGCAAGGCGACTATGGCGCGGCCAACATCCCGATGATGCCCAACGTCAAGGGCGAGGCCCATACCCGGCTCGAGATTGTTGTCTATTCGGTGCTGCTGGTGGCGACCAGCCTGGTGCCGGTCTGGACGGGCCTCGGCGGCTGGGTGTACGGGGTCATTGCGGCGATCACCGGCGCCTGGTTCCTTGTCCTCGCGGTGCGTCTCTATCCGACCAGCGGTGTCGAGATGAAGCGGCTCGCCCGCCAACTGTTCACCTACTCGCTGTCCTATATGTTCGTCATCTTTCTAGCCTTCATTCTCGATCACAGCCTGCGGCTTGGGGGCCTGATCTGATGGCCACGCGCATGGTCAAGTCCCGCCGTCTGCCCGCTGCCGTGGGGAGGGGAGCGCTGTGATGCCCACCGATATCGAACAGCAGGAACACGAACTCTTCCTCAAGCGCCGCCGGCGTCGTTCTATCGCCCTCGGCCTCGCGCTTGGCGGTCTGGTGCTCCTTTTCTACGTCATGACTTTCGTGAAAATGAGCGTGCAGCATTCGCTATGACCGATACCCCCCACCAGCCATTGATCTCCCCGAACCGCAACCGCTGGGTAGCCTACGCCCTGACACTCGTCGCCGCCGGCATGCTCGGCCTCGGCTTTGCGGCAGTGCCGCTCTATTCCGTCTTCTGCAAGGTAACGGGGTATGGCGGGACGACGCAGCGGGCCGCCGGCAATGCCAAGGGCATCATCGATCGCGAGATGACGGTGCGCTTTGATTCGAATATCACCCCCGGCATTCCGTGGACCGTGACCCCGGCCGCCCCGATCACCGCCAAGATCGGCAGTATCGAGACCATCGATTTTATCGCCCACAACAATGCCTCGACCCCGGTGACCGGGCAGGCGAGCTTCAACGTCGCCCCCTCGGCTTCCGGCAGCTATTTCAACAAGATCCAGTGCTTCTGCTTCACCCAGCAGACGCTGCAGCCGGGCGAGACGGTGCACATGCCGGTGGTGTTTTTCGTTGATCCGGACATTGCGAAAGATCATGACCTTGATACCGTTCGCGATATAACTCTCTCCTATACCTTCTACGCTTCAGACAAACAGGGAAGCTGATACATGGCCGCGACGGCGACGAAGAACCACGACTATCATCTGGTGAACCCGAGCCCGTGGCCGGCCCTGGGCTCGCTTTCCGCCTTCGTGCTGGCGGTGGGGGGCATCATTTTCATGCGCACGCGCACCAGCGATGCGCCCGATCCGTGGATCATGCTGATCGGCTTCGTCGGCGTCCTCTATACGATGTATGCTTGGTGGCACGACGTCATCAAGGAATCGCTCGAGGGCGACCACACCCGCGTGGTGCAGATTTCTCACCGCTATGGCATGATGCTGTTCATCACCTCGGAGGTGATGTTCTTCGTCGCTTGGTTCTGGGCCTATTTCGACGGCTTCTTCCGCCACGCCGATCCGGCGCAGTTCGCCCGTGTCGCAGCGACCGGTGGCACCTGGCCACCGATGGGGGTCGAGCTTTTCAACCCGTGGGACCTGGCGCTGTTCAACACGCTGACCCTGCTGTGTTCGGGCACGACGGTTACCTGGGCGCACCACGCCTTGCTGCAGAATGACCGGCAGGGGCTGAAGACAGGCCTGCTGCTCACTATCCTGCTCGGCATGATGTTCACCTGCGTGCAGGCGATCGAATATACGCACGCCGGCTTCTCGTACTCGGGCAACATCTATGGCGCCACGTTCTTCATGGCGACCGGCTTTCACGGCTTCCATGTCATCATTGGCACCATCTTCCTGATCGTCTGCCTGGCGCGGGCACAGGCGGGCCAGTTCACCCCGACCAAGCATCTCGGCTTCGAGTTTGCCGCCTGGTACTGGCACTTCGTGGACGTGGTCTGGCTGTTCCTCTTCGCCTCGATCTACGTCTGGGGATCGTGGGGCCACCCGGTAGGCTAGAGCGCTTCCGGGGAAAGTGCGCGACGGCTTCCGGGTTTGGGAGCGCGACTGTCGAGCCCCATTTTGATCGCAAATCAAAATGGGGCTCGGAGGCTGCATCTTCTATCCGGTGCACCTATCTGCAGGGCGTGGCCGAGGCCGCGCCCTGAAACTTTTCCGGAGGGCCGATGCCCGACATTCCTGCTCCCTCGCCATTTGTTGCCGGCCTTTTCTGTCGCTGCCCACGCTGTGGCAAGGGAGCGCTGTTCGCCGGCCTGCTGACCGTCGTGCCGCGCTGCACGGTGTGCGACCTCGATTTCGGCTTCGCCAACAGCGGTGACGGTCCGGCGGTATTCGTCATCTTCATCGTCAGTCCGATTGTTATCGCTCTGGCCGTGATCTTCGAGGCGCTGGTGCATCCGGCCCCCTATGTGCATCTCCTTGTCTGGATTCCGGTGACGGTTGTGCTGTGCCTGGCGTTGCTGCGGCCGTTCAAGGCCACGCGGATCGCACTGCAATATCGCCACGCCGCAGGGGAGGGGAGCCTGCAATGACCGCCGCCGCCGAGTCCTCGCCGCCCGCTCGCCCGCGCTGGACATTCTGGGTGTTCGTCGTCGGCATGCTGGCGCTGGTCGTGCTGTTTCTAGGTCTCGGCAAGTGGCAGCTCGACCGCCTGGCGTGGAAAGAAGGGCTGATCGCCCAGGTCGCCGCCCACATGCATTTGCCGCCGACGCCGCTGCCGGGCCCGGCCGAGTGGCCGCATCTTGATGTCGAGGCCTGGCAATACCGGCCGGTCAGCGTCACCGGGCATTTCCTCAACGACCAGGCGGTGCGAGTCTTCATCGGCCTGAGTGACGCCAAGGGCCGCTATTCCGGCCCGGGCTACTGGATCATGACCCCCTTCGCGCTTGCCGGCGGGGGCACGGTCTGGGTCGATCGCGGCTTCGTGCCGCAGGCCGCCGGCCCGACCTATGCCGACGACAAGACGGCGCCGACCGGCGAGATCAGCCTGACCGGCGTCGCGGTGGCTTCCGAGGCCGCCGACCTGTTCACACCAGCCCCTGACGCGGCGCAGCGCATCGACTGGGTCCGCAACATCGATCGGCTGTCCAAAACCCTCGATCCGGCGCTGCAGCCAATCGCGCCGGTTTATCTCGACCTGCCGGCTGGCCCCCCAGGCAGCCTGCCACAGGGCGGCGAGACCAGCATCGATTTCCCCAACAGCCACCTCGGCTACGCCATGACCTGGTTTGGCTTCGCCCTCACCACCATCATCATGCTGGGCGAGTGGGTCAGGCGCCAGCAATTGCGAGCCAAGGACAAGCCGGCGCCGGACGATCCCGCGCCCGCGGCCTGAGTTCGGGTGTACCTGTGACGCTGCTCATCCTGAGGAATGAAGCCAAAGGCCAAGCCTCGAAGGACCCGCGGTGATCGCCGCCAGTGGTTCGAGGCCCGGTCTTCAGCTTCACGCCTCACCACGAGGACGGTGGTTCGCCCCGCCGCCCCCCACCACCGCCAAGACGAATCGAGGCGAATGCCTCGCTTGCTCTCGGCAGGCGCTTTCACTACGGTGCCGCAACTTTTCGGGATGATCTCCTCAGGATGCGCTTTGTTTCGACGCGCGGGCAGGCACCCGCGCTCAGCTTCTCCGACGCCGTCCTCGCTGGCCTTGCCCGCGACGGGGGCCTCTACGTGCCGGAGTCCTGGCCGCAGCTCGATGCGACGCGCATCGGGCGGTTCGCCACCGCCCCCTATGCCAGCATCGCGGAAGCGGTGATCCTGCCCTTCGTCGGCGACGAGCTTCCGCCCGGCACCGTGGAAAGGATGATCGCCGACGCCTACGCCACTTTCCGCCATCCGGCCGTGACGCCGCTGGTCGAGCTCGAGCCCGGGCACTACCTGCTGGAACTGTTCCATGGCCCGACGCTGGCCTTCAAGGATGTCGCCATGCAATTGCTGGCGCGCCTCATGGACCACATCCTTTCTGCTCGCGGCCGGCGTGCCACCATCATCGGCGCCACGTCGGGAGATACCGGTTCGGCCGCCATCGAGGCGTTTCGCGGCCGCGATAACATCGACATCTTCATCCTTCACCCCGAAGGCCGCACCTCGGAAGTGCAGCGCCGCCAGATGACCACGGTCGGCGATGCCAACGTCCACAATATCGCGCTGCGCGGCACATTCGATGATTGCCAGAACCTGGTGAAGGGCCTCTTCAACGACCTGCCGTTCCGCGACCGGGCGCAGCTTTCGGGCGTCAACTCGATCAACTGGGGTCGCATCGTCGCCCAGATCGTCTATTACTTCAAAGCCGCCGCCCAACTCGGTGCTCCGACTCGTGAAATCGACTTCGTTGTGCCCACTGGCAATTTCGGCGACATCTTCGCCGGCTATGCCGCCAAGCGCATGGGACTGCCCATCGGCCGCCTGGTCATTGCTACCAATGAGAACGATATCCTCGCTCGCACGCTGGCTACTGGCCGCTACGAGACCGGCGCTGTCACGCCTACCATCAGTCCGTCGATGGATATCCAGGTCTCTTCGAATTTCGAGCGGCTGCTGTTCGAGGCGTTGGACCGCGACGGGGCCGGGCTCGCCCGGCTGATGGCCAGTCTCGGGCAATCGGGTGGCTTTGCCCTGCCGGCGCCGGCACTTGCGGCAATCCGCGCGGACTTCGCCGCCGGCCGCACCGACGAGACCGAAACCGCCGCGGCCATCAGGTCGGTGTACGCGGGGGCCGGCTACCTGCTCGATCCCCACACGGCGGTGGGGGTCGCTCAGGCCCGCCTGCTGCGGCGCCCGGGCATCCCCGTCGTCACCCTTGCCACCGCCCATCCGGCGAAGTTTCCGGCGGCCGTGCAAGCCGCAACGGGAGTTGAACCGCCTCTGCCTCTGTGGTTGGCTGACCTTTACGGCCGCCCCGAGCGTTATGAGGTGCTGGACAACGATTCCGTTGCGGTCGAAGACTTCATTCTGGCGCGCACCCGGGCTGCGGCCTAGCCATCCGGTGAGGTCCCTACCAGCGCCGCGCGCCGCGCACGATATGGAACGTAGGCGCTGTTGCGCAGCCGCTTCCGGGAGGAATGATTGAGCGTTAGGACCACGATCCTCGACAATGGCATGACCGTCCTGACCGACGACATGCCTCACCTCGAAAGCGCATCGCTTGGCATCTGGGTCAAGGCCGGCTCACGCAGCGAGACCTTGCCGGAACACGGCATCTCCCACGTTCTCGAGCACATGGCGTTCAAGGGTACCCCGTCGCGGTCGGCCCGCGAGATCGCCGAGGCAATCGAGAACGTCGGCGGCGACCTGAATGCCGCCACCTCGATCGAGCACACCGGTTACTTCGCCCGCGTGCTGAAGGAAGATGTGGCGCTGGCCGGCGACATCCTTTCCGATATCCTGCAGAACTCGCTGTTCGACCGGGGCGAACTCGATCGCGAGCAGCAGGTGATCGTTCAGGAGATCGGGGCCGCGCGCGACAATCCCGACGACCACGTCTTCGATCTGTTCCAGTCGGCGGCCTTCCCCGACCAAGCCATCGGTCGCACCATTTTGGGCACCGTCGACAGCGTCAACGGATTCCAGCCCGATTCGATCCGCGCCTACATGGAGCGCAACTACGTCGGCGATCGGATGGTGATCTGCGCCGCGGGCAATATCGACCACGACCAGTTGGCCGATATCGCCAACGAGCGCTTCCACGGCCTCAAGCGGCACGGGGCGCCTGATCCCGAGCGCGCGCGCTATGTGGGAGGCGAGGAGCGGTTGATCTCCGATCACGAGCAGGCCCACATCGTGCTCGGCTTTGAGGGACGCGCCTACAATTCGGATGGCTTCTATGCCGCCCAGGTGTTGGCCTCCATCCTCGGCGGCGGCATGAGCTCGCGCCTGTTTCAGGAAGTGCGCGAAAAGCGCGGTCTCTGTTACTCGGTCTACGCCTTCCATTGGGCTTTCGCTGATAGCGGCATCTTTGGCGTCGCCGCGTCGACCGGGGAAAGCCAGGTCACCGAGCTGGTGCCGGTGGTCGTCGATGAGCTGCGCCGCGCCACCGAGACCATCACCGATGAGGAGGTAATTCGGGTCCGCAACCAGATCCGCGCCGGTCTGCTGATGTCGCTCGAAAGCCCGTCCTCGCGCGCCGGCCAGCTCGCCCGCCAGCAGATCCTGTGGGGCCGTGTCATCCCATTGCAGGAGACGGTGGAGCGGATCAATCGCATCACCGCCGACCGGGTAAAGCAGGTGGCGAGCCAGATTTTCTCCGGCGACCGTATTTCTCTCGCCGGCATCGGCCCGGTCGACAAACTCCCGGACCGCGACGCCATCGCCCATCACCTCAAGAACTGACGTCCAAACATGGTCTGGCCGTTCCTGCCGCACGACGAAACGCCGGTGCTGCGCGGCCCCCGCGTGCTGCTCCGAGGTCCCAAGCCGCGCGACTATCCGGCTTGGCGCAATCTGCGCCGCGACAGCCGTGAATTCCTGAGGCCGTTCGAGCCGCGCTGGAGCGAGGCTGACCTGACGCGTCGCGTCTTCATGGCACGTCTTCAACGCGGGCGTCGGGAGGCGTCGCGGGGCACCGACTACAATTTCTTCGTCTTTCTCGCCGATGAACGCCACGAGACGCTGGTCGGTGGCCTTACCCTATCCAATATCCGCCGCCGCGCGGCCCAGCATGTTAATCTCGGCTACTGGATGGGCCACGCCTATGCCGGGCAGGGGCTGATGACCGAAGCGGTCAGCCTGGTGCTGCCCTTCGTCTTCAATACCCTCGGGCTGCACCGCATCCATGCGGCGTTTCTGCCTGACAATGCCGCCTCCCGTCGCGTCCTTGAAAAAAGCGGATTTCGCGAAGAGGGATACGCTGAGACCTATCTGCAGATCGACGGCCGTTGGGCCGATCACGTCCTGTTCGGTCTCACGCGCGAACGGCACGACCAGGCGGCGCGCCGACCGCCACGCTGAATGCTTGTCGCAGGCGGCAAACCCCGCTACCAGTCTCCGCTGTTTCGTCTCGGGATCCTCCTCACTTAATGCGTCAACTCCTCATCCTCTGGCTGAGTCTGCTGTTCGCACTGGTGGGAAGCCTGCCGGCAACTGCCTTTCAGGTGATCAACGTCCCCGAGGACGTCAATGCGGTCAACCTGACCGGTGTCATCGAGGTCGTGCCCGGCACTGACGGCAAGGTGCAGTTGTCCACCGCCGCCGACTCCTCGGGGATCATTCGCCGCATCGAGGTCTTGTCCGCGACCCCCGGCACCAATCCGAACTGGGCCCTGTTTGCCCTCAAGAACAATTCGGATGCCCAGATAGAGCGCCTGCTGGTGGCCCCTTTCTTCCGCCTGCCGGGCTCCGGCATCCTGCATCCCGATCTCGGCAATGACCGGATCAAGGCGCTGACCCCCAATCAGGGCGTCAGGCCGCAGCGGCTGGTGGATAGCGAAGCCGACGTTTTCGATATCACGCTCGATCCGGGCGCCACGGTGACCTTCGTTGCCGAATTGAGTTCCGGCACGCTGCCCGAATTCTACATGTGGAAGCCGGACGCCTACCGCGACTACGTCAACTCGTTCACGCTGTTCCGGGGCGTCGTGCTGGGCATTTCGAGCCTCGGCGCGGTCTTTCTCACCATTATGTTCGCCGTCAAGGGGCGCGGCATCTTTCCCGCCACCGCCGCCTTCGCCTGGGCAGTGCTGATCTATCTGCTGATCGATTTCGGCGTCTTCGGGCGCTTGCTGGGCATCGGCAATGGGCCGATGCAGTCCTTCCGCGCCGCGTCCGAGGCGCTCATCGCCACGACTCTGTTCGGATTTCTGTTCATTTACCTGAACCTGCACCGCTGGCACCTGCGGTTCATCCATCTGGCGCTGGCGCTCGCCGCCGTGTTTATTGCGCTGCTGGCCTTTGCCTTCTTCCAGCCTGCTATCGCGGCAACGGTGTCGCGCCTGGTGCTCGCCCTGCTCGGGGCCTCGGGCTTCTTCCTCATCCTGCTGCTGGCGCTTCGGGGCTACGATCGCGCCGTGCTGCTGGTGCCCACCTGGATCATCTACATCGCCTGGCTATTCTATTCCTGGCTCGTGATTTCCGGCCAGGTCTCCAACGATGTGGCCCAACCGGCCGTGGCCGGCGGCCTCGTGCTGATGGTGATGTTGCTCGGCTTCACCTCGGTGCAGCACGCGTTCGCGGACGGGCAGGTCTCGATCGGCACCCTCAGCGAAGTCGAACGGCGCGCCCTGGCGCTGACCGGCTCCGGCGACTTCGTCTTCGACTGGAACATCGAGCGCGACCGCGTCAGTGTTTCCGAGGAACTGGCAACCCGCCTCGGCGAGCGCCGCGGCGCATTGCGCGGCGCCATCAAGCGCTGGCTCGACCGCATCCATCCCGAGGATCGCGACCGCTTCCGCACCGCCTTCGATACGTTGGTGGAATTGCGGCGCGGCAAGGTTTCCTCCGATATCCGTCTCGCTGGCCACGATGGCAGCTACCGCACCTTTCGTATGCGCGTGAAGCCGGTGCTCGGCGGCGACAGCCAGGTCAACCGCATCGTCGGCACCTTGCAGGATGTCACCGAAGATCGCAGCGCCCGCGACCGCCTGCTGCACGATTCGGTGCATGACAGCCTCACCGGGCTCCCCAACAAGCAATTGTTCCTTGATCGTCTCGAGCGCGCCCTGATCCGCGCCAAGGCGCCGGGTGGCGTCAAGCCGGCGGTATTCTTCATCGATATCGACCACTTCATCGAGCTCGAAGAACGCGTCGGCCACTCTGCCGCCGATTCCGTGCTGCTTGCGGTGTCGCGCCGCATCGCCCGGGTAATGCGGCCGCTCGATACCGTGGCCCGCATCGCCGGTGACCAGTTCGGCGTCATCCTGTCGTCCGAACAGGCCGCCACCAAGATCGCCGAGTCTGCCGAGCAGATCCGCAAGGCTCTCAAGGCCCCGTTCAATTTCGGCGAGCGCGACCTGACGCTGACCGCCTCGATCGGCGTCACTATCTACGACAACCAGCCGACCAACGCCCTCGACGTGCTGCGCGACGCCGAACTCGCCATGTATTACGCCAAACGCCTCGGCGGCGACCGCATCGAGGCCTACCGCGCCTCGGCCCGCACCATCACTGCCTATAACCGCGCCACCGAGGAAGACCTCGATCGCGGCCTGCGGCAGGGTGAACTACAGGTGCAGTACCAACCCATCATGGACATCGAGTCAGGCACCATCGCCGGGGCCGAGGCGCTGATGCGCTGGAACCACCCGAGCCGCGGCCTAGTCAATCCGGATGAGTTCATTCCGCTCGCCGAGCGCTCCGGGCTGATCGAGCGGCTCGGCCGCCTCGCCTTCGAGCAGGCGGCAGCCCAGATGCGTGACTGGCTGAATAATCTGTCGCTATCGCCTGATTTCTTCATCTCGATCAACCTGTCCCCGACCCAGCTCACCACCGAAACGCTGCTCAACGACATGCGCGCGCTGGTGCAGGAGCATCGGGGTGTTGCCAGCCACCTGAAGCTCGAGATCACCGAGTCGCAGGTGATGACCAATCCCGAGCATTCCGCCTACATGCTCGGTGCGCTGCGCGCGCTCGGCGTCGGCCTGGCGCTCGACGACTTCGGCACCGGCCATTCGTCCCTGAGCTACCTCCACCGCTTCCCCATCGACACCATCAAGATCCCGGCGCCCTTCGTGCAGATTTCGGACGAGCGCGGCATGGCCCATACCCAGGTGCCGATCATCCGCGCCATTGTGGCGCTTGCCGCCGACCTCGACATCATGGTGGTGGGCGAGGGGGTGGAGACCCTTGACGAAATCGATCGCCTGCGCCAACTCGGCTGCAATTTCGCCCAGGGCTTTGCCTTCGGCGCCGCCATGACCGGCGCCGAGCTGCACAAGAAACTACAGGCGCAGCAGGCGCGTTAGGGGCGTCAGCGGCTTGTCCTTGACCTGCTCGAATGTTGGATAATGTTCGACTGGAGTTGAGGCATGGTCAGCAGAATGACCCGAACGACGGGCGAGGGGAAAGGCGCGCGCCGGCTCACCGCTTCTTCATGACAACGTCGCCTGCCCCTACGCCCGTCCGGCCGTCGAACTCAGCGTCGCCCGAGTAATCCCCAGCCGCCCCAGCGCCCGATCATAGCGGCGCTCGAGCGGGGTGGTAAACAGCAGGTCGCGGTCGAACGGCACGGTCAGCCAGCCATTGCCACGAATTTCGCCCTCGAGTTGGCCCGGGCTCCAGCCGCAATAGCCGAGCGCGAACACCGAATCGGTCGGTGCATTGCCAAAGGCCACGGCCTTCAGCACGTCGAGCGTGGCCGTCAGGCAGATTTCCTCGCTGACCGTGTAGGAATTGCCGTCGCGGAAATAGTCCGGCGAGTGCAGCACGAAGCCGCGCCCCCGCTGCACCGGACCGCCGCGCAGCACTTCGCGATCCCGAATGCGCTCCGGCAGGCGGATGATGTCGGTCTTTTCACCGAGCTCGAGCTCTTCGAGGATATCGCCGAAGCGCATGTCCTCAACGCTCTGGTTGACCACCAGTCCCATGGCGCCCTCC
>Ga0207657_10002285_pt1 | contig 20778 bp, 15 predicted proteins | sample KBSC33metaG_FD_184316 | JGI IMG/M metagenome (GOLD analysis project Ga0207657, IMG submission 184316) | Corn rhizosphere microbial communities from Kellogg Biological Station, Michigan, USA - KBS C3-3 metaG (SPAdes) (version 2) | ecosystem: Host-associated > Plants > Roots > Rhizosphere > Soil ... | reverse complement strand
TGATGCGTACGAACCGCGCTTTTTGCTGGAGCTCGGAGATAGTCGAGCATCCGCAGTAACCCATGCCCGATCGGAGGCCACCGACCATCTGGTGCACGATCATAGCAATCGAGCCGCGGTAGGGGACGCGTCCCTCGATGCCCTCCGGAACCAGCTTGGCCAGGCGGTTGCTCGATTCGCCGTCTTCCAGCGATACGGGTGCGGTGGAAGAATCTCCGGAAGCGCTCTGGAAGTAGCGCTCGCTCGACCCCGCCGTCATTGCGCCCAGCGATCCCATGCCGCGATAGGATTTGAACGAGCGGCCCTGGTAGAGAATGGTCTCACCGGGGCTTTCGTCGGTGCCTGCGAAGAGGGAGCCGATCATCACCGCACCGGCTCCAGCCGCCAACGCTTTGGTGATGTCGCCTGAGTATTTGATGCCGCCATCCGCGACGACCGGAATGCCCGCATCTTTCGTGGCGCGATATGCTTCCGCAATGGCCGTGATCTGAGGAACTCCCGCGCCGGTGACAACTCGCGTGGTGCAGATCGATCCAGGACCGATGCCAACCTTGATGGCATCAGCACCGGCCCGAGCCAATTCGCACGCCCCGTCGAAGGTTGCGACGTTGCCGGCAATCAGATCGACTTCCGGCAATTTGGCTTTGACCGCTTGGATGGCTTCCAGCACGCGAGTAGAGTGGCCGTGGGCGCTGTCGATCGCCAGCAGGTCCACCTTGGCTTTCGCCATCTCCTGAGCGCGCTCGATGAAGTCTCCGGTGGCGCCGATAGCCGCGCCGACGCGCAGGCGTCCATGAGAATCTTTTGCCGCATTCGGATATTTCAGTTTTTTCTGAATGTCTTTTACCGTAATAAGGCCCTTGAGGTTGTACTTGTCGTCGACCACCAGCAACTTCTCGACCCGGTGTTCGTGCAGAATCTGTTCGGCTTGTTCCAGGGTCGTACCCACTGGAACGGTGATCAGGTTCTCTTTGGTCATGACGCTGCTGATCGGGATGTCGAACCGGGTCTCGAATCGCAGGTCGCGGTTGGTGAGAATTCCAACCAGTCTTTGATTCTTGGTGATGGGCACCCCGGAAATTTTGTACTTGCGCATCATCTCCAGCGCGTCGGAAACCTTGGCGTCGGGGGACATGGTCACGGGATCGACGATCATGCCGCTTTCCGAACGCTTCACCTTATCGACTTCATTCGCCTGCTGCTCAATCGTTAAATTGCGGTGAATGATGCCGATTCCGCCCTGCTGCGCGATGCCGATCGCCATGTGCGATTCGGTAACCGTATCCATGGCGGCGCTGATGATCGGGATATTGAGACGGATGTTGCGAGTGAGCTGCGTCTGCGTGCTGGCGGTTGCCGGAATTACATCGGAGCGGGCAGGCAGCAGCAACACGTCGTCGAAGGTAAGCGCCTCAGGGACGGGAAAATGAATCATAAATTTCTCAGGGAAAGTTCTAAGCCTCTATTTTAGAGAGAGCTGACAGTTGCTGCAAATCACTTGCAAGGCGCGGGAAAAGAGCTTACGTTTTGTGCCACGCGCGAGTATGGGAGCAACCATGAATACTTTGCTTCGGCGTTCGGTTTACGTGTTGGCAATCGCTTTTGCGCTGCTGGCCGCGGCCGCCCGGCTGCACTCTCAGTCGCCTTCCCAGGGAGTCCCGGCTCCTACGATTCGAGTTAGCACACGGCTTGTGCTCGTCGATGTGGTAGTTACCGACAAGCAGGGGAAGCCTGTCAGTGGTTTGAAAGCCGAAGACTTCACGATTGAGGAGAAGGGTAAAAAGCAGAAGATTGCAGTCTTCCAAACGCCTGAGGAGGCGCAACAGCAGAACACGCCTCCTCAACTTGGACCTGGTCTCTACACGAATAGGCCGGAGTTCCGCTCTCCGGGCGGGCCGTTGACGGTGCTCTTGCTGGATGCAGCCAACACCCCGTTCCAGGATCAGGCTTATTCTCGGCAGCAGATGCTGAAGTACGTGAGTCAGCAGGCGAAACCGGGCACGCGCATGGGCGTGTTCACACTTACGAATTCTTTACAGGTGCTGCAGGATTTCACCGACGATCCGGAAATCCTTCTCGCCGCTCTGAAAAAATATCAGCCGCAGGAGCCGATCCTGCAAAATGGCGTGCCGCCGCCAATAAGTGCCGGAGCCCAGACGTTAGGCGCACGTCAAGCGGCTACGGTCGCGCAGGTGGAATCAATCGCTCAGGGTTTTCAGTCGGTTCAGATGTCATACGCCCTGGATCGACGCGTGGACATAACACTGAACGCGATGCGCAGCTTGGCCCGCATTCTGGGAGGCATTCCGGGCAGGAAGAATATTGTTTGGTTAACTGCCGCTTTTCCTTTTGAACTCATTCCCCAGGATCGCAATGTGAGTGAGGCAGAACTGGTGGCGGATCTGCCGAACATTCAGCACAAAAACGTGGATACGATAGCGACTGGATCGGTTGCAGCCACACAACGCCAATCTTATGCACCGGAGATCCGTCAGGCTGCTGCCGAATTGTCCACAGCGCAAGTTGCCATCTATCCAGTGGACGTTCGAGGACTGATAAGCGGAGCAGAGTTCATGCGGGAGGACTCGGCTAACCGGCAAAGCTCAAACACCTCGGAACGGGCGATAGTCAGAATGTCAGACGTCACCGCCAGCCAGGAGACGATGAAAGCGGTGGCAGAAGAGACAGGAGGAAAGGTCTACATCAACCAGAATGAAGTTGCCGTGGGTGTCGCGCTGGCAGTACAGGACAATGCGGCCTCTTACACGATTGGCTATTACCCAGAAGATAAAAAATGGGACGGAAAATACAGATCCATCAAGGTGAAGCTTGCACGGGACGGCTTGCAGCTTCGGCATCGGCGTGGCTATTTCGGCATCGACCCCTCGCAACAAAAGGACCGCAAGCCCGAGCAGCAGGTCGCCGAAGCGCTGAGAGATAACGCGCCTTCAACACTTGTCACATTCAGCGCGCAGGTGAAACCAGGAGAAAAGGGAAAACTTGCGATTGCGTTTTTAGTGGACGCTAACTCGCTTTCTGCTGAAGACGTTTCTGGAGGCAAAAAGCTGAGCTTCGCCTACTACGCCGCGTTGTTTTCTCCCGAGGGCAAGATGCTCGAGAACCGCAGCCAGAAAGCAGAGCAAACCTTCAAGGAAGATATTTACAGGCAGGTTCTGCAGCAAGGAATCCTGCTCCACTTAGACTTGGACTCAAAGTTAGACAAAGGTGAACTGCGATTGGCCGTACAGGATCTTAGGACAGGGATGGTCGGTACTATCGACGCACCTATGTCACTTCCCTAGCAACGCTGTCATCATGCCTCCGGGCGGCCTTTTCTCGGGAACGACGCCTGGCACCGCCGTTGTCTTTTGGTTCTGAGCGGCGTATATTATTTCTTTAGATACTGTTGTGTGGTACCAGCATTGGCGAGGCACACCAGTGGGCGCGAGCCCACTTTTTAGTTTAGGGCTGAAGCGGCGTCCTACCGGTGGAGCTAAGTTACAGATTTAATGGCACTTGGAATCGAGCGGGTGCGTGAAGTCGTAGATCGGGTGGCGGCTTCGAACGGCCTTGAAGTAGTCGAGGTGGACTTGCGTGGCGGCGGCAAAAGCCGCATGCTGCGCATCACCATCGACAAGCCTGGCGGGGTCACGCACGAGGACTGCGCCAACTTAAGCCGTGAGGCGGGCACCATCCTCGACGTGGAGGACGTGGTCCCGGGAGGATCGTACCTGCTTGAGGTCTCCTCGCCTGGGCTTGATCGACCGTTGCTTCGCCCCGCTGACTACCAACGCTTTTTGGGAAGCCTGGTGAGGCTGAAAACGCGCGAGCCAGTGGACGGAAGCCGGCACGTTGAAGGCCGGCTGCAGAGTTTTCAGGATGGGAAGATCACGCTGACGATTGAACCGAAGCGAACTCCCGGTAAGCAGCCAAAGAAGAAGCAGCAGCAAGCGGAGCAAGAGCCTCCGCAATTGGAAGTTGACTTGGCCAACGTGGAACAGGCCAACCTGGTGCCAGAGATCTAGTGGATCAGGAAGCACGAGAGAGAGTTCCCTAAGACCTGGTTAAGACCCGGTTTTTATAAAAAGATTATGGCAAGCGAGCTCTACAACACTATTGACGCCCTGAGCCGAGAGAAGGGCATTGATCCGCAGATAGTGGTGAGTGCGGTGGAAGACGCCATTGTTGTCGCCACGCGCAAATACTACAAGTCGCAGGAAAACCTGCGCGCGGAACTGGACAAGGACACAGGTAAGATCAGCGCGTTTGCAGTCAAGACCGTGGTCGAGAACCCCGAGCAGGTGGAGGATCCCAATCTTCAGGTCACGGTTGATGACGCCCGCAAGATTGATCCTAGTGTCGAGGCCGGCGGCGAGCTTCGTATCCCCAAAGCTACGGAAGGAATTCTGGGCCGCATTGCCGCGCAACTCGCCAAGCAAGTCATCTTTCAGAAGGTGCGCGAGGCGGAACGCGACACGGTCTACAACGAATACATCGGGCGCGTAAACGAGATCGTGAACGCCACGGTGAAGCGCATCGAAGGCCCGGATGTGATCTTTGATATCGGCAAAGCGGAGTCACGCATGCCGCGCAAGGAGCAGTCGCGTCTGGAATCGTTTGCCATGGGCGAACGCGTGCGCGTAGTCATCGTGCGGGTGGAGAAAGCGTCGAAAGGTCCCCAGGTGGTTGTGTCGCGAGCCGCTCCGGAACTGGTGCAGCACTTGTTCCAGACCGAAGTGCCGGAGATTTATGACGGCACCGTCGTCATTCGCGCGATCGCGCGTGAGGCTGGCGAGCGCACCAAGATTGCCGTGATGTCGAAAGACAAGGATGTGGATGCGGTGGGCGCATGCGTGGGCATGAAAGGTATGCGCGTGCAGTCCATCATCCGTGAACTCCGCGGCGAGAAGATTGACATCATCGAATATCACGAGGATGCCGTCACCTTTGCCGAGAAGGCACTCCAGCCGGCCAAGGTCAGCCGAGTGACCGTGCTGGATCCAACGGACAAGCATCTCGAGGTCGTGGTCGATGACAGCCAGCTGTCGCTGGCTATCGGCAAGAAGGGCCAGAATGTGCGGCTGGCTGCCAAGCTCCTGGGCTGGAAGATCGATATCAAGAGTGAGGAAGAGAAGCGGCAAGAGGTCGAACAGCAGATGTCGGCCCTGGTATCGAACGCGGCCACGCCGCTGGAGGATGTTCCTGGCCTAGGCGAAGGCCTGGTGGAAAAGCTGAGCGCTGCCGGAATTACCACGGTAGAAGCGCTGGCCGATATGACCCCCGAGCAGCTCGAAGCCATCGAAGGAATTGGCCCGAAGACCGTGGAAAAAATCAGTCTTGCGGTCAATAATTACTTCTCCAGTCTGGAAGGCGGGGAAGTGGCCGCTGAGGGCGAGGCGCCGGTTGAGGGCGAAGCAGCGGACGCTGAAGCGCCAGTCGACGCCGAAGCTTCCGGCGAAAATCCCGAGTTGGCGGCCCAAGCAGAAGCTGGGATTGACGGCGAGACGGACGAGGCCGCGCCTTCTGAAGGTGGGGACGGCGTCGAGGCGGCGGCTCTTGAAGACACTGCCGAGATTGCGCCTGAGACTGGGGCTACAGAAGAAGAAGTTGAGCCGGGGAAGACTCCGGCAGAGCAAGGCGAATAATCCATGCAGCGCTTGTTTACAACCAGGCGCGGCATTCAACGGACTGATGCCGTGAGGTTGATATGAAGGCTTGACGGGACAGGCGGAGGAAATAGAGGGCGGATGAGTAAGATTCGAATCAACGATCTGGCACGGGAGCTGGAAGTCAAAAGCAAAGCGATTCTCGATGTGCTGCCCCTGGTGGGCGTCACCGAAAAGAAGACTCACTCCAGTTCTATTGAAGACCATGAAGCCGTAAAAGTGCGAGCGCACTTTCAGAGTGCTGCGGAAGCGCAAGGTGCATCGAAAAGCGTGCGTGCATCCCGCGTTGACGCTGACGAGATCAAGACCAAGATCGATCTCTCCCATATTTCCAAGCCAGGCGACGTCCTGAAGCTGATCACGAAGCAACAGACTCCTGCTGCACCGCCGCCACCGCGTCCTGTTGCTCCGCCGCCCGTGGTCGAGAAGAAGGCAGCGCCGGCTAGTTCTGCTCCGGCCGCACCGCCCGCGACCACTCAGCCTGCGACTCCAGCGGTCAGCAAGCCTCCTGCTCCTGCTCCGCGATTGATTGTTCCGCAGCCGCGTCCGCCGGCTCCGATTCAGCCGCCGCCTCCACCGCCGGCTGAAGAGCAGATACCCGTAGCATCTGCTCCACCCGCTGTAGTGGTGACGCCACCGCGCCCGCCTGCAGCACAGCCGCCTGCCGCGGCAGCGCCACCTGCTACTACGCAACCGGCGATGCCGAGTACGCCTGCGACTCCCGCGCCGCCGGCGCCACCAGCTAGCGCTCAGCCCCAGCGCCCGGCTGCACCTCCTGCGAACTCTGCGCCTGGTGCGCCGCCAAGACGCATGATCGTGCCCCAGACTGGACCACGTCCGGTTTACAAAGCGCCGCCACCGCGTCCTGCCGCTCCGCAAGCCAGCACACAACCTGGCGCGCCGATGCGTCCAGCGCCCGGCCGTCCCGTGCCTGGACAACCGATTTTTCAGCGCCCCCGCCCGGGCGCACCACCATCCGGAACTCGTCCGCCGCTTCGGCCCGGCGAGCGTCGGCCGATGCACCCAACGCGGCAGTCGCCGACCGGCACGCGTCCGCTAGGTGTCGGTCCCGGAGGACCGCTTCCGCCGCCAGGACTTACGCGTCCAGGCAGCCGCCCCGGTGGGCCCTCGCGCCGTCCCGGTCAGCGCTACATTCCGCGTGGCGTGAAGGAAGGCCCGATGAAGGGCTATGTTCCGCCGCCTCGGCTCAGCCTTTCAAACGAGCCGCAGCCGATCACGCGCAGCATCACCATCACTGAGGGAATCAGTGTTAAGGATCTGGCCGAGAAGCTCGGCATCCGCGCCAAAGATCTGATCGCGCGCTTGCTGATTCGCGGTGTTTTCGCCACCATCAATCAGACACTCGACGCGGAACTGGCCAGCGAAATGGCTCGCTTTTTCGGCGCCGATACCAACGTGATCACGTTCGAAGAGCAGGCCACCAAAGATAGCGGCGAAGGCGCTGCTGGTGAAGAGCGCGGCGGCGACGAAGTGCCGCGTCCGCCAGTGGTCACCATCATGGGCCACGTCGATCATGGCAAGACCACGCTGCTGGATTCGATTCGATCCACCAACGTCGCCGAAGGCGAAGCGGGCGGTATCACGCAGCACATCGGCGCTTACAAGGTCCGTATTCAGGACACAGAGTCTCCAGCGTACGGCCGAGAGATTGTGTTCCTCGATACGCCTGGTCACGAAGCTTTCACCCGCATGCGCGCTCGCGGAGCTAAAGCCACTGACATTGTCGTGCTGGTGGTTGCTGCCGACGACGGTGTTATGCCGCAGACGCTGGAAGCAATCGATCACGCTCACGCTGCCGAAGTTCCGATCATTGTGGCCGTGAACAAAGTCGATAAGCCCGATGCCATGCCCGATCGCGTGAAGAAACAGCTCGCCGATCGTGGCTTGATGCCGGAAGATTGGGGCGGCACCACGGTGTTCGTCGACGTTTCAGCGAAGCAGAAGACGAATCTGAACCTGCTGATGGAAATGATCTGCCTGGTTGCCGATCTCCAGGAGCTTAAGGCATCCCCCGAGCGTCCTGCCACCGGCGTGGTGCTCGAAGCCAAGCTCGATCGTGGCCGCGGTCCGGTAGCTACGCTGCTGGTGCAAAACGGAACACTGCGCACGAGCGACAACTTTGTCGTGGGCAATGTCTACGGCAAGATTCGCGCCATGTTCGACGATCGTGGAGCGCAGCTGGAAGAGGCTCCTCCGTCAACGCCAGTTGAAATCCTGGGAATGGAAGGTCTGCCGCAAGCGGGAGATCAGTTTGTAGTGGTCGCTGATCGCGACAAGGCCCGCGGCGTCTCTGAATTCCGCGAGCAGAAGGCCCGTGAAGCAACGCTGGCCAAGAGTTCCCGCGTTTCGCTCGAGGGTCTCGCCGAGCAACTGAAGACGGCCGGCACGAAGGAGTTGAATATCATTCTGAAGGCCGACGTCGGTGGCTCAGTTGAAGTGCTGAGCGACCTGCTGGCGAAGCTTTCGAACGACAAGGTTCGGCTGAAGGTTCTGCGCTCCGGTGTAGGCGCCATCACGGAAAGCGATGTGTTGCTGGCATCCGCGTCGAATGCGATCATCATCGGCTTCAACGTGAGGCCAGAGCGCAAAGCACAGGAGTTGGCCGAGCAGGACAAGGTCGACATCCGTCTGCACTCGATTATTTACGAGTTGCAGGATGAAATTAAGCGCGCTATGAGCGGCCTGCTGGAACCGACGATCAAGGAAACGTACCAGGGTCGCGCCAGTGTGCGTGAGACCTTCCGTATCCCGAAGGTGGGCACCGTGGCTGGGTGCCAAGTCACGGATGGCATCATCAAGCGTGACTCGGAAGTGCGCCTGCTCCGCGACAATGTGGTGGTCTTCACGGGTAAAGTGGGTTCCTTGCGCCGCTTCAAAGACGATACCAGCGAAGTGCGCAATGGCATGGAGTGCGGCATTTCGATCGCGAACTACAGTGATATCAAGATCGGCGACGTGATCGAAGCCTTTGTGACCGAGCGCATTGCCGCCGAAGTAATTGCCTAGAACTTGTCGTCAGTCGTCAGTCAAGGTCTTCAGTCGTCTCTCCTTAGCAGCTGTTGCTGACGACTGACAACTGAGGCCTGACGACTGACAGATGATCGCTTTCCTTACCCTCGAGCTCAGCATCGAAGCTGCGCATTCCCTCAAAGACCGTCGCCAGGTGGTGCGCAGCCTTAAGGACCGTTTGCGCACCAGCTTCAATGTCTCCGTCGCCGAGCTGGATGGAGCAGAGCTGTGGAACCGCGCCACCGTAGGTGTTGTCAGCATCTCCTCCTCCCGTGATTATCTCGATGGACTGATGAAGAACGTGGAACGCCAGGCTACGCGTATCGCCAACAATTGCGGGGCGGAAGTTACCGATTCGTACCTGGAATACATCTAAGGATCGGCTTCCTGGTGTTTTGGGGCGGTCCCGTTCGTGTTTTGTCGACCATCAGCGACTAACGACCACGACTGTTTTCTGATATTCTCATCCGTTTTACCTTGAACGCCCATGCCGGAGAAGCGAGGACAGCAATATCATCGGGAACGGCTGAGCGAAGCCTTGCGCGAGGAGATTGAAACCATTCTCGAAGGAGAGCTGGGCGACCCCCGAATTGGCCTCGTAAACGTCAGCGAGGTCCATATGGCGCCAGACTCACGGTCGGCGCGAGTCTTCGTTGTGGTTCAAGGAGGCGAGGAAAACGACGAGCGCACACTGGAAGGCTTGAACGCGGCGCGTGGTTATATCCGGCACGAGCTCGCGGAACGATTGCACTTGAGACGCCCTCCAGAATTGTTTTTCCATGTGGATCGGTCGCACGAGTACCAGGCGAGGATTGACGAACTACTCGGTCGAAGCAAGAAGAGGAAGAGGTAATCGGCTTCAGGCTCGGGGGCTATTTATCGGGCTATGGTCACGGAAGTCTTAAAGCAGATTGAGCGCCGAGAGCGATTCGTGCTCACGTCGCACGCTCGTCCGGATGGGGACGCCGTTGGATCGGTGCTCGCATGCTCGCAAATTTTGCGAGAGATGGGCAAGCAGGCGGAAGTGGTTTTAAGTGACGGCGTCCCGCGCATTTATCAGCAGCTGCCATTCACAGAAACCGTGATCCAGTCGACCATCGTGAACGGCGAGTATGAGGCGGCCATCATCCTGGAGTGCGACAGTATCCAGCGTACACGGCTGGATGGGCTCGACCAGAAGTTTCTCATCAGCATCGATCACCACCTCAGCGGGCGCCCTTTCGCGCACGTCAATTGGATCGATCCCACAGCCTGCGCCACTGGAGAATTGGTTCACCGTCTCGCTCGCGAAGCTGGTGTCCGCATCTCTCCGGATGTTGCCACCTGTTTGTACACCGCGGTTCTTACAGATACGGGCTCGTTCATGTTCGAAGGCACCAACGAACGCACGTTTGCGCTGGCCCGCGAGTTAGTCATGGCCGGAGCCAATCCGGCGGCATGCGCGCGTAACATTTACTTTTCTCATTCCACATCCAAGATGCGCTTGCTTGGCGCGGCGCTTTCGCAATTGCACCGCGAAGGACCACTCGCCTGGATATGGGTCACGCGCGAGCAAATGGATCGCGCCGGGGCAATCGATGAAGATTGCGAAGGACTGGTGAACTACGCACTGGCAATCTACGGCGTCGAAGTGGCCGCCTTCTTTCGTGAACTCGCCGACGGACGCTACCGCGTAAGCCTGCGCAGCAAAGGCCAGCTCAACGTTGCTTCTGTTGCCGAACGTTTTGGCGGCGGCGGACACGCTTGTGCCAGCGGTTGTTCCCTCGAAGGTCCTTTGTCCGTAGCAGTTGCTCGTGTGCTGGCCCAACTCCGTTTGGGCTCTTCCGTACAATAGGGCTCATGCCAATCTCCATGCTGCGGCAGATCGCTTCCTTCGTGGGAGCTTTGCTGATCCTGGTGGGTTACGCGGGCCAACAGTTCAATTGGATGGACCCTCGAAAGTTCTGGTACAACCTGCTGAACGGCGTCGGCTCCGCCATTCTCGCCTATATTGCCTTTCATCCCTTTCAGATCGGCTTCGTGCTGCTCGAGGTGAGTTGGACGTTGATCAGCATTTTTGCGCTGTACCGGGGCTGGAGAACAAATTGATGAATGCTGATTTTAGATTGATGATTGCTTGCTTTGCCGTCGAATCAGAAATCAACAATCAACAATCAGAAATTCGGCGGCTCTGTAGAGGAGCTACAGGAGTGGTCGTTGACTGACCGCGCCCGCCCTGCCACGGATTGGCTTCTCATCCTCGGTTTTTGCGGGTTTCTTTTTTTCTTCGGATTGAACTATTTTGGCCTTATCGGAGCCGATGAGCCGCGCTATGCGCAGATTGCGCGCGAGATGTTGGCGCACCACGATTGGATCACTCCCATTCTCGGCGGAAAGCCGTGGTTGGAAAAGCCTGTCCTGTATTACTGGCAGGCGATGCTTTCCTATTCCATCTTTGGTGTGAGCGACTGGGGGGCCCGCATCCCGTCAGGCGTCGACGCAACCCTGGCCGTGCTTGCCGTGTATGGTTTCCTGGGACGCTTCCGGCCCGGCTTTCAGACAGACGGCGCGTTGATGACCGCGTCCACTGCCGGCTTCGTTGGATTCTCGCGCGCTGCCTCGACCGACATGCCACTCGCTGCGATGTTTAGCATTGGAATGCTGGCGTGGTATGCATGGCACGAAAGTCAGAAAAGAATATTTCTCATTGGCTTTTACGCATTCATGGCTCTGGCAGCGTTGGCCAAAGGCCCGGTTGGTCCGGTGCTCGCCGGATTGATTATTCTGCTGTTTGCTCTCGTTCGTCGCGATCACCGGGTGATCATACGCACATTGTGGATTCCCGGTATTCTGGTGTTCTGCGTGATCGCCCTGCCGTGGTACATCGCTGTCCAGGTGCGCAATCCTTCATTCTTCCGGCAATTTATTCTTGAACACAATCTCGCGCGGTTTGGAACCAATCTCTATCATCACCAGCAGCCGTTCTGGTACTACGCGCCTGTCACGCTGCTGGCGCTGCTACCTTGGACCATATTCATTGTTGAGGCGGTCACCGAGAACGTGCGCACCTGGTGGTCGAAGGGGAAGAGTTTCGTCGAATCCGAGGATTCCCTAAACCTGTTTCTCATCCTCTGGCTCTTTGTGCCTGTTCTTTTCTTCTCGCTCTCCCAGTCGAAGTTGCCGGGCTATATCCTGCCTGCGCTGCCGGCGGGAAGCATCCTGCTCGCGCAATACGTCCGCCGCCATATTGTGAAGGAAATTCCTCCGCCCTATCTTGTGCCGGTACTGCACTCGGTCGCGGCAGCGGCTCCGCTTGTCCCAGCGTTGCTGATTCAGTTCTTCCTCTTGCAGCAGCGGTTACCGGGCGGGACGCCGCTGATTTTTGCCTCGACGCTCGCCGGCATCATTGCCATTGGCTTACTTCTTACCCTGCGCAGCTCGCTCGGCTTGGGCATGCTTCGCTTCGTCACGCTCGTCCCGGTTGTCCTTGTCGTTGCCGCAGTGCTGAAGATCGGCGGCGCCAAGCTCGATGAGACGCTTACCGCGCGTCCCCTGGCGGCCGATATTGCTCGTGTCGAAGCGGGACTACTGCCAGCGGCCGTGTTCCAGGTTCCGCGCGAGGTGGAATACGGACTGGCGTTTTATCGGAACCAGGCAATCAGTAACTACGGTCGCGGAGAGATTCCTTCCAGTGCGCACCTGGTTGTTGCACCGGAAGGGAAACAAGTCCAGCTAGCCCAAGCCGTACATGGCCGCCGCGTCTCTCTGCTGGGAACCTATCCGCCGCAGCATCTGGACTATTACTGGGTTGCTGCCGCAGGGACTCAGGCCTCAGAACATCACCATCATTAAGCCGAACCGGCATCGTCAACTTACTAACATTCTCCGAGTTTGCCTACAAATCACGAACCCACTAGACTTCAGTTTGCGCCCCATGCTGGCGGGGCGTGCCTCCGGGAGCCCATGGAGATCCTCGATCTCAGGCATTTTTCTTCTGCTGACCTTCGTCCCCTCTTAGAGGAAGAAGTGCGCACCTGGTCCCGCCTGTTGTGCTGGGACTACACCGGCTCGGCAGAGATGATCCTCCGCTACGTCGATTCCAAAATCCTGCCGGGATACGCCGCGGTCGACCGCGGCCGCATGTTCGGTTACGCATTTTTCGTTTATGAAGGAAATAAGGGTGTAATCGGCGACCTGTTCGTTGCCAACGGGACTTCCACGCGCGCCCAGCTCCACACCGAGGTCGAGAATCGTCTGCTGGTTCATGTGATTGAAACGCTTCAGCAGTCTCCCGGCATCCACCGCGTGGAAGCGCAATTACTCGTGCATGAAGCGGGATTGGTGTCGCGGCCTTTCGTGCAACAAGGTTTTCAGCGTTATCCACGGTTGTTTATGGTCTCGTCTCTGACGGGCACGCGCTTGAAGACTGCTGTTGCACCCCAGGAGATCGAAATCCGTCCCTGGTCTGAACAGGATTATCAATCAGCGGCGGCAGTCATCACGGCTGCGTATCGGGGACACGTAGATTCCGAGATCAATGACCAGTACCGCACCCTCAGTGGCGCCTTGCGCTTCCTCAATAACATTGTGCGCTTCCCAGGATGCGGTCAGTTCGACGCCGAATCTTCCTTCATCGCCGTCAACAAAGGATTGCGCAATGTTGTGGGAGTGATTCTCTGTTCGCGGGTGCGTCACGACGTAGGCCATGTAACCCAGGTGTGTCTCTTGCCGGAATACCGCTCTCACCACATTGGAGAGGCGCTGATCGCGCATACGGCTGCCAATCTGAAGAAGCGCAGCTTTACTTCTTTGTCATTGACAGTGACAGAGGCGAACGCCCGTGCGGTTGATCTTTACAAGCGGCTGGGATTCGACAGCAAGCGGATCTTCGATGCGTTCGTTTGGGAAGGCTAGTCGCTGAGCTAGTCTGAACCCGAGAGCCGGGAGCCCAATTCTATCTTCTCAAAATCCACATTACCCATCCGGCCACAATCACTCCGCCCACGAACATAGCGAAGCAATACAAGCCGTAGCGGATCATGTCGCGCGAGGTGTTGCGCTGCGTGATTCCGAAGACCACCGATGCGAAGACTGCAAACAGGATCGCGGCGCTGAAATGAGAAAGCTCCAGGTTCATTGCTTCTTCCCGATGGCAATGTGATACGCGTCGGCGACAGCGATGAAATTCAGCAGGCCAGCGACAATGATGAACTTCGTTCCGTAATCGGCCGTGGCATGTGCAATCGCACCCTGTCCCCAATCATTGGCGCGCGTCAGTATGTAAAGTCCTCCTGCGCCAACGTCGCCCACAAAACCCAGAATGTCGAGGATATCGCCGCCGTTCGGCTTATAGATGCGACCTTGCATGGCGAGGCCGAGCAAAAACATGGCGACGATCGAAGCCATGAGCAGAGCGCCGCGAATGAACCGTTTCTGGATGAGGTGCCCGGCCCCGGGAATCAGCCATCCCAGCGCGGGAGCGACGATCGACATGGGCGTCATCGGCGCGGCGGTTGCATCTATTTTCTTTGTCTTTTCTACGGAGGAGTTCGCCATTCAGATGGTCACGATCTCGTCTTGAATTTTGCCTGTCACTTCAGCGCCCTTGGGACGTACCAGCACGTTCACTTCGCTGCGGACTCCAAACTCCGGCAGATAGACGCCCGGCTCAATGGAGAACAGCGTATTGGGAAGGATGCGGCGCTCATCATGAATTTCCAGATCGTCCATGTTGGCGCCGTTCGAGTGCACTTCGGTACCAATCGAATGCCCGGTGCGGTGGATGAAGTACTCGCCAAATCCAGCCTGTTTGATCTGGTCGCGCGTCACCCTATCTACTTCCCAACCACAGATGGGCTGCCCGGCAGCGATCGCGTTTTTCACTTTCTCTACCCCGGCGTTACGTCCGTTGCGAACCACTTCGAAGACTTCGCGTTGACGGTCTGAAGGCGCTTTGCCGATAACCCCAGTCCAGGTGATGTCGTAATAAGCCGCTCCCGGCTTGTTCTGCTTGGCCCAGATGTCGAGCAGGACGAAATCACCTTCGCGCAGGCGCACGGGATGATCAGCGCTGGGCTCGTAGTGCGGATTTCCGCTATTCGCATTGGCAGCGACGATTGGCGGATCATCGGTGATCAGGCCATCCCGTGCGAAAGCCTCCATGATCCACTGCTGCATCTCGTGTTCCGTGGTGCCGCCATTACGAACGCGTCGGCCGATTTCCTGGAAGGCTGCCTTCGTAATGGGATCGATCAGGTCGCGCGCCGCAAAATGCGTTTTGATCTGTTCGTCGCTTAGCGTCGCTTCAAATAGCGCAATCAGGTCCGCCGCGCTGACTACGTTCTTACCCATCCCGCGGATCATGTCTATTGTGCCCGCGTCGACCAGCGAGACGGTGAACACGATGTTGTTGGGCGAATACTGCATCGCGATATCGCGGTGGTTCGCCAGCATCGTCTTCAGTCCTTCGAATAATTCCTGCCACGCCGAGTAGCGCTTCTTGGTACCGGGAAGGGAATCGAGGTGCCCGGCTTCGATCTTGTGAACCAGTTTTGTGGGCTCGCCTTCCGCTGGAACCAGGTAGTACCAGCGGCGTGTAACCATCAGGTTGTCGGGAAGGCCAAGCACGCGATAGGCGATGGGATCGCGGCGATGATGATCGTAGAACAGCCAGGCATCAATGTTGCGTTCGCGCAGGGCAGACTGAATGGCAGACAGGTTCATGGGCAAACGTCTATTGTAAACAAGGGAACAGAATTGCGCGAATGGGCGCACGACAAGTGGGGTCTCGGCAGAGGGCCAGTTTTGATTCCGAAACACTTCAGATTTTTTCCTACACTGTTCAGAATTGTCATTCGGAGAAGCGAAGCGACGAGCAATCTGCTCTTACTTGGGTGTTGACCTGCGCGTAAACACTGGACCACGTAGGCCCGTAGGCCCTCGTGCGGGCGGCCGAGCGGAGCTCGGCAACATGTTGCGATAACCCGAGAGCCGAAAGCCAAGAGCCCAAAGCCGAGAGCCGGCCGGCCCCCTACGATTGTCATTCGGAGGAGCGAAGCGAACGGGCAAACTGCTCTCCTATTTCGAACTACAAACCGAGCACCTGACTCCTATGTTCTTGCGGCAGCGGCTCGCATGCCGTGCGCAGCACCAGGCGCGGCGCTCGAACCCGAATCTTCATCAAGTAGGGAACCGTCCGTTTCGGATCCGCTTTCGCAGTCTCGCGCAACAACCACCCTACGCCCTTCTGCACCATGTCGTCCTCATCGGACAACAACTTGTTCGAGAGGCGCACGATGTCGGGAAAAAACAGCTTCTGCCGTGTGCCCTGAATCAGGCCTACGCAGGCCGCCCGTCGATGCCAGCGGTTCTTTGATTTCGCCCAGCGGAACACGAAGGCCTTCCTCGACGGCTCGGCCGCAAGCATAGGTGCAATGAGATAGTGCGCCAGCGCATCGTGATCGGCCCAACTGGTGATCCGGTCGAGCCACGATTCGAACAGCCGGAATTCCGGGTCGCCAAACTCATCGGTCAGCGTCTCGAGCATGAGAACCGCGAAGACCTTCTCCTCCAGGACTTTTCCGCGGAACAGATCATTCGCCACCTGAATGAGGAACTCCGTTCCTCGTTCGCTTTTGATTGTTCTACGGAAGCGCACCGCCACTCTGCGCAGCTCCGCCGTGTACCAGCCGCGCGATTGGATTTCCTCTTTGAAGAACCACTGCACGTCTTCGGCATGAGGCGCGGAGCCGCCGTCTTTGAGAACGCGGCGAATGTGGTCGGCGATACAGCGCGGCGAGATTTTACGCTTAGGCATCGGACCAGGTTCGGAGCGGCACATGATAACCGACGCCCGGTCTTGAGCGCAGTGATCTCTCGATTCTTTCGGAGCACCACAAAAGAAGCACGTTGCGAGGCGCAGCATCGGAATGCCGGCCTCGCAACATGAAGGCGGTGATTAAAAGCTGTACTTCAGTCCAAATTGAATTTGGCGCATCGGTATCGCTATTTCGGTGATGGTGCCCGCTACGCCTGGCCCGTCGTCGATAAAGTTATCCGGCTGCGCGAAATTGGGGTGGTTGAACATGTTGAAGAACTCTGCCCGGAATTCCAACCGCTGGGATTCCGTGATGGCAAACACTTTTCGCAGTGACCCGTCAAACACGTTCTGGCCGGGCCCGACCAGGTTATTGCGATGCGCGTTGCCAAAGGTACCGTCTGCTGGAGGCGTGAACGCATTGATATCGAACCACTGGTTAGGACTGCGCTGGTCGCTGGGCAGATTGCCGTCCCTTATCTGGTCAGCCCGCATCAGCCCCTGTGAGCCAGTGTTGGATGGATCGAAGCCTACTGCTGCCGAGAACGGGAATCCGCTCGCCAGTGTGTAGATGCCGCCCACGTGCCAGCCTCCGGCGACTGCGTCGAGCACGCGGTTATTGATGTGCGACCGGCTGCCGCCGAATGGCAGCTCATAGTCAAAGCTGAATACCCACCGCAGCTTCTGATCGAAGTCGGCGCGTGCCCGTTCCGCTCCTACGTCATAACTGTTCTGCGGAAACGGGAAGTTGCAGCAAATCTCCGGCAGATCGTTGATCGCCTTGCTCCAGGTGAATGCGCTCAGGAAGTACAAGCCATGACTTAGATGTTTTTCTCCTTTTATCTGCATCGAGTGATAAATCGAGCTTCCGCGGTTTTGAATCGCAGTGAATGGGCCAAACTGGGGGAATGGCCGTAGAGATTGCACGTCCACATCCCCGGCCCTTGGCACAGGGACCTGGTTCGGATCCGTCACCGATTGCAAATGCGTGCCTTTCGAGCCCGCATACGCAAGTTCCAAGCTGATCGCCGCTGGCAGGGATTGCTGCACCGCGAGGTTCCAGCTTTGGTAATACGGGGTGTGCAGACGCGGATCCAGGCTGGTGACACCGGGATTGATTGCCTGATTAGGATTCAGCGGAGGAAAGCCCTGCGCTACTGTGATGACGGGCGTGGTCCCACTACTCACGAAGGAAGGTTCGTAGAAGAACGGCAGGTTGTAGGCAAGTTGCAGCGGAGCCGCAGTGCGAATCTCCTGCCCGCTGTAGAAGATTCCATACGCTCCTCTAACCACCAGGTCAGCGCTCTCCCGCGGCGTCCAGGCAAACCCGATTCGCGGTGAGAAGTTGGCCTTATCGGCTACCGTGAGGGAGCGGGATGCACCGTTTTGCCCCGCAACCACCAGCGTTCCCGTTGCATAGTTAAAGTTGCTTTGCCGATCGTGGGCTTCCACGATGGGCGAGAAGTAGTCATAACGCAGTCCCAAGTTCAGTGTGAGCCGCCGGTTCACTTTCCAGTCGTCCTGAACAAACAGCGACGGCACGTGTTGGCGGTTACCCATTCCGATAACGGTGGAGATGTTCGCACTGATGGGCAGCCCAAGCAGCATGTCGGCAATCGAACTGCCGCCGCTGTTATCCACCGGGTTCTGAGTGAACTGGCCGCTGAACGAGAAGCGTCCGCGTGGAGATTGTTCCTGCGAAATGTTGAATTGGCTCCAGCGAATCTCTCCTCCTAACTTCAGAGTATGTCCCCCGCGCACCAGGGTCAGCACGTCGGTGATCTGCCTCTCCTGGCTCGCGAGAATGGTCGGCGCGAAGTTGGGATCGCCCAGGCGGCGAAAACCATTCGGCGCAAACAAGGTCAAGCCATTCACTCGCGGATCATCGGGCACACCCGGAATCCGTAATTCCGGTGGCGGCAGTTGGTTGCCACTTTCCGGAACGCCGCGCCGGATGTGCACATAGCTGAAGCCTACGCGCAATTCATTAATAGTCTTCGGCGTGAACGTGTGAGTGAATCCAATCGCCGCGCCGTCTGTGTCTTCATTACCCACGCCGGTGCTGGAATTGCCGCCGTTCGCCAATCCCGGCAGCGGAGCAGGACGGATATCGGTTCTTCCGCTCTTGGAATAACGCACAAATATCTGGTCACTCTGCGAGAAGTTGTAGTCCAGGCGAACATCTCCCTGGTCTACGCGGTCACGTTCGGTAGGAGAAATCGTGAAATTGTTACCCTGTCCCGACTGCGGTATCGGGTAGAGATTCGCGTACGCCTGGGCAGTTGGATCGATGCGTCCAGGCGGAATAATGTTTCCGGGAAACGGGGTATGCGTAATGGGATCGTAGATGATGGGCTCGCCCGGCGCCGAGAAATTGCCAACTCGCTCCTCTAGCGTGGGAATGGCCGATACAAAGGTCTGGGGATTGCGAATCCTTGTTCCCTGGTAATCGATGAACCAGAAGAGCTTGTTCTTCACGATCGGTCCACCGAAGGTCGCACCAAATTGATTTTGCTTAAACGAGGCCTTTTTTTGCGTCGGATCTTCGAAGAAATCGCGCGCGTCGAGTGATGAATTCCGGAAGAATTCGAACACATCCCCGTGGTAATTGTTCGCGCCGGACTTGGTAATGGCATTTACCACGGCGCCGCCGCTGCGCCCGAACTCAGCCGAATAACTGTTGGTTTGCAGCTTGAATTCCTGAATGGCATCGACGTTGCTGCGCAGCACCACTCCCCCGTTGTCGTTGGAATTGTTGTCAATCCCATCGAGCAGGAAATTGTTCAGCGTGCCTCGTGTGCCATTGGCGACAAAGCTGTTCAGGCCGCCCGTGCTGCTGCCGCCGCTGTTGCCATTGGTGCCAGAACTGGTGCGGACCACACCCGTCGTCAGCGTCGCCAGCTGGATATAATCTCTGCCATTCAGAGGCAATTGGGTGATCTGAGTAGTCGTGATCACTTCTCCAAGAGAAGAAGTATCGGTTTGAATGCTCGGTGTCTCCGCCGTCACAAGAACGTTCTCAGTGACCGAGCCCACGGCCATGTTGAAGTCCAGGCGCAACCTGTCCTGCACTCTGACACTTACAGCCTCGTGCGTCTGCACCTTGAAGCCGGAAGCCTGGGCAGTAACTTTGTACGTGCCCGGCTTCAGCGGAGGAGAAGCGTAATTGCCCGACGCGTCGGTCTGGGTTTTAGAAGTCGCACTAGTGGAGGTCTCGACGAAGGTCAGGCTGGCTGAAGGAACGCCGGCACCCTGTGTGTCAAGCACTGTGCCCGTGATCGTACCGGTGTCGACTTGGGCAAACAGCATCTGTACAGCAAGAACAGCGAAGCACAATACGGCAATTCGTCGCATAGGGACTCCTTTTCATCTGCGACCGGAGCACAAGCCGGGATGGGCAAGCATTTAAACACAAACCGAAACATAACGAAAGCCGTGAGGGATAGAACGTAGGAAATCGAAAGTGGACGCCGCTTCCAACGCATTGTCTTAAACGCGTGCTTTTGAAGCGTTCGTAGGACCGCCAGGTGCAATTGCGCGATCACGCACAAACTCGCTTTGTTAGAATCCCGGTCTTACCAAATCACCTTCCGGGAGCATCAATGAATCGCCGTCGGTTTTGTGTGGCACTGCTGGTCGTCTCGATTTCTCAGTTTTGCCACACCCAGCAAACCTCGAAGACTCAGGTTCCACGGGACCTCGAGCGCCAACTGTCGGCCGTGCGCCAGAAGTTTCCCGGGGACATGGCGATCTACATGAAGAACCTCGCCAACGGCGACGAGATTGCCCTCGACGCCGACTCTGTTTACGAGACCTTCAGTGTCATAAAACTGGCCATTGCTTCCGAAGTCCTGCACCAGAGCGAAACAGGAAAGTTTTCGCTAAGCGATCGAGTAACGCTGAAGGCAGGCGACCGCAGGCTTCCTTCTGGGGTCCTTTACGCCCTCGATCCCGGCCTGCAACCCACGATCAGAGACCTGCTCACGCTGATGATCATCATCAGCGACAACGAAGCCACCGATCTGCTTGGCGACAAAGTTGGGCGCGGAAACGTCACCGCGTATATGCGATCGCTTGGGCTCGACAAGACGACCATCCAATTTTCCGATCTCGATTGGGACCGTACCTGGCTCAGCACGCTTGATCCCGCGTACAAATTGGCAAGTGGAGACAAGACCCTAGAATTCCCGTTCGGCAAGTACGAGGATGCCCGGGTGAAAGAAGCGTTCGGTCACACCATCTATGACGCCGGAATCTACTTCGGTCACAGCTCCGCGCGCGAGATAG
>Ga0207657_10002284_pt1 | contig 20780 bp, 18 predicted proteins | sample KBSC33metaG_FD_184316 | JGI IMG/M metagenome (GOLD analysis project Ga0207657, IMG submission 184316) | Corn rhizosphere microbial communities from Kellogg Biological Station, Michigan, USA - KBS C3-3 metaG (SPAdes) (version 2) | ecosystem: Host-associated > Plants > Roots > Rhizosphere > Soil ... | reverse complement strand
TTACCTACTTTCACGGGCTTGGCTATCGCGAGATCGCCGAGATCGTCGATTGCCCGGTCGACACGGTGAAGACTCGCATGTTCCACGCCCGGCGACGCCTCAAGCGGGCGATGCCAGGAAGCCTTTCGGACTGGCTCTAGGAAGACGTGGGTTTCAACGGCAATCTCTCGAGCGAATAATCTGAATGTCCGCTTTCCGCCCATTGCGCACGTTCGCGTCGCCAGCTTCCCCTTCCCGTATTCGGTCGTCGCGCTAAGAACAGTGGCATGAACAAGGCGACCGACCTCTCCGCTCCTCCGCAAGCCGGGCAGCGCCCCTACAGCTACGAAGCCCACGGGGTGACGATCGAAGATCCATGGCACTGGCTTCGCGACCCCAAATATCCCGAGGTCACCGACCCGGACGTGCTCGCCTACCTCCATTCCGAAAACGACTATTTCGAAGGCTGGGCAGGGCCGCACGAAAAGCTGATCGACCAGCTGTTCAAGGAGATGAAGGGGCGGATCAAAGAGGACGACAACTCCGTCCCCATGAAGGACGGCGATTATCTCTATTGGTGGGCGTTCAAGCCGGGCGCGCAATATCGGACCTGGTACCGAAAGCCCGCGGGCGGCGGCGAGGAGCAACTGATCTTCGACGAGCCGGTCGAGGCCGAGGGCAAGGATTATTTCCGCCTGGGCGCGCTCGAGGTGAGCCCCGACGGACGCCTCGCGGCATTGCTGGTCGACGATAACGGTTCGGAGCGGTTCCACCTCAAGATCCGCGACCTGGCGAGCGGCCGGGATATCGAGACCGTGACCGAGGTCGGCATCGGCCAGCCGGTGTGGACCAGCGGATCGGACGGGATCGTCTTCACCGAGGTCAATGAGCATTGGCGAAGCTACCGCGCGCGGTACCACCGGCTCGGCCGGCCCACGTCGGAAGACGTCACGCTCTACGAGGAGACCGAGGAACTCGGGTTCAGCGTGGGCGCCGGCAAGACGACCGACAAATCCCTCATCATCATCTCGACCGGCGACAATGCGACAAGCGAGGTGCGGTTCGTGCCGGCGGACGATCCGACGCAACCGCTGACGCTGATTTCGCGGCGCAAGCCGACCCGGGAATATCATGTCGACGCCGCTCATGGGCGGCTGTGGATTTACACAAACGACGATCATGTGAACTTCCGCCTCGCCGAGGCCGATCCGGCCAATGCCGAGGAATGGACGACCGTCATCGCGGGTTCGACCCAAGTCTATTTGACGGGGGTCACGTCGTACCGCGATCATCTCGCGATCAGCAGCCGGGTCGATGGGCTCGATCAGCTGACGCTGCGCACCTACGCCGGCGAGGAAACGCGGCTCCCGTTCGATGAGGCGAGCTACAGCGCCTTCTTCCACGGCAATCCCGAATTCGCGCCCGATGCCTACCGGCTCGGCTATTCGTCGATGGTCACCCCGATGACCACCTACGATTTTCATCCAGCAAGCGGCGAGCTCGAAGTCCGCAAGGTGCAGGAGATCCCGAGCGGCTACGACGCCTCGCAATATGCGACCGAGCGGCTGATGGTCGGCGCGCGCGACGGGACGAAGGTGCCCGTCTCGATCGTCTACAAGAGGGGCTTCCAGAAGGATGGGGCGGGCAAGCTCTTCCTCTACGGCTATGGCGCATACGGAATGGCGATCCCGCCGGTGTTCAATTCGAACCGGATCAGCCTGCTCGATCGCGGCTGGGCCTGCGCCATCGCTCACATCCGCGGCGGCGACGACCTTGGCCACCAATGGTTCCTCGACGGCAAGCTCGAGAAAAGAACCAACACGTTCAACGATTTCGTCGACGTCGCGAGGGGATTGATCGAGGCCGGCTTCACCAAAGCAGGACATATCGCGACCAACGGCCGCTCGGCGGGCGGCGAGCTGGTCGGGGCGGTCGTCAATAGCGATCCCGAGATTTGGGGCGCCGTCGTGGGCGACGTGCCGTTCGTCGACGTCGTCAACACCATGCTCGACGACACGCTGCCTTTGACCCCCGGCGAGTGGCCCGAATGGGGCAACCCGATCACCGACAAGGCCGTGTTCGATTACATGCGGACCTATTCGCCCTACGACAACGTCAGGGCGCAAGATTATCCGCCGATGCTGATCACCGGCGGCCTCACCGACCCGCGCGTCACTTATTGGGAGCCGGCGAAGTGGGCGGCGAAGCTCCGAGCGACCAAGACCGACGACAATTTGCTTCTGCTGAAGATCAACATGGGCGCGGGCCACGGCGGCAAGTCGGGGCGGTGGGACGGCCTCAAGGAGGTCGCCGAGACCTATGCGTTCATCCTGACGGAAACCGGCAAGGCGTGAACCGGCCGGTCTTCGAGATGGCGTTCCTGGCCGCGCCCGAGCACATCGACGAGCTCGGCCACGTCAACAATGCGGTATGGGTGCAGTGGATGGAGCAAGTCGCCGTGGCGCACTGGCGGAGCGTCGCCGATCCCGGCCACCAGGACGATTTCATCTGGGTCGTCGTCCGGCATGAGATCGATTATCTGCGCGCGGTGCTCGCGGGCGAGCGAATCACGGCGCGAACCTGGGTCGGAGAGGCTCCCAAAGGCGCTCGCTTCGATCGGCACATGGAGTTCCTCGGCGAGGATGGAAAGCCGCGAGTGCGCGCGAGGACGCAATGGGCGATCATCGACAAGGCGGCGGGGCGTCCGATCAGGGTCCCGGCCGAAGTGGTGGCGCCGTTCATGGGCTCGGGGTAACAGCGCAAGATGAGCCGCGCGGTCCTGCACGACTATTACCGCTCCTCAGCGGCCTACCGCGTGCGGATCGCGCTCAACCTCAAAGGCGTCGAATATGAAAGCCGGCCGGTGAACCTGCTCCACAGCGAGCAGCAAGCCGAGGATTATCGCGCGCTCAACCCGCAGGGCCTGGTACCGATGCTCGAGATCGACGGGCACCGGCTGACCCAGAGCCTCGCGATCATAATCTATCTCGATCAGTGCTTTCCGGATCCACCGCTTGTGCCCCGCGATCCCGTCGACGGAGCGCATGTGCGCGCGATGGCCCTGACGGTCGCCTGCGACATCCACCCGCTCAACAATTTGCGCGTGCTCAAATATCTTTCGAACGAGCTCGGCCTGCCGCAGGAGGAGCGCGACAGCTGGTACATCCACTGGATCCGCGAAGGGCTGCCCGCGCTCGAGGCGCTGGCGAAGGCGGGAGCCGGGAAATTCCTGTTCGGCGACGAGCCGACCGTCGCCGACATCTGCCTGGTGCCGCAACTTTATAATGCACGGCGCTTCAATGTGCCGCTCGACGATTATCCGACTTTGCTGCGTGCCGAGGAAAATGCGAACAACATCGACGCGTTCGCCTCAGCGCATCCGGACCGGCAGGAGCAACCGCAATGAACCGCGTCGACGATATCAACCGCGGGATGGGTGACCTGAAAGCGCTCGATTCGGTCGAAATCCCCTCGCTCGAAGGCAAGGTCAGCGACGAGGAATGGGCAATCCGCGTCGATCTCGCCGCCGCTTACCGGATGGTCGCTCATTACGGCTGGGACGACCTCATTTTCACCCATCTGTCGGCTCGGATCCCGGGGCCCGAGCACCATTTCCTGCTGAACCCGTACAATCTGATGTTCGAGGAGGTGACCGCGAGCTCGCTGATCAAGGTCGACGTCAGCGGCAATGCGGTCGAGCCATCGCCGTTCATCACCAACCCCGCGGGCTTCACGATCCATTCGGCGATCCACATGGCACGCGACGACGCGCATTCGGTGATGCACCTCCACACACCCGCGGGACAGGCGGTGTCGGCGCACGCCGACGGGCTGCTGCCGCTGACTCAGACCGCGATGCTGATCCGCGGCGATGTCGCGTTCCACGATTATGAGGGGGTCGCAGTCGATCTCGACGAGCGCGATCGCCTGGTCGCCGACCTTGGCGACAAGAATGCGATGATCCTTCGCAACCACGGCACGCTCGCCGTCGGCAAGAACGTCGGCGAATGCTTCATTCGCCTCTATTATCTCGAGCGCGCCTGCCAGGCGCAGATCATGGCGCTGTCGGCAGGCGAGGCCGTCAACAACCCGCCGCAAGGTTCGCCCGAAGTTACCGCCCAGCAGGGGTCGATCGGTCTGCCGCTTGCGGCCAATTTTCTCGCCTGGCCGGCGCTCAAGCGCAAAGCCTACCGGCTCGATCCGACCTTCGCGACCTAGGCGGGTTCGGCGACTTTCGCCGGATCAGCGACTTTGTGGAACATCGCTGGGTCATATTGCCCGCGCGACGCGATTGCGATGCGGTTCCAGGTGTTGATCACCGCGCCCGTCAGGGTGAGGTAGGCGATCTCCTCCTCCGAGAAGAAGCGCTTCAGCCCGTCGAAAGCTTCCTTGCTGGCGTGGCTCTCGGCGATGAGCGTCAGTTCCTCGATCCACTCGAGCGCGGCCCGCTCTTTCTCGCTGAACGCCGAGCTTTCGTGCCAGGCGTCGAGAAGCAGCAGCCGTTCGGGCGTATCGCCGTCGCGGAGCGCCTCGTCGCTGTGCATACCGATACAGAAGGCGCAGCCGTTGATCTGCGAAGCACGCAGCTTCAGCAGGTGAAAAAGCTTGGGGTCGAGCTTTCCGGCAATCGTCTGCTCGAGCTGAAGGAGGTGCCTATAGGCCTCCGGAGCGAGTTTCGTGATATCCATGCGCTGCTGTTCGACCATGACGTTCCTCCGAGTCGCTTGTGGGCGGGCATATGGGCGCCCGCCATTACGGCTGAAAGACGTTAAGCGCCGCGCCGCCGCAGGCTTGCGGTAATCGGCGGGGGCTGCAATTCGCATCAGCAATGACGAAAGCGGCATCGGTCAGCGATTATCGCGCGCTCGCCAAGGCGCGGTTGCCGCATTTCCTGTTCGAATATCTCGACGGCGGCTCGTACGACGAAGTGACGCTGCGGCGGAACGTCGAGGACTTGCGCAACGTCGCGCTGAGGCAACGGGTCCTTCGCGACGTCTCCGCAATCGATCTTTCGACCGAGCTGTTCGGTCAGCGCTGGGCGATGCCGGTGGGCCTTGCGCCGGTCGGCCTGTCGGGCCTGTACGCGCGGCGCGGTGAAGTCCAGGCGGCCAAGGCTGCGGCGGCGGCCGGAGTCCCCTTCTCCCTATCGACGTTGAGCGCATGCTCGATCCAGGAAGTCGCGAAGGCGGCGCCGCTCTGGTTCCAGCTCTACATCGTCAAGGATCGAGGCTTCGTTAGCGATATGATCGCCAGGGCGAAGGAGGCGGGCTGCGGAGCCTTGCTCCTGACCGTCGATCTCGCCGTTCCGGGGACGCGCTACCGCGACTATCGCTCGGGGCTGTCCGGATCGCTTCGCGGCAAGGCCAGCCGGCTCGGCCAGGTCCTCGCTCGGCCGGACTGGGCGTGGGACGTCGCGCTTCACGGACGCCCGCTGACGATGGGCAATCTCGAACCGCTGCTCGGGTCGGGCGCGGCGCTCGGCGACCTGATGGGCTGGGTCGCACAGAATTTCGATTCGAGCGTAACCTGGAAGGACGTCGAATGGGTTCGCGGGCAATGGAAAGGCCCGCTCATCATCAAGGGCCTGCTCGACCCCGACGATGCACGCGAAGCCGCCGATAGCGGCGCCGACGGCGTGGTCGTGTCGAACCACGGCGGACGCCAGCTCGACGGCGCGCTGTCCACCGCTCGCGCTTTGCCCCGGATTGCCGAGGCGGCATCCGGGCGCACGAAGATATTGGTCGATGGAGGCGTCCGTTCCGGCCTGGACGTGGTGCGGATGCTCGCGCTCGGCGCCGATTTCGTGCTGATCGGCCGCGCCTGGGCCTATGCGCTCGCCGGGTGCGGCGGCGAAGGGGTCGCGCACATATTGAAGCTGATCGATGCGGAAATGCGCGTGGCGATGGCGCTGACGGGATGCCGGTCAATCGCCGATATCGACAAGCACGTGCTCGATCAGAGCAACACGAGCGCTTGCGCTCTTTAAGACCCGCCTCTATCTAGCCGCGGCCTTGGCTCCCGCCGCGACCAGACGTCGTCATCGCGGGTTCCGGTCGGGGAGTAGCTCAGCCTGGTAGAGCACTGTCTTCGGGAGGCAGGGGCCGGAGGTTCGAATCCTCTCTCCCCGACCAATTTCTAGCGCCGCAAGGTCGCAATCCACTCCTCGTGGCGCACGAACTTCTCGCGCGGGGAGCCCGGGCGGGCGTTCGCCACCTCCGTTTCCTCGATTTTGCGCCAGTCGTCATAGTCCGTCAGCATGACTCCGCGGCCCTCCAGCAGGCGCTTGAGGCCCTCGGCGCCGGGCCGGTCCGAAGGGCTTCCAGGCGGCATCGCGGCGGCGACGAGATCCGCGACTTCATAGCCATCGGGGCGGTTGGTCCCGATTGTGCCGGAGGGTCCACGCCGAGCCCAGCCGACGGCGTAGAGGCGGTCGCCGATCCGGCCCCCGTCGTTCAGGAACTTGCCGCCGCGCTCGTCATAGGGAACGCCGTCGATCGGAGCGCTCGTGTAGCCAATGGACGTCACGATCAGCGAGGCTGGGACATCGTAGGTCTCGCCCGTTCCGCGCGCGGCGCCATTTTCGTCGAGCTCCGTGCGCTCGACGACGATCTTTTCGGCCTTGCCGTCGCCTTCGATCCGAAGCGGCTTTGCGAAAAAATCGAAGACCATCCGCTTGGGCTTGGCCGGGTCGGCCGGGGTCGCCGCGAACTCGCGCAGGATCGTGATCGACTTGCGCTGCCCGGGCTCGAGAGCATCGTCCGCCTCGACCGGCGGGAAGTCGGCGATATCGACAATCGGGGACGCGGCTTCGAGATGGCCGAGCTCGCCCAGTTCCTTGGGCGTCATGGCGATCTGGTGCGGGCCGCGCCGGCCGAGGATCATGATCGTTCGGATCACGGACTTGTCGAGCGCCTCCAGCGCATGACCGACGATGTCCGATCCTTCGAACTCGGTCCTGGTCTTCGACAGGATCCGAGCGCAGTCGAGCGCGACATTGCCGTTGCCGATCACCGCGGCGTGGGTGCCGCCAAGCGGCGGCGCCAAGTCCACATAGTCTGGGTGGCCGTTGTACCAGCCGACGAAGTCCGCGGAGCCGATGACTCCCGGCAAATCCTCGCCCGGAATTCCCAATTTGCGGCTGTGAGGCGAACCGACGGCCAGAATAACGGCGTCGTAGAATTCGAGAAGCTCGTCGACGGACACGTCGCGGCCGACCGTGACATTGCCGATGAAGTCGACACCGGCGCTTTCCGCAACCTTGTCGTAGCGCTTGCTGACGGCCTTCAGCGACTGATGGTCCGGAGCGACACCGAAGCGGATCAGGCCATAGGGCACGGGATAGCGGTCGAGGATGTCGATGCGCGCCTGGTCGCCATAGGCCTTTTCCAGGGCCTCCGCGGTGTAGAAACCCGCCGGTCCCGAGCCGACCACCGCGAAATGCCGCATGTCCCCTCCCATTCAGCCGTCATTGCGAGCGTAGCGAAGCAATCCAGAGGCGCAACTGGATTGCCGCGTCGCCTTCGGCTCCTCGCAATGACGAATTACGGCTTCCGATGATCCTCGAGCAATGCGCCGCCCTTCTTTTGAAGTGCGGCCTGGATCGGGGCGGCGAACATGCCGAGAAGGCCGGGCAGCAGGACCTTCAGGTGCACTTTCGATTCTTCGACGTCGATCGTCGCCTGGACCGAATCGCCGAGCGCATGGACGCTGAGGTTGAGCTGGTCGCCGGCCCAGCCGGATTCGACCTGGGCTCCGCCCGGAATATGTTCCTGCAGCCTGTGGATGTTGTTCGCGATGCGGCGCCGCGCTTCGTCGCGCCCGAGACTGTGGGGAAGGTCGACTTCGATGGGCTGACTCATCCGTGCGACGTGGGCCGGTGTTCAGCGCTTTTCAAGCTTCGGCAGGGGAGTATGGTAGGCCATGTCCTTGCTCCTGGCCCTGATTGCCGCACAGGCGACGGCCCAGCCGTCCCCAACATTGCCGATCGCGCGCCCCGCAGTCCCGGTCGCGCCGATGATCGTGCCCAACGTGTGGAATCCCGCCGCGGAATATATCAGCGCGGGCCAGGACGAGCCGGGATACCGATCCTGGTATCTCGCAGCGCCGTGGCGAGCGGCGCAAGTCAAGTCGTTCAACGATTTTCTCGTCACCAACCAGGTCGGCGGAATTCTTCCGACCTGGCAGCTGCTTCGAACCGCCACCTCGTGGCAGGAATGCGGTGGGCAGCCCTTCGAAGTGCCGCCAAGCGACGAATGGCCGCACATGGTCCAGACGCTGCGGTACGTTCACGACTATGTCATTCCCGCCGTCGGCCCGGTCGAGGCGGTGTCGGTCTATCGCAACCCGACGCTCAACCAGTGCGCGGGCGGCGCCCCGGAAAGCGCGCACAAGGAGGATTCCGCGATCGACATGGTCCCGTTGCGTCCGATCGACCGCATCACCTTGATGCGGACCTTGTGCGCTACCCACACGGAGCACGGAGCGGCCTACAATGCGGGGCTGGGCTTCTACGCCTTCCTCCGCTTCCACGTGGACAGCACGAAATACCGCAGGTGGAACATGGACCCGGCGGTCGCCGCCGAATGCCCGCCGATCATTCATCCCGAAGATATCGCGACCGTCGGTCAGCCGTTGCCTGCGCAGGGCACAGCTCCCGCAACAACGACCCCCCAAGCGCCGGCCGCTCCCGCTCCCGCGACCACGCCGCCGCCAGCCGGTACGGCTGCGCAGCCGGCCGTGACCGCCGTAAAGACGCCGGAGCGCGGGCATCCGAACTAAGACCGATGCTCGCCAGTCCCCCGGACTGGCTGCGCGTCGATCTTGTGTTGCCGTCGTGCAACACACATATCCCCGACAGAGAATAGGGGACGCTGAATGGATTTCGAAAAGCTCACCGACCGGGCCCGCGGATTCTTGCAGGCCGCGCAGACGATCGCGGTTCGCGAGCATCACCAGCGGATCGCGCCCGCGCATCTGCTGAAGGCGCTGCTCGACGACGAGCAGGGCATGGCCGCGGGGCTGATCGGGGCTGCCGGCGGCGATGCCAAGGCGGCGCAGCGCGAAGCCGACCTGTTGGTATCGAAAGTCCCCGCAGTGACCGGCAGCGGCGCCACTCAGGCCCCGGGCATTGACGGCGATGCGATCCGGATCCTCGACCAGGCCGAGCAAATCGCGAAGAAGGCGGGCGACAGCTATGTGACGGTCGAGCGGATCCTGCTGGCGATGGCGCTCGCCAAGAACACCGACGTCGGAGGGGCGCTGGCCAAGGCCGGCGTGACCGCCCAGGCCCTGAACGCGGCGATCGACAAGCTGCGCGGCGGGCGCACCGCCGATACGCAGGCTTCCGAGGATCGGTACGACGCGCTCAAGAAATATGCTCGCGACCTCACCGACGCGGCCCGCGAGGGCAAGCTCGACCCGGTCATCGGACGCGACGAAGAAATTCGCCGAACCGTCCAGGTCCTGGCGCGCCGGACGAAGAACAATCCGGTGCTGATCGGGGAGCCGGGGGTGGGCAAGACGGCGATCGTCGAAGGTCTCGCTTTGCGCATCGCCAACGGCGACGTGCCTGACGGGATCAAGGACAAGCGGCTGCTGGGCCTGGACCTCGGAGCGATGATCGCGGGCGCGAAATATCGCGGCGAGTTCGAGGAACGCCTGAAAGGCGTGCTCGACGAAGTTCGCCAGGCCGCGGGCGACATCATCCTGTTCATCGACGAAATGCACACCTTGGTCGGCGCCGGAAAGGCCGAGGGCGCGATGGACGCGGGCAATTTGCTGAAGCCGGCGCTCGCGCGCGGCGAGCTGCACTGCATCGGCGCGACGACGCTCGACGAATATCGAAAGTATATCGAGAAAGACGCGGCGTTGGAGCGGCGCTTCCAACCGGTTTTCGTGGGCGAGCCCACCGTGCCCGATACGATCTCGATCCTGCGCGGCCTCAAGGAGAAATACGAGCTTCACCATGGGGTCCGGATCACCGATGCGGCGATCGTCGCCGCCGCGACCCTGGGCAATCGCTACATCACGGACCGTTTCCTTCCCGACAAGGCGATCGACCTGATGGACGAAGCTGCGAGCCGGATCCGGATGGAAGTCGAATCCAAGCCCGAAGAGATCGAGAATCTCGATCGCCGGATCATCCAGCTGAAGATCGAGCGCGAGGCCCTGAAAAAGGAGCAGGACAAGGCGTCGAAGGACCGGCTGGGCAAGCTCGAGGAGGAACTCGCGAACCTGGAGCAGCAGTCGGCCGAGCTGACCCAACGCTGGCAGGCCGAGAAAGAGAAGATTTCCGCCGAAGCGAAGATCAAGGAGCAGCTAGATGCGGCTCGGCTCGAGCTCGAGCAGGCGCAGCGCGCCGGCGATCTCGCCAAGGCGGGCGAGCTGCAATACGGCCGAATTCCGGAGTTTGAGAAACAGCTCGCCGAGGCTCAGGCAGCAGCCAAGGGCGCGATGCTGCGCGAGGAAGTCACGGACCAGGACATTGCCGCGGTGGTCAGCCGCTGGACCGGGATTCCGGTCGAGCGGATGTTGGAGGGCGAGCGCGAAAAACTGCTCCAGATGGAGGCCACGATCGGCGCTCGGGTGATCGGCCAGGAAGATGCGGTCAAGGCCGTGTCCGCCGCTGTCCGGCGGGCGCGAGCCGGCCTTCAGGACCCGAACCGTCCCTTGGGCTCCTTCCTGTTCCTCGGCCCCACCGGGGTCGGCAAGACCGAGCTCACCAAGGCGCTCGCCGAATTCCTGTTCGACGATCCGCACGCGATGGTCCGGATCGATATGAGCGAGTTCATGGAGAAGCATGCGGTCGCGCGCCTGATCGGAGCTCCCCCCGGCTACGTCGGCTATGAGGAGGGCGGAGTGCTCACCGAAGCGGTTCGGCGGCGGCCCTACCAGGTCGTGCTGTTCGACGAGGTCGAGAAGGCGCACGGCGACGTGTTCAACGTGCTCCTGCAGGTATTGGATGATGGCCGCCTGACCGACGGGCAAGGCCGGACAGTCGACTTCACCAACACGATCATCATCCTGACCTCGAACCTCGGGTCGCAATATCTCGCCTCGCTCGGCGAGGATGAGCCGGTCGAGAAGGTCGAGAGCCAGGTGATGGAGGTCGTGCGCGGGCATTTCCGGCCCGAATTCCTCAACCGCCTGGACGAGATCATCCTGTTCCATCGGCTCAGCGCAGGCCACATGGGGCCAATCGTCGATATCCAGGTCGAGCGCCTCGGCAAGCTGCTCGAGGACCGCAAGATCCGGCTCGAATTGACCGATGCCGCGCGCGCGTGGCTCGGCCGCGTTGGCTACGATCCGGTTTACGGTGCTCGCCCGCTGAAGCGCGCCGTGCAGAAATATCTGCAGGACCCGCTGGCCGACAAAATCCTCGCCGGTGAGATCGGCGACGGATCATTGGTGCGGGTCGACGAAGGCGACGGCCAGCTGGTGCTGACCCCGGTCGGCGAGGAGCGCGAAGCGGCCTAGGGCGCGCTTCGGGCAAGCTGATTTTTTGACATCGGCGCGGTCATCCGATGGCTACACGGCCGCCGTGTAGCCAATGGGAGAAGATAATGGACCGCCGGACTTTCATCCTGACCGCGTCAACCTTGGCGATCGCCGGCGGCTCACGGATCGCGAACGCGAAGGCACATGCGATCCTGAGAAAGGAAACCGACGTCGAGGCCTTCACCGCCGAGCGGCGCTTCGTTGCCCTTCCGCAAGGCAAGATCGCCTATGTCGATCGCGGCAAAGGACCGGCCGCGCTGTTCCTCCACGGCTTTCCGCTCAACGGCTATCAATGGCGGGGCGCGCTCGACCGCCTTTCGGGCTTGCGGCGGTGCATCGTCCCCGATGTCTTGGGGTTGGGCTACACCGAGCCCCGGGAAGGCCAGGACCTGAAGGCGCCCGCGCAAGCCGAGATGATGCTCGCGCTGCTCGACAGGCTCGGCGTCGGCAAGTTCGACTTGATTGCAAATGACAGCGGCTGCGCGGTCGCGCAGCTGATGCTCGCCCATCACGGTGACCGCATCCGCACGCTGCTTCTCACCAATGGCGATACCGAACCCGATTGTCCGCCGGTAGCGATTGAGGCGGTGATCAAGGACGCAAAGGCCGAGAAATTCGCCGATTGGTTCCCGCCCCAGATCGCCGACAAAGCGTTCGCGCGGCGCCCGGACCAGCTCGGCGGCCTGACCTTCACCTTTCCCGACCGGCTGAAGGACGACACGATCGACATGTATTTGAAGCCGCTCGCCGCCAATCCGGCGCGCACGAATGCTTATGGCCGTGCTGCCGAGGGCAATCCGCTGGCGGGAATTTCGGAAAAGCTGCGGACCTCGAAGACGCCAGTTCGAATCCTCTGGGGCACCGGCGACACGATCTTCAAACCGGCCATGGCCGACTATCTCGACAAGCTGTTCCCATATTCGCGCGGGGTGCGCCGGATCGACGGCGCCAAGCTCTTCTTCCCGGAGGAATTTCCCGACCTAATTGCTGAGGAATTGCGCACGCTCTGGTCCTAGTCTGCGCGCATCGGTTCCGATGCGGTGACAGCGTAGATCTTGCAGATCATCGCCCGTTCGGCTTCGCTCAGATATGGGTTCCACGTATCGAGGATCAGCACCGCGCGGTCCTGGTCCGACGGATTGTGCGCCTCGTGCTCGATCGTATCGTCGAACACCAATGCCTGCCCCTCGACCCAGGGCCGGGTCTCGCCACCGACGCGGAAGGTGCAGCCTTCCGGCACGATCAGCGGCAAATGGACAATCGCGCGCACATTGGTGACCCCGGTGTGCGGCGGGATGTGCTTTCCTGCCTTGAGAATCGAAAAGAAGACGGCCGGAGCGCGGCCGGGAATTCGGCACAGCGGCAGGGTTTCGACCAGGGCCGCAGTTCTTGGCGCGCGGGCGCAGGCCTCCTCGATCCGCTCACCATCGCGCCAGAGGTGAAGCGCTCCCCAATCGAGTGACCGGTCGAGCGGCGACCATTTGTTCTCAGGGACGCCCGGCGGCTGTTCGACATAGGGCGCCAGGCCGGGATCGCGATCGGCGAGGATCGCCTCGAGCTCGGCGCGGATGTCGGCGGTCGCCGCTTCCAAGCTTTCGAGCCAGGGAAAGTGCTCGCGATCGAAATATTCGTCGGCCGGGAGGAACGGGTAATGCAGGCCGTGGCACTCGTTCGAGAACACGGTTCGGCGGCCGAGCATCACGTCGACAGCCGCATTCACCCGGCGGCGGTCGCGAGCCGATGCCTCCGCGAGCTCCCCCGCCAGTGCCGCATCGAGGGCGCTGGAGAGGTGTCCCTTTTGCCGCTCCACATAAGTTCGCGCCTGGGCGAGCAAGTTGATGAGCTCCGGCGACGGTTCATCGATGGCCGCCGCGAGGGTCAGCACGGCGCTCCAGCGCTGCGTTGCGGGTCCCTCTTCGCCGAGGCGCTCGTGGAGCTGCGCAAGGCGGATCAGCGCCATCAGATTGCGTTGGTCGAGGCTGAGCGCCTGCTCGAGCGCGGCGCGCTCGGCCGCATCGTCCTTCAGCAACCGCCGCGCCGTGGCGAGATTGATCAGCAAGTCGGCGGCCGTCGGATCGGCCTCGCAGGCCCGCTGGAAATGTTCGGACGCCGCCCGCGCGTCGCCCGAACGCAGCGCGCCCAGTCCAAGCCGGTTCGCCAGCGCGGCGTCGTTCGGTGTCCCTGGCCCCATCATGCCTTATGGTGACGGCGCGGATCGTCACGTCAACCTCGACGCGGTGCGCTCCAGCTGTTTAGGTGGGTGATGTGACAGACTGGCAGGATCTGCTCCGCGAAGCGTCGCGCCTGAGGACCCTGGGCCGGGTCGACGAGGCGATCGACGCCTATGAGCGCCTCCTCAAGGCCAACCCGGACCTGCCCGACAGCTGGTACAATCTCGGCTGGCTGCAGCGCAAAGCGCGTCGGTTTGAAGCCGCTCTCGAATCGTACGGCCGTGCTCTCGATCTCGGTATCGGCGATCCCGAGGAGGTGCACCTCAATCGCGCGGTAATCTTGTCGGATCACCTCCACCGGCCAGAAGATGCGAAGCGCGAGCTCGGCGCCGCGCTCGGCAAGAACCCCAATTACGTCCCCGCGCTGCTCAACCTCGGCAACCTTCAAGAGGACCTGGGCGATCGCGATGCAGCGCGTGACGCTTACCAACGCGCACTCGCCGCCGAAGCCAGGAACAGCCTCGCGTTGGCGCGGCTTGCCGGTGTTTCGCACACCCGCGAGCTGGACCAGGCGCTCGCGCAGCAGCTTCGGATCGCCATCGCCGGCGCCGAGAGCGCGGCCGAACAAGCCGATCTCGGCTTCGCGCTCGCGGGCCTGCTCGACGCCGCAGGCGCATATGAGGACGCGTTCGACGCGGCGGCCCTCGCGAATGAGGCGAGCCGAAGTGCAAGCGGTGCGCGCTACGATCGCGCCGAACATGAGCGCTTTGTGGAGCGCCTCATCGATGCCTTCTCAAGCTCCGCAACCGGAACGCAGGAGTCCCCGACCGTATTCATCTGCGGCATGTTCCGATCGGGCTCGACGCTCGCGGAGCAGATCCTCGGAGCGCACCGCCAGGTGACGGCCGGAGGCGAGCTCGACCTCATTCCGGCGCTCGTGTCGGGGATCGACGGCTACCCTGAGTCCGTCGCCGCGGCCGACGAATCAACCCTAGGGCGGTTCCGCGACTCTTATGTTCACGGGCTACCGCCGCATTCCAACCGGTTGCTGACCGACAAGCGCCCCGACAATTTCCTTCACATCGGGCTCATCAAGACGCTCTTCCCGGGCGCGAAAATCGTTCACACCCGCCGCAACCATCTCGACAATTTATTGTCGCTCTATTTCCTGCATCTGGACCCGGGCATGGCCTATGCGATGGACCTGGCGGACGCGGCGCATTGGTACGGGCAGTATGAGCGGCTGATGGCCCATTGGAAGGCGCTCTATCCAAACGATATTTTTGATGTGAACTATGACGAGCTGGTGCGGGAGCCGAAGCCGGTCATCGAACACCTGCTCGACTTTCTCGGCCTTGAATGGGACGGCGCCCTGCTTGATTTTCATCGCGGCGGCACGCCGGTGAAGACGGCGAGCGTGTGGCAGGTGCGCCAGCCGCTTCACTCTCGGTCATCCGGGCGATGGCTGAACTATCGCACGCAATTAGAGCCGATCGCAGGCCTGCTCAGCCGCTGACGGGCGTTCCTGTCGCCTGCTGCTGATACTTTTCGATCGCGTCGCGGCTTTCGGCCTTGATCTGCTGCCATTGCTCGGCAGTGTGACAGACGCGCTTGCGGCCGAGCCTCGAGCCGATATCTTCCTCGGTCTCGCAGATGAGCTTGGCATTGGCCTGGCTCGCATTTTGCGCCGGGGCCGGCGTCGTGTTTTGCGAAAGCGCCGGAGCGGCCACGATGAGACAGGTGGCAGCGATTGGAATGAGCTTGGTCATAATCTTACCTCGATGAATAATACGCGAACCTAGCTGCGGCGGCGCCCGAAAGCGAGCGCCGACCCCAACCGGCTCTCAACTCAGCAAATTGCGACTGATTAACCTCCGCAGGATTGTCCTTCCTGGCATCCGACCGAAGTTCCTTGGCGTTGGATTGCTTCGACCCCCTCGCGATGCTCCCGCCGCATCTGCTGCCACTCCAGGACCGGCTTGCAGACCTTGTGATCGTCGAGCCGCGTGCCCGTGGTCGTTTGAACCTCACACACGATCTTATTGAGGTCCTGGCCCTTGGGCGAAGGATTGTCGGCTTCGATGCTGGTGACCTGCGCAAACGCGGCGGAACTCATCACCAGTCCGGCAAGAACAAAGATCTTCCTCATCTGCAGCATCTCCGCACGGCAAGTGGGTACCGAAATAACCCCTTCGCGGTTCAATTGCGAGCAGGCTCAGGGCCGCGCGCGACGTCGAAGGCCACCGTCATCCGTTCACCCTCGCCGAAGGGCCGCGTTCCATGCCACATCCATGACGGGAACAGAGCCAGACGGCCGGGCTTCGGCTCAACCATCCTGTGCGGGGGAACGTCGACCCCGAGTTGCGCCTGAGGTTCGCCGAGCGTGAGCCAGCCGGCGTTGTCGCGGTCGAGACCGGGCGGCAGGACGAAGTAGAGAGCCGAGCTGAGCCAGCCCATCGGGTGCACGTGGTTGGCATGGCGTCCGCCAGCCACGAGGCGGACCGACCAGGCGCCGGTGAACTGGACCGTTTCCGGGCGCGAGCGGAGCGAGGGATGCTTGGGATCCATTGCCGGCAGCTGCGCGGCATGCTCGGCCACGGTCTGCCGGATCGCTTCGCGCATCTGGACGATCTCGGGTTCGATCCGCTGGAACAAATTACCGTCGGTCTGGGTGCCGCCGCGCACCGACTGCGAAAAGAACTCGCTCTTCGAGACATGCAGCCTGCGAAGCACTTCGGCGAGCCGATCGAGCGGCGGTAGCCGGTCTGAGATATCGTAGACTCCGACGAGCCGCTCATCGCCTTCAAGCCACTCGGACCGCGGATCGCCGGTCATCCGCCAGGCCGTCGCCGCATAATTCCAGAACAAGTCCTGATCGGCGGTGTCGAGCCATCGATCCATCACTTTGCTGGCCTCGTCGGGGCGGTCTGACCGGAGAAGATGGCGCACATGCCACATTTCGATATTTGCGAAGTCCAGGGCGGCGAGTTCCACGAACAGAGGCTCGGCCCTCTCGGTGTCGCCACTCTCCGACAGAATCGCCGCCTCATGCGACGCAAATAGCAGATGCTCCCCGAACAATGCCCTGCCCTGTCCGATGCGCTCCAGCGCATCGGAAAAATGCTCAGCTTCGACCAATGCGACCAATTGCTCGCGCCGAAGTTCGAGGCTGTTTGGGTGGACCAAGAGCGCTTCGTCGAAGCTTCTCGTGAAGCCTTCTCGTTCGCCCTCCGCCCAGCGCATCTGCGCGAGCAGCACATGCCCGTCGGTCCATAACGGAGTGCGGCGCAGCGCCTGTTCCAGGCCCGCAATCGCTTCTTCCGACCGGCCCGCGGCAGCCAGCGCAGCGACGAGGCCTTTGGCGACTTCCGGATTGTTGGGGACCACCTTCATCGCGCGGCCAAATTCCTCGACGCAGGGGAGACCGGCTTCAAGCAGCGTCCGCGCATAGCCGCGCACGATGATCGGTTCATCCGGCGCCAGCTGAAGCGCTCTCTGAAGCGCCGGGATGGCCAATTCCCGGTGTTCTTGCTCGCGGTGGATGAGGGCCTTGATGTGCCACAGGCGCGGGTCGTGAGGCGCGACCTTCAGGGCCCGATCGACGTATTCGAGCGGCAGCGGCGACCCGGGCGTGTGAAGTGCCCGGATGGCCTCATCCAGGACGCGAGACGGATCAACCGGCGCAGTTGTCGTAATCATGCTTTCCCCATGAAGGTTGCGCCGCTGGCGCCGATGACGGCGGCGACCGTAGCGCGGTCCGCCGGCCCGAGCGCCGGCGGCCACAGATCGATGATCAGCACCACGCGCAACTCATCGCTATCGTTCCACGCTTCATGTTCGATCGTGTCGTCGAACACGAAGGCATCGCCGACGCGCCATTCGCGGGTGGTCTCGCCAACGCGGAAGCCGCAATTTGGCGGAACGATCAGCGGCAGGTGGCAGACCAATCGGGTGTTTGCCACGCCGGTGTGCGGCGGGATGCGTGTCCGCGGAGCGAGGAGCGAGAACATCGCATTTGGCGATGCTCCGGGGACCTGCAGCTGGTCCATGCCGGCGATAGCCGCCAGAGTTTTCGGGCAATGCCGCGCGTTGGCGTCGACTCGCCGGCCGTTCTGGAGCAAGTGAATCGCCGTCCATTTCCGATTGTTGTTGAGCTCCTTCCATTGCCGCATGGGCACCCGCTCCGGGTATTGGATGTAGGGCACCATCTCCGCGGCTTCGGCGGCGATCAAAGCATCGAATTCGGCGCGGATGTCGGCCGTCGCCCGTTCGAACGCTGCGAGGCCGGGGAATAGCTCACGATCGTGGAATTCGATTTCGGGAAGGCCGGGATAATGAAAATCCGACGGCTCCTGATGGTAATGTCGCGTCCGGCGCGTGCGGTTAGCGATGAAGCGCTCGGCGCGCGCCCGCGCTGCTTCGTCGAGCCCGGCCGGCAGGCAACCGGTGAGCCGCTTTTCGAGGAGGAGGCGATGTTCGTCGCGCCGTTTGCGGGCATGGGCAACGGCGGGCCTCATCGGCTCCGGGACCTCTCCGTCGGGCGGCAGCTGGGCAAGAGCATGGCCAAACTCGTCGCCCGCGCTTGGATCGCCGAGCCGGTCGAGGATTACGGCTCGGGACAGAAGCGCGGAAAAATCGAGCGGTGAAATGGCAAGTGCCCGATCGATTGCCGCCAGCGCGCCCTTGAGATCGCCCGAAGCCTTGTTCATCGCCGATAGCTTCATCCACAGGTCGAGCGAGCCACCGTCGTTCTCAACCGCCTGCTCGAGCAGCGAGCTGGCTACGGCAAATTCGCCCGCTGCGGCAGCGCGGTCGGCCTGTTCCTCAAGAAAGCGCACTTCAACCATCGGACCATCATGACGGCGGCCAGTTAAATTGCAAAGCGATTGGGCGGCCTTGAACTCGATCAACGGCCGGGAAAGCGGTCCCGGATCCACTGCGAAAACACCCATTTCTCGCCCGACGTGGTGGGCATGCCCGAATGAACGGTGTCCGGGTCGGGAGCACCATCCTTGGTGACGTTGGCGAAAAACAGAGCGTCGCCTTGCTCCGCCCGGAAGTTCAAGCCGATCTTTGGAAAGCTGGTCTCTCCGCCCTGATAGCCGTCGTTCAGATAGATTAGGAACGTGGCGATCCGCTGACCGAACGTTGCCAGAGTCTCATGGTAGGCAGGATTGGCCGGATCGAGAAAGTCATGGTGCGGCTTGAACCTTTGACCAACCGCATAGTGCAGGATCTGCGACGGTTCGAACAATGGAACCGGAAGGTTGGTCGCGGCCGCAATCCTTTGGCGGATGACTTCGGTCCACACGTTCATTTCTCCGATGCGCAAAACCACGAAGCTGTTGTCCCGAGTCGGATCGAGCGCTTGCCCTCCTGTTTGCTTGTCGAACACGGTCGCCGGCCCGAGCTGCGGCCGTGCAAGCGAAATGAACCACCGGCACTCGGCGGGTGTCGCGAACGCTGGAATCAAACGGATTCGCGGCGAATCCGAGAGACTCTGTTTCTCGCCCGGCCGCATCCGCTGTTCGAGCGGGATTTTTGAGCGACGAGCCGACCAGAAGTCCCGGCCCGCATCGGGCGGCACAATCGGGTCGGCGCTGTTGTCGGCAAGGAGGAGCAACTGCTCCTGCGCGGACCGGGAACCCTGCGCTGCGGCCAATTCGAGGTAATCGAGCGATCGGTTCCAGTCTGGCGGCCGGGCCGATCCGAGAGCGTCGAGCAGAGCGCAACGCTCGCTGGCTTCGGCATGGCCTTGCGAGGAAGCGGCTTCAAACAGGCCCGCCGCCCGCTGCACGTCATCCAGCGAAGGCCGGTCGCCCAGAAGAAGCTGCATCGCGGTAGCGTACTGCTCGCTCATAAGCCGCACTGTCTAACCGAGGCAGCACAAAAGAAAACGGCGGACCTCACAAGGAGGCCCGCCGCAATCTTTGCATTGGACGATCGGCTTAGAAGTCGAGCGTCACGCCGGCGAACAGGAACCGTCCCAGCGCGTCATAGACCTGCGGGAAGGTATTGCCGTTGCCGAACGGTGCGTTCGACACTTCGCCGCCGACGATCGGAGGCGACTTGTCGAGGAGGTTATTCACGCCGAGGCGGAACTGATATTTGTCCGCGATGCGAGCCTGCAGCGACAGATCGAAGTAGCTCTGCGCGGGGATCTTCGCGTTGGCCGGCGCCGGATTGCCGACGCAAGTCGCCGTGCCGTTAACGTCGCAATCGTTCATGAGCGCATCGTTCTTCACCGACGAGAAGTAGCGCCATCTGCCCGACAGCCCGATCCCGTTCGGCAGGGTGAAGCCGAGCCGCAACGCGTGACGATATTTGGGGTTCGGCGCGCCGGTGAGGAAGCTTCCGCAGGTATTCCCGTAGAAGCCGGCGCAGTCGAACTTGCCGTCGCCGGCACCGGAAACTGGAGCCACCCCGGTATCGATCTCCAGCTCGCGCAGGATGGTTCCGACATAGCTCGCGCTCAGCGTTCCCAATCCGCCCATGCGGTGCGAATAGTTGCCGTTGATGTCGAAGCCCTTGGTCCTGAGGCCACCGATGTTGGTGTTGGTAGTCTCGACAAACCCGACGGTACCCTGCCAGAGCGAGCCATTGTTCGGGTTGCGATGCACCTTCGAGCAGAAGAACGGATCGCCCGTCGCGATGCAGGTGCCAAGGACTGTCTGGAAGCCCAGCGTGCTGATCAAGTTTCTAACCTTGATGTCGAAATAGTCGACCGAAATGGCGAGGCCCGGAACCCAGCGCGGCTTCAGCAACACACCGAACGTGTAGGTGTCAGCCTTTTCCGGTGACAGGGCAGTGTTACCGCCGAACAGGGCGTTGTACTGGTTCGCCGGGTTCGCGGTGATGCTGCCGAACTGGCCTGCCGTCACGCCCGAATTGGCGCACTGCGCTGCGGTGTTGCCATTGACCAGCCCGCCGACCGCAGGACCGGCGCACGGATCGACCGTTCCGCCGAGGCCAACGAACTGCTGGGTGAACAGCTCGACAGCGTTCGGAGCACGGACCGCGCGGTTGTAGCTCGCACGGGCCAGGATATCCGGGATCGGGGCCAGGCGCGCCTCGACCTTGTACGTGTCGGTGCTGAAGTGGTTGTTCGCAACCTTGTAGTCTGAGTAACGGTAG
>Ga0207657_10002282_pt1 | contig 20782 bp, 18 predicted proteins | sample KBSC33metaG_FD_184316 | JGI IMG/M metagenome (GOLD analysis project Ga0207657, IMG submission 184316) | Corn rhizosphere microbial communities from Kellogg Biological Station, Michigan, USA - KBS C3-3 metaG (SPAdes) (version 2) | ecosystem: Host-associated > Plants > Roots > Rhizosphere > Soil ... | reverse complement strand
TCTTTCTTCTCGAGGAAGGCGCTGTAATTGCCGCGCACTCGCAGCAACCCATCGGGATAGACCCGGTTCAGTTCCGCCATTTCGGTAGCCACGTTTTCGAGAAAGTAGCGGTCATGGCTTACTACCACGCAGGCGAATGCCGCTTCCTCCAGCAGACCTTCAAGCCACTCGATTCCGGCAAGGTCCAGATGGTTGGTAGGCTCGTCGAGCAGCAGCACGTCGGGCGCCTGAACCAGCGCCTCCACAATGGCCAGGCGCTTCTGCCAGCCCCCGGACAGATCGGCGGCTTGCACGTCGAGATCCTCGAAGCCAGCCCGACCGAGTGTCTCGCCAAAGTGGGTGCCGAGATGCGCGTCTTCGGTTGCTGAACGTTTAAGCGCCTTCTCGACGATAGACCGCACCGTCGCTCCCGGGAGGAACCTCGACTCCTGTTCCACGTAACTAAGCCGCAGCCGCTTGCGTAGAGCCAAGTTGCCGGTGTCTGGATGTTCGCTCCCGGCGAGAATGCGGAGCAATGTGGATTTTCCCGAGCCGTTCGGGCCAATCAGGCCAATGCGGTCTGCCTCTGAAACGGTAAAAGAAATGTCCTCGAAGAGCGGCTTCGCTCCGAAGGCTTTCGAGATCTTTTGGGCATTGATGATCGGCGTCAAACGGCGGCAGTCTCCCTAATAGTTGAGGTTATCAAGAATGCAGGTTGTATGCCTGGGCTGGCCTTCTCTGGCGCAACTGGCTGGTAAAGTGTATTGCGTCAACCGTTGACGGCAGCACAGGCTGGAGCCCCTCTTCGCGTGAGTCGATGCGGAGGCACGTTCGATGCCGCACTGTTACAGCGCGAGACCGTAAACTCTGGTGCGGGCTCATTCGAAGTCTCGACGGTGTGCCATTCCGCCGAGTAGCTCACGCTAAAAGATCTCTCAACTGTTTCTCTGGAAGTGCCTGACGAGACATTCGCATCGGGGGATCATGTACAGACAAAATCGCTTGGGGAACAATCCCGGACGAGCGGACGGCATCGAAGTGGGCAAGATTCATGACCGCGAAACGCATACTCGTCGCCAAGACCGATAAGCAGGTCTTCAGCTCTCCCCAAACACCTGATGAGCATAGCCGCTGGCTCGAGTTGGCAGATACCGCCCTGCACAACCCCAAACCGCAGAGACCTACACTAGCTCCGGGGAGCAGCGCGCGGGAACGTTATCGACAACTCAAGTACAAAGTTCGAGACCTGCTGAAGCAAGCAGCATAGCGAATAACAGTTCCGCCACTCAGGTGATAAAGGCCTGCGGATTCTTCGATCGCATAATTAACGATGTAGTCGCCGATCTCCTTCTCACCCGAGTCGCTCGCCTCCATCGAAGTCAAATCGTTGATCCTGGCGCGACCACGTGTAGGTCGCGACCGCTGAATCTCGGCTGTTGAATCAAGAGTTTGTCTTGAAAGCTCGCGCGTCCGAAGGGATTCGGAGTAACCCAACCAGTAACTTCTGGCCCTCTTACTTGCCTCTGGCCTACGGTCAATTGTGAGTAGCAACGCCTTCAGATGTTAGGGGTTTTGAAAGTTCCAGGAGTCGGAGAAGCGAATAGCCAGTAGTTAATTGCTAGCGATTACTGTTTCCCTTGAAATGCGTCGGCGGGATCGAGCCAGCACTGTTTCCAGAATGCGTTGTCTGAGAGATGTCCAGCGTTCCACTGCTGTAGTGACGCCGCAGTAGCTGCAGCCATTCCACCATCTTCCGAGTCGAAGACAACTACGACTCCGGCGAGGTTCGACTTGGACTGGGACAATTGAGGATAGCTCTTGCGGAAGACTGATTTCGCAAACTCGATTTTGCTCGATTGTGACGGGCTGTTGCTGGGCGCGGGCTGCACCCAGATAACCTTGACCGTCTTTCCGCGGAGTGCGCTCCAGTTTCCGGGAAAAATGGAGGTCTCTTCGCGTGTGGGGCCAAAAGATGCTGGCTGTTCGACAGAATTGTTGGTGGCCAAGGCCGTATCTGACACACCGGGAGAACCTGGCAGTTCGATTTGCGTGCGCTTAATCCAGCCACGGGAAATGCCAGAAATTTGAACATGGACCCAAGACCCGGCAGTATCGACGATCTGGAACTCGTCATTAGCGTCGGCAAAGAAGAGGACTTTAGCTTCATCAAGAGGACGATCGTACACCGGGGAATGAGACTGCTTGATGCTAACCAGGTTCTGCGGATGGGCCTGGTTGTGCAGAATGTCTTCCAGATTCCTGGCTTCTTGTGCGAGCCGCTGCACGCGCTGATCGTCGGCGCTCGGGGAGGCTTTGGTGGCCAGCGCCTGTTCGCGGCTCGGGAGCAGGGGAGCGTTCGTGGACGTTGGAGGAAAGGCAATAGTCGAGTTCGAGGCGAGATTGTCGGGAAGAGCCTGCTTGTTAACGGTGGACCGATTTGGTTGGACGACATCAGACTTCGCAGTCAAATTGTCGGACGTGTCAGGCGAACCTTTCGCGGAAAGCGCCTCGTTCAGGCGATCAAGGAAGTCTCCTTCCAGACGCCCGTTGGAGGGCAAGACGCGGTAACCGGATGCAGCGGGCGTCTCTCCCGTATACCACGCGGTTATCTTGGCGCTGACGCGCACGATGCTCTGGTTGGAGCCATGCGGAATAACTTGAATTGAAAACTGGTAGTAGCCGCGTTGATAGCGTTCAAGCGGGCTATCGTTCGCGGCAACGAAACCGTCGAGGATAGGAAGCCGTCCCGAAGAAGGCTGTAATGACTGTACTGTTTTCTGTACCTCGACACTGGACGCCTGAAAACTCTTTTCAAGTGCCGAGTTTTGCCCTGCGGCAGAGACCGCTCCGGGAAACGGCGAGATCACACAGAGAAGGAGCAAGCAGGCGAGAAGGTGTGGCCGTCTCCTTCTCATGGCAAAGCCTCCAAGTGGCTGCGGTGAATCCAGCCACGGTGTCCGTCTGTCGTTTCAACCCCGAGCCAATAGGGTGTAATAACCATCACAAGCACGTTGGTCTGCGCTGGAAGGGAAAGGATCGTGCTGGCGCTACGGAAAGGCGCGGACTTCAACTCCGTGCCGGGAGCACTCACGACGCGCTCCACCTGCCGGCGCAGGTCATGAACTCGAGCCTCCAGTTGTTGAACAGTCGAACTCGCAGCCGGAGGTTGCATGTCGGAAGCATTAGGAGGGTGCGCAAGGGCTTGAGCCTCGGCTTGCAGTTGAGCAAGTTTGTTGCTGTCTTCCCTCTCCTGGATGCGGTTTGCACGCAACTCCTGCAATCGTTTGTTGAACTCAGCGTACTCGGCGGACTCGACCACACCTTCAGACCGGTGCACCCTGCGCCGGTCATCCTCGATGTACACAGCGTCGATACGAATATTTGTGCGGTTGTTGCTAACGGGAAGCACCTCGTAGCGGACGGTTATCGTCCCGCGGGCCGAGCTGTCGACAAAATTTGCTGGCGCCAGGACACCGTCCGCAACTTTGTAGAAAGTCTTCGCAGACTCGGCGTGAGTTCCAAAAACGCTGGACGATTGAGCAGCATGGGCGCCGTACAGAATCTTTTCCTTTGCGTACTGCTGCGTTCCATGAATAATTTGGTCATCGACCACCAGCTGAAGCGCCTGCAGAACATCAGCTTCGGGAGCATCGACCGACATAGACAGGGAGTTTGCACTGCTGAAGTCGTTCGAGGCGTAAAGGAAGCAAGATAGTAGTGCGACAGCAGAGGACGCGAGCATTGCAGATAAGAAGCAAGTGGCAAAGAAGTTGCTTATCGTGTGTTTCGAAATCAGCATTCGCTCGTACTCCTAGCTTCCAGTAGGGCGCCGAGATTCGTGTGCTGAGGCCGGAGGTCGCCCAGTAAAAGACAAGATATTAACATCGTAATGACAATTCATTGACAATTGAAAGCTGCGGAAAGTGCTAGCGTGCCTCGGCAAGGTTGTGTAATTTTGCGCGAAAGTTTTACAGACGAGCGTTCCAAAGTTGAGACCAGGACTTCTGCCGGTTCCCATGCTCCAGCAGCAACGAAGCGCGGGAAAAGGGCGGTTGGTCTTGTACAAACCAGAGTGGGACGCGTTCGCAATCGTGCGGTCCGGGAAGAGGCGCTGGTTGCTGCCGCGGGCCGGCTTTTTGCTAGCCGGGGGTACGAGGCGACAACAACGCGCGAGATTGCCTCCGAGGCCGGTTGTGCCGAGGGTCTGATTCACCGCTACTTCAGGGGCAAGGAAGGCTTGCTCCTCGCCTTAATTCGATCTCATACGTCCCGAGAATTTCTCGATATGAACCAGCGACTGCGACTTGCGCCCAGCCTGGAGGAAGAGGTTGTCCAGTTGGTCGAGTTTGAATTGCAGCGCATGTGGGAGGACCGGGAATTCCTTAAAGTTCTTATACCCCGCGCACACGTCGACCCGAACCTGGGACCCATTCTGAATCGCATTGGACCTATGCCGCGTGCGAAAACGATCGCGGAGCGTCTAAAGGCAGTATGCAAGACTAAGTCTGTCCCAGAGGAAAATCTGGAAGTCCTGAGTCACTTGATCGGGATCCTGGGGTTTGTGTTCGGTTATATGCGCCCAGTCGTTCTGAGAGACGATCCGGCGAAGACGCGGGCCTTGGCCATTGCTACAGCCAGAATGCTCGTGCGGGGCTTCTAACCCGCATTAAAAATCACAGGACAATTCTCTCCTTGACTCTCACGCGAATGCTGTGGTACGAAAGTGCGTTCGTACGCACTTACTAGTTCTCTAGGCCTCTGTGGGGAGCCTGAGAGCAACACACAATCAGCACGGAACTTGCGCGCCAGGAGAATATTGATGCTCCCGCATTCCCGCAGAACTTTCGCGGTCAGCCTTCTAGTCGCCTTTTTGCTTGCAGCACTAACAAGAGATGCCTCAGCTATTCCTGCATTCGCCCGGAAGTATGGCTTACCGTGTTCGGCGTGCCACGAAGCATGGCCCAAGCTCAACAGCTTCGGGCAGACGTTCAAGGATAACGGTTATCAGTTGATGAACGATCGCGACGCGCCGATCTGGCAAAATCCGTCTTACTGGCCGGTCGCCATGCGCATCACGCCCCACTGGCACTACGAGAGCCAAGGACGACAGACGATCGACTCCATTCCTGGGGACGCGACAAGTCCGCCGATCGAAAAGACGATTAACACCTCGGGATTCGACCTGACGGGTATCGACATTCTGGCCGGCGGCACACTCGCCAAGAACATCTCTTTCCTGTTAGTGCCCTCAATCGACCCAGGAGACGGGACCGTAGGTTTCGAATCCGCCAACATCCGGTTGGATAATCTCGTTGGTACCCCCTGGTTGAACTTCAAGTTCGGCAAGGAGGAACTGGACTTACCTCTTTCCGAGAAACGAATGATGACATTCTCGAATGTGGGCGGAGCCTATGAGCTTTACCACTTCGTTCCCGTCGGAGAACCGGACGAGTTCTTCAGCTTCGGCGAAAACCAACTGGGCGTGGAGCTTATGGGGCACTCCCTGAACGACCACACCCGTTATGCATTCTCTGTGATTAGCAGCACGAATGGTGAATTGGGTCTAATCGGTGGGCGTACTTATGACTACTATGGCCATCTCAGTCAAGGGTTCATGGCGGGCAAGTTGGGATTGCAACGTGTTGGCGTATATGGGCTGGTTGGCGAACGGCCTACATTTTTCCTGACCTCGGGAGGGGATCCTATTGCCGGCACTGGACGAGGAAACCGCTCCTTTTATCGCGCAGGTGTTTATGGAAGCCTTTACATAGGAAAGTTTGACCTGACGGCTGTATACCAACGTGCACAGGATAATGTCTTCCTCGCAAACGCCGTTTCTGCGGGAACTCCTTTGCCTCTCGGCGCGCAAGGACCGCAGTGGAATACAGGCACCTTCGAAGCCCACTACACTTATTCTCCCAAGCTGTTCTTCATAGGCCGCTACGAGCTGGTACGCATGGCCAAGCAAGCGCTTGCGGCCAACCCCGGCGATCTCGGGAACACTGATGTGTTCACGGTTGGCTACCGCTACTACCCATTCATGCACAGTCGGGCCGGATTTGCGTGGCATCAGGAGTTCGCGACCATGCGCATCAAGGGCACTTCCGGGACTGGGCTGGACCAGCGAAATAGCAGCTACTTCATGGGTTTCGATTTTGCGTTCTGACGCAGGCGAGGAAAACGAATGCAGACGAGGCAAAGAGTCTCACTCCTTCTCACCATTTTCGTAGCTACCGTGCTGGGAATCTCTGTCGCGCAGAACGCCGGCACAAGTTCGGGGTATCCAACTCCCAAGGACGGCTTCAGCGCGTCTGAGCAGCGAGGACACGGTCTTTATCTCCGGTATTGCGTGGGATGCCACGGCGTCTTGGGCGATGGAGAGGGAGAGAATGCCCCCTACATCGATCCCAAACCGCGCAACTTTACGTTAGGACAATTCAAGTGCCGCTCCACGCCGACCGGGACTTTGCCAACACATGAAGATCTAGTCGACACTCTCAGGCGCGGAATCACCAATAGCAACATGCCGTCCTGGCGTCCACTAAGCGATGAAAACCGTGAAGATCTGGTCGCATATATCAAGACGTTCTCGCCACGATGGAAAACTGATAAGCCTGGCGAACCTATTCATATTCCCGCCGAACCGGAAGTTACGGCGGATCGAATCAAGGCGGGCGAAGCGGTGTTTAGGAAGCTGGAATGCTGGAAGTGCCACGGCGTTGAAGGTCGAGGTAATGGCCCATCCGCTGACACGCTGCAAGACGACCAGAACCGGCCCATTAAGCCGTTCGACTTCCACGATGAAACACGGTTCAAATGCGGCACCACAGACAAAGACCTCTACCGGATCTTTATGACCGGGCTGGATGGCACGCCCATGCCATCTTTTGCTGACAACGTAAAACCCGACGAGGCATGGGACCTCGTCTTCTATCTGCGAACCCTGCAGCCCATGAACAGCAAGGAAAAGCAGATTGCTAAGCAACTAGGCATGAAGCCGATTAACCCGAATGCTGCGCCGGCCCCTGCGCAGACCGAAAACAAATGAGTTGTTCGACCCAGGAGAGTTCACGATGACGATTCGTTTACGAATTGCGGGACTGTTAGCAGCACTGCTCTCGATATCGGTGCTGGCGCTTTTCTCCGCAAGTAAGGTCCGAGCCGCCGGTGAAGGAAAAATTACAGGTACGATCAAACTCGATGGTACGCCCCCTCATCAGAGGCCGATCGACATGTCTAAGGAGCCCACATGCCAGCAACAGCATGCAGGGCACCCGATAACGACGGAGAACGTGGTGGTCGGACCCAACAACGCGATTCAATACGCGGCTGTCTACATTACCGAAGGCTTGGCGGGTGCTGCTGGCAGCACAGTTCCATCCCAAACCCCGACATTCGATCAAAAAGGCTGCCAGTACATTCCGCACGTCATGGCTCTGGACGTGAACCAGCATTTCAAGGTGGTCAACAGCGACCAGACCTCACACAATATTCACCCCACGCCGAAACCAGGTGGACCAAACCACGAGTGGAACAAGTCGCAGCCTCCAGGTGCTCCGCCCTTTGACGTCTTCTGGACTGCTGAGGAGGCGATCCCGGTCAAGTGCAACATCCATCCTTGGATGCACGGCTACATGGTAGTGGTGAAAGGACCGTACGGAGTTAGTGACAACAACGGCTCTTACACTATTGAAAACGTGCCGCCAGGAAATTACACACTCACCGCCTGGCAAGAAACCTACGGCACGCAGACGCAAAAAGTCACCGTGGGCTCCGGGAAGCCTGCAACGGCGGATTTCACTTTCAAGGCGAAATAGCGACTGTTGCGGTCTTCGCGAACGACCTTCGCAGAGGCTGTCGCCATTGGCGGCAAAAGGCAGAACGATGGGCAGAATATTTGCGGTGACGATTCTTGTGATCGCCATAGGGTCGGCGATTCCTATCCTGCGGCACACCTGGTGGATGCCGCAGGATATCTCCACGCATGGCGCGCCCATAGACGAGCAGATGTCGGAAACTATGGCGGAAGCCGGCATTTGCTTTCTTGCGTCGCAGATCCTGCTGGCAGCTTTCATCTGGAAGTTCTCAAACCCTAAACCGGATTCCAAAATCAAGACATTTCCGGGTGGCGCTAGTGGGCTGGTAATCGCAGCATTTCTCCTGGTTGGGACTGAGGTCCTGGCATTGGGAGCTTTTGGGGCCAAAGCGTGGGCGAAAATCTATTTCACTCCAGCTGCAGCCAACGCCTTACCAGTACAGGCGCAGGCGGGGCAGTTCGCCTTTTACTTCCGCTATCCTGGGCCGGACGGGAAGTTCGGACCCATTCATCCGGATATGGTGAGCGAAGCCAACCAGAATTTCTACGGCATAGACATCAACAACGATCAAGACGCGAAAGACGACATCGTCACCGCTGAGATGGCCATTCCTGTGAACCGCGAAGTCAACCTGCTCATGCACTCGAAGGATGTTGGACATTCCTTCTTTGTGCCCGAGTTACGAGTGCAGCAAGACTTCGTACCGGGCCTGGATGTCGCGATTCATTTCACGGCGACCAAAATCGGAAGATACGAAATTGTCTGTACGCAGCTGTGCGGACTGGGTCATTACAACATGAAAGCGTATCTCTCGGTTATGTCCCAGCAGGATTACGACGATTGGCTGAAGAAGGAAGCAGCACTGCAATAAACGCCCCACTTCTTGAGATGGAACATCATCTCTGCGAGGTTTAGCACATGCACGACATGTCCGCGCAGGCAGTCCAACATCATGCTCCGCCCACGAGTTTCATAGGGAAGCATGTGTTCAGCTTGGACCACAAAGTGATCGGAAAACAGTATTACGCTCTGGCGCTGGTCGCGGTCGTTATCGGCATGGTGCTCTCCTGGCTGATGCGGATTCATCTCGCGTGGCCAAGTGCGAAGATACCGCTGCTCCATTATCTTTCCGCCAATGGAGCGGCGGGGAACGTGATGACGCCGGAATACTACCTGCAGCTGATGACCATGCACGGGACGATCATGGTTTTTTTCGTGCTTACGACGGCACCATTCGCTGCATTTGGTAATTACTTCTTGCCCATCCAGGTAGGCGCGGAGGACATGCCGTTTCCGCACTTCAACATGATGTCGTTTTGGGTGACGTTCGTGTCGTTCCTGGTAATGATCGCCTCGTTCTTTGTTGGTGATGGCCCGACACTCGGGGGGTGGACACAATACGCGCCGCTCAGCGCTATTGGACCAGCATCCGGACCTGGACAGGGAATGGGTGTCGTCCTGTGGGCCAGCTCGATTGCCATCTTCTGTGTTGGCCAGTTGCTGGGTTCGTTGAACTTCATCACCACAACACTCGACATGCGCACGCGGGGCATGAGCCTGTGGCGCCTGCCTTTGACGGCATGGGCCTGGTTTATTACATCCGTCATGGGCCTGACCGCGTTTGCCGTTTTGATGCCGGCTTGTATTCTCCTGATCCTGGATCACGTAGCGGGGACGAGTTTCTTCGTGGCATCGAACCTGGTGATCAGTGACCAGGTGCAACCACATTCGGGCGGATCAACTCTTCTATGGCAGCACCTGTTCTGGTTTTTCGGGCACCCTGAGGTGTACATCGCGATTGTGCCAGGGATGGGTATTGTTTCTCACGTCCTGATCACTAACATGCGGCGGCCGCTGCTTAGCCATCGAGTGATGGTGTATTCGATGGGGGCGTTGGCGGTTCTTAGCTACATGGTTTACGGCCATCACATGTTCGTAAGTGGAATGAATCCGTTCTCTTCACTTGCGTTTTCATTCCCCACGCTGATCATCACGATTCCTTCAACAATTGTCGTGCTGATCTGGCTGGGAAGTTTGTATGGCTCGAAGTTGCGCATCAACAGCGCATCACTGTTCTCACTAGGTTTTATCTCAATGTTTATCAGCGGCGGGGTCAGTGGTTTCTTTCTGGCCCAGCCTTCAATTGACATCATGCTGCACGCGACCTACTTCGTCGTGGGGCATTTCCATCTAGTAATGGCGGTAGCCGCTATCTTCGGAATTTTTGCTGGAACGTATTTCTGGTTCCCGAAAATGACCGGCAGGATGATGAACGAGACTCTAGGCAAGATTCACTTCTGGCTGAGCTTCGTTGGCGCTTATTGCATCTTTATGCCGTTCCATTACTTGGGACTAGCCGGCAATGTACGCCGCTACCAGGCCTTCGTCGACGATTACCTGCAGCCGCTCCTTCCGGTACACAAATTTATTACCGTAGCTGCTCTCGTGACTGGCGCCGCTCAGCTTGTCTTTTTGTACAACCTGGTTTACAGCCGCTTCAGAGGCGAACGTGCTGCGGACAATCCATGGCAAGCGACGTCGCTTGAATGGAGCACGCCCACGACACCACCCCCATTCGATAACTTTGGTGGGCAGCACCCGGTTGTGTACCACGATCCTTATCAATTTGGGATTGAAGCTTCCACCGGCGACTACGTCATGCAGAACTCCCCCGAAGAAATTCACACGGTTCGGGATGAGGAGTAGCAGGAAGTGAGCTGAAGGCAATGGCAACAACGGTCCATGATCCCCCAAAAAGCGGAACCGATCAAAAGCATCCGGCTCTGACAACGACAGGCAACGGCAACCGGGGCGGCGTCCTACCCGGAGGCGGTAATCTGCGCGAAGTTAAGCGCTATTCGCCGCCGCCAGCTTCCACGGGCATTTGGGTTGGTATTGCAGCGATAGCGATGACGTTTGCTGCTTTCACCAGCGCGCTGATCGTTCGCAAAGGCTCTTCTAATGATTGGCAACCTTTCACATTGCCCATTATCTTGTACCTAAACTCTGCTTTGCTGCTGGCCAGCAGTGTGACGCTGGAAGTTGGCCGGCGACGAGTGGCTGCGTTCATGGCCGGAGTGAAAACTCATCGCGCCAGGCCGGCACGCTGGCTCTACGTAACCCTGACTCTCGGCGTTTTCTTCGTAGCCGGCCAATATGCGGCATGGAAGCAGCTGCGGGCGCAAGGAGTGTTTCTCGCGACAAATCCCAGCAGTTCTTTTTTCTATTTGCTGACCGCGGTGCACGCGCTGCATGTATTAGGTGGATTAGCTGGCTTGCTACTGGTGATTGGTAGGCTGAGAAGTTGCGTTTTGCGGCGCAGCACCTTAGATATCGCCTCACGCTATTGGCATTTCATGGATGTACTCTGGTTTTACTTGCTTCTGCTGCTTTGGATGACCCTGTAGTGAGGGACAATAGGAGGCGTCGTGAGCCAAGCTGAAATGAGTTTGCCGGGACATCCGGTAGGCACACTGACCGCACCCGCGTTCTCCGTTCCCGCGAAAAAGATGGCGATGTGGCTCTTCATCATCGCGGATGCGGCTACCTTCGCCGCCGTCCTGGTGGCGTATGGATTCCTGCGAAACGGCAGTCCGAACTGGCCTACGCCCTTCAGATTCTCTCCAACAGTCCTCAATGCAATGTTGATGACGTTCATTCTCGTGACCAGCAGCTTAACGATGTTGCTGGGTGTGCGCGCAGCCAAAGCAGGCGATAAGCCTGCAGCTTTTCTTTGGACCATGATCACGGCAATCGGGGGGCTCATCTTTGCTGTTCTTCACTTGCGCGAATGGCTGGGGATGATTCACGAAGGCGCCACCCTGTTTCATAACCCATGGGGGACGGGACTATTCGGAGCTTCTTTTTTTAGCATTACGGGATTGCATCTTCTACATGTAACTGCCGGCGTCATCGCTCTGGTGGCGGTCGGCGTTCGCTACAAGGGAGGACGCTACGGAGCAGATGATCTGGAAGTGCTGGGACTCTACTGGCATTTTGTAGATTTAGTCTGGATGTTCGTCGTTCCTTTTGTCTATCTACTGAATGTTGCCCATCAATAGGCGGGAGACAGGAGCAAACCTATGGACATTCCTGATGTTCAGCCGCACGAGCCGGCGGCGCGATATGCCGACAGCATCACAAAGTACATTGTGATTTACGTCTGCATATTGGCGCTGGCGGGAGTGCAGTTTGTTATCGCCTACACCCACCTGAGCGGAACGGCAATGTTCGCCCGTATGCTGTTTGTGGCCCTGGCTGAGGCCGGGTTAGCGCTAATGTTCTTCATGCACTTGTGGGGGGAGAAACGCGGATTTGTTTTGTTCGTCCTGATCCTAACCGGTTTCGTCATCATGGCCATGCAGTATGGCTGGACCGACAGTTATCGCATGGAACTCGGAGTTCCCTATTCGCAGAGCAAACCGGGCGCTGTTCAGTGAAAACACGTGAAAACCGATCTACGGTGATGATAAAGGCCTGCCTGCTCGCGGTAGTGCTCATTGTTTCTGTTCCCGCGTTCGCGCAGGGTTGCGCATTGTGCTACACGCAGGCGGCATCAGCGGGCGCACGCATGATCCAGGCACTGAAAAGCGGGATCTTGATCCTTATAATTCCTCCGACGCTGATGTCTCTCGGCGTCATTGGAGTCTGCTATCGTAAGCGGAATCAATTCCAAGAATCGGATCACACCACACAAGCAGATCAAACCTGGTAACACGAAGACTGCCGCCACCGCAGCATTTGCCGGAATAGAAGGCCCGCATTTTCTCGTCAACCCTGCCATCCCGGAAAATAGCCGTGAAGATCTCGCCGTTTCACGATCGACGAATCTATCGCCAAGCAAGCGCGCGCTAAATCGAATCCTGCAACCACTTTGGATCGGTCTTGAGGGATGGGTAGGTTCGCGTGGAGAGCATCCAAGTATGCCTGCTTGCATTCACGGGCGGCGATCGCCTCATCGACATCGTCGCCGACGTGTTCCCATGGACGGGTGCTGTCAGCGAGCGAGCACCGCAAGAAATAGGGACCGGTGAGATCGGCTGGGCGGCGCCCACGTCCGAGATTCACCTTTTAATAACGCCGAGCGTTGCCATTGCCGAGCTGGCGGTAGAGTGTGACTGCCATATTGGCTGCAATAGGTAATACCGCGCGCAGGCAAATGATCGGAATTCGGTAGTCAGTTGGTAGTCACGTACTGTAAATAGCAGCAACTAAAAATCTGGCGGAGAGGGAGGGATTCGAACCCTCGATACAGGTGTTAGCCCGTATAACGGTTTAGCAAACCGCCGCCTTCAGCCACTCGGCCACCTCTCCGGCGGGCAGAAACACAGTTTATCACGTTCGGAATGGCTGCCGTGAGCGTAGCCGTCATCCGCTATTGCGAGGCTTCGGGCCGTTGCACGGCCGCCTCTCACCGTATAATCACGGGGCCGCACGCTGCCATATTGTTGGATTGAGCGAAGCCAAAGATGGGACATCCTCTTCTCGAACTCACAAACAAAACAGCCGTTGTGATCGGCGGCACCAGTGGTATTGGGTTAGAACTCTCGCGGGGTCTTGCACAGGCGGGAGCCAACGTGGTTCCTACCGGACGTCGGCCCGAACAGGTGCGGCTTGCGGCCTCTGCAATCGAAGGTCTGGGCCGCCGATCTCTTGCCGTGCCTTGCGACGTGACCGACAGCTCAACTATCGAGCACCTGCTGGCTGAGGTATGTGGCGTGTTCGGGAGCGTCGACATTCTGGTGAACTGCGCAGGCCGTACCAAACGGGCGCCCAGCATCGATTTTTCCGATGTCGATTGGGATGCAATTCTGGAAACGAACCTGAGCGGCACCTGGCGCGCATGCCGTGTATTCGGGCGACACATGATCGAGCGCCGCTACGGCCGCATCATCAACGTCGCTTCCCTCTCCTCGCTGGTAGGACTCTACGAAGTCGCGGCTTATTGCGCCAGCAAAGGAGCAGTTGCTTCTCTGACTAAAGCTCTTGCGGTCGAGTGGGCAAAATTCGGAATATGTGTGAACGCAGTGGCGCCTGGTGTATTCCGTACAGATTTGAATGCATCCTTATTAGATGGGACTGAACGAGGGCGAGAATTCCTGCTACGAACGCCGATGCAGAGATTTGGGCGGTTGGAGGAGTTGGCGGGAGCGACAGTATTTTTAGCGTCCGATGCCGCCAGCTTCGTAACCGGTCACCTACTCGCAGTCGATGGCGGCTTTCTAGCGAGCGGGGTCAACCAATAAATGATCTTGCGCGATCAGCTGTCCCGAATTGATTTCCTCGAACCCAGAACATACATGAAAACCGTCCTCCTTCTCTCATTCTGCGTTGGGTCTGTACTTCCCGCCGTCACAGCCGACGCTCCGCCGGCGGAAGCGTTTCAGGTTCTTCCCTCCGTCACTGCCGCCGCGCCCATCGTTACGCCATACCTGAAATACCAGGTGGACATCGCGTGGCAGCAAGATGAGGCACGCCGCAAGGATTGGGAGAAGATAACAAACGAGGAGGACTTGCTACGCATGCAGGGCGAGATACGAGAGCACCTCCTCACCATGCTGGGTGGTCTGCCGAAAGAGAAAACTCCGCTGAATCCTCGGATCACAGGCAAGATTCAGATGGACGGCTTTCATATCGAGAAGCTCATTTTCGAAAGCCTGCCCGGGATCTATGTCACAGCCTTGGTGTACGCGCCAGACGACGGAATCAAGAAGCACCCTGGAATTCTCGTCCCAAGCGGTCACTCCACCAATGGAAAGAACCACTATCAGGCACTTTGCCAGAGGCTGGTGCAGCGTGGTTATGTCGTAATCTCGTGGGATCCCGTGGGGCAAGGAGAACGCAGCCAGTTCTGGGATGCGAAGAAGGCAAAGAGCCGATACAACTTGATCTGTGCCGAACATGCCGTGCTGGGCAATCTGGCGTATTTAGCGGGCACGAACCTTGCGCGTTGGGAGATTTGGGATGGTATACGCGCGGTCGACTACTTGCTGACCCGCGCGGATGTAGATGCAGATCGAATCAACATCACTGGGACGAGCGGTGGAGGGTTTCAAGTTGCACACATTGCCGCGCTCGATCCGCGAATCAAAGTTGCCGTTCCATCCTGCTACATCACAGCGCTGCCCATGCGCATGTACAACCGGATCTTCAAGGATCCGGACAGTGATCCTGAGCAGGATCTTTACGGCATGATTTCGAATCATGTAGACCATGCGGGCTTGCTCCTCATGATGTATCCGCGACCCGTGATGGTGGCAGCGGCTGTGCTTGATTTTTTTCCAATCGAAGGCACTCGCAGCACGGTGCGTGAACTGACCAAAATCTACGGCCGGTTTCAGCACGCCGATCGCATCGCCATGGTGGAGGGATATCACGATCATCAATTCTCGGCCGAGAACCAGCAAGCGGCGATGGATTTCCTCGATCACTTCAATGGACTCCCACGCCGAAGTAGCTTGGCGCCCGTCAAGGAACTTGATGACAAGACAGTCCAGTGCACTCGCACCGGTCAAGTCATGCTCGACAACGCCAACGCGCGCTCGGTGATGGACGACATACGCGATTATTATTTGGAGCACAAAAGCGAGCCTGCGAAAGGCCTAAAGGAGCTCTATTATTCGGCTTCTCGTCCGCGAATCGAAACCTGGCCGGTCGCGGAATTCCAAGGAGAGATTCCCCCGTGGGAAGGAATCCGGTGGGAAGCTCGCGGGAGTTCACAGTTCGAGGGAGTGACCATCGATAAGTACTTGCTGCATCACAGCAGGTATCTGAGCATGCCCCTCTTGTATATCCACAAGGAAGCTGTGGGGCGACGTCCGGTGCTGATCTGGGAAACAGAGAACGGGAAGGCCACTGCTCAAGACTGGGCGACCTTGTCGAAGTATGTCGACGACGGCTATGACATCGTCTCGTTCGACGCACGTGGCCTTGGGGAAACCCGAATGCCATACAAAGCAATGTCGCCGGATGATGCCGCGCTGGTGAAGTCGGATTTCGATGCGGCATATGTGAACCCGCTGTCCAGTGTGATGGCGGATTACGTTTACAACTCATTGCTGATCGGCAGGCCCTACTTGTTTCAGATGTTCGAGGACGTGGAGATTGTGACTCGCTTCGCAAATTTGAAGCTCAGGGGCCAGCAAGCGGATCTGGCGATTAGCGGAACAGGAAGCGCATACACGCTTGCTACGACTGCTTCCGAGGTTCTGCCGAACCTGCGACTTGTGTCCAGACCCGACGCTCAACGTATCCGCTGGTCTGATCTTGTGCAGCAAAAAACTGAGTTATGGCCGATCGAATACCTGATTCCCGGCGGAGCCTACTTGCAGTAGTGCAGTCTCCGGGCGAGCCGGCGAGACATCACGGCCTGGGCACGACGGGCAAGATCAACACTGAAGAGCGCTCCGCATCATGAAAAACTGTGTTCGTGGCTTTTGTCGAGGTTCTCGCTAAAGCGCTATCTTCCCCGGTATTCGCGTTGCGATCGAAACGAGGAAAGTTGCTACTGCTGATCTCCAGGCGGATACGGTGTCCTTTGCGAAAAACATTGCTGGTGGCCCAGACGTCGACCATGAATTTATAGGTCTGCCCGGGATTCATTAACACCGGGTGCACTTGAGAATCGCGATAGCGGGCGCGAACAATCCCTTCCGTCAAGTTTTGCGCGAACCCATCTGGCCACACGTCGACCAGCTTAGCCGTGAAATCGGTATCCACTGCCGACGAACTAGCGAACAGTTCGAGGCGGACAGGTCCGGTGACCTCGAGATCCTCGTTCAGCACGGGTGTCGAGTAAGCCAGAACATCGGCACGCCCTTCTACCGGCCGCTGATCGCGGGGCCCCGGCTTGAGATGCTGCGCGTCACAACACAGCGGTCCACCCACGGTGGGCGCGGGATTGGCAGGATCGTAAGCATACTGGTCGGGCGATTCCGAACGTGGAGCAGCGGTGGAAAGGGCGCCATCTCCGGTTGCGGAGTTGGCCTTACCCCCTGAATGCAGGAAGTACTTTGTCTCCCGTGCTCGCGGCAGAGGCCAGTCGTCTTCTTCGCGCCACTGGTTTGCACCCATTACAAAAATGCGTACCGGCTTGGCGCTGGCGAAGTCATTGGTAGCATTCTTGAGCAGGTAGTCGTACCAATTCAACGTCGCATCGTCCTCCTCGAATTCAGCGGCCGGGCCAAAATCAACGTCTCCTATTTTGCGGCCCGAGCCAGCGTGTCCTCCAATCATCACCAGCAGCCGTTGCCCGCGCCGCGCGGCTTCGTTTCCACCATGAACTTTAATGCCTACATAGTTGCGAAGAGATCCTCCGAGGAAGATGTCGTACCACGCGGCAATGGTGAAGATCGGCACGTTTATCTTTGGGTAGTTTTCCTCAATCGACCAGCGCTTCCAATACTCGTCATAATCGGGATGAGCGAGCCAGTCGAGAAAGTAGGGCGCCAGCGAGCGAGTTAAATCCGTCCCGGAAGCGGCGCTGGGCAGTTCAAAGACTGGATACGCGGTCAGAGGGAGCTTCCAAATCCCATTCAACGCGTTCGTGTTCTTTTCGACTGTACGATTGAATGTGTCCTGCGCCAGGCCCGAAGTCCACGACTCGTTAAACCACTGTTCGAAGGCGCCTCCCTGGTAGGTCCACCCATCATGGTAATTGCTGGCGGTAACGACCGGACAAATTCCCGCAAGATGCGGCGGCTGGGCGATAGCCGTTAGCATCTGAGTTGCACCGACATAGGAGCCGCCAAACATGCCCACTTTGCCATTGGAGTAAGGCAGAGTCGCCGCCCATTCCACTGTGTCGTACCCGTCATTGGATTCGTTCTTGAATGGGTACCAATCCCCATCGGATGTATATCGCCCGCGGACGTCTTGCACGACAACAACGTAGCCGCGAGACGCGCCTTTGACAGCAAAATCCCGCGAGCCCTGCTTGTCGTAAGGCGTGCGCTCCAGAAGCACGGGGAACTTCCCGTCCGCCGTGGGCCGATAAATGTCCGCGCGAAGAATGGTGCCGTCCCGCATCTTCGCTTCAACACCGTTCTTGATCGCAACGGGATAGGATTCCGCTGCCTGAACGGAGTGCGCCGCAAACATCATCCCCGAAAGCATCAGGATCAAAACACGCTGAGAGAGAAGACGCATAGGTTGAGCCTCCAAACGGACAATAAATGATTAGCGTGTACAAGAATCGATACGAGTGCCGCCCGCATCGGGAGGTGATGTCACATGCACCCCTTGCGCAATCACTTTTCTACGTTGACCAGCTTGATCAAACCAAATTTTTCGGGCACGTGAAAGGTTTTGCTCATCGGAGCTTGCCACGTGATCTGGTGTGGATGTTCTGGTGGGCCCTGACTTCGGAAAAGGTTTATGCGCATCGTAGTTCCGGCTGCAGGCGGACGCGGATCGATGGCGGAGAACGGAATGCGCATTGCGGCATACCAAATATGTTTGCCCTCATCGACCTTTGCAAGCGCTTGGAAGCCAGAATTCCACTTCCAGCCGTCTTCATGATGTGGATTATGCAGGTTGATGTCTAAGTCAACCCACTCGCCTTGGGGGGACACTTCGAACTCTTTGTAACGCTGAATATCGGCGAAGTCAGAGCCGATGAACACTTCTGCTACATCCCAATTCCACAGCTCATTGGTTTCCTGGCGAGTATCTGGGTTGGGCTTCAGGTGGAGTTGTTCATAGGGGCAGATGAACAGAAAATAAAGATTGCTTTTGGTCCAGCGCGTGCGGACTTCGGTTTGATAGCCGGGTACAGGTTTTCCAAGGATATCTTTGTCCATGTGCACGGTTTCGGAAGCGCGCCAAAAGGACGAATCTGGATCAAGTTCAAGCGTGACATCCTGCTTTGAGTACGTGCTGGCGATTACGCCTGGATCGGTGCCGAAGGCCGGCACAAATCCAAGCAGGACTATGGCTAAGACTCGAATGAACGTACTCATGTAATGCTCCCAAGAGAAAGTGCTGTCCTGATACGGCGCTATTGATCCAAGGGCGCTTAGTCTATCATCGTTCCTCAACTCTTCCTTGGCTTTGCTGCCTGTTGGCTTCTCTTTTGGTCGAGAACACAGTATAAGAAATATCGCCGCGAGCTATGACTGGGTAGCGCCTCGGATTGAATCCTGATCAGGAGAATAGCCTAAGTGATGATCAAGTGCTTTGACGATAAGAAAGAGATGGCGAGGGTTGCAGCCGACCAGGCCGCGTCTATTTTGCGCGACACGATTCAAAAGCAAGGAAAGGCGCGGCTGATTGCAGCGACTGGGGCTGCTCAATTTGAGTTCCTCGAAGCGCTTACGACACTTCCAGCAATCGACTGGAAACGGGTGGAGATGTTTCATCTGGACGAATACATTGGGCTACCCGAAACGCATCCTGCCAGTTTTTGCCGCTTTCTGAAAGAAAGACTTATTCAGAAAACCGGAATGGTTCATTACCACCTGCTCAATGGAGATGAAGATCCGGCCGAGGTGATCCGTCGCACCGGCGAAGCGCTGCAGTCTGAACCAATAGACGTGGCGTTCGTGGGCATTGGCGAGAACGGCCATCTCGCCTTCAATGACCCTCCTGCGGATTTCGAAACAGAGGAGCCTTACATTATTGTCACGCTGGATGAGCCTTGCCGACGTCAACAACTTGGAGAGGGGTGGTTCGACAGCCTGGCCGACGTGCCACGGCGCGCCATCTCGATGAGCGTGCGTCAGATCTTAAAGACGAAGCAGATCTTGTGCATTGTCCCGGATGCCCGCAAGGCAAACGCGGTGAAGGCGTGCTTCGATGGTGAGATCAGTCCACTCGCACCTGCTTCCATTCTGCGAACGCATCCGAACACAACGGTGTACCTTGATAAGAATTCGGCTGCACTGTTACCGCCCGCCACGCTGGCCTCAGCGTCTTGAATCGCCGCAGGCGCCCTTGGGCAGTCACACGCAATCGATCCCGCTGCTGACTGACATCGAAAAAAGCAATTTGACATCAGCACTGCAGGCCCTTATTCTGCGTCTCGAATGACTTCGTTGGCACATCGTCACCACCATCATCACCATACCGGTGACGTGTCAACGGAGGCCTTCTACTAAGAAAACAGCACTCATCCAAAAGGCCCGCTGACACGGCAAAGTCGGCGGGCTTTTTGTTTTTCCAAGTGAGGGGATCAATGCTTGATTTCGACAAAATGCAGGGACTAGTGCCCGCGGTTGTTGTTGATGACGAGACTGGCGAAGTGCTGATGCTCGGCTTCATGAATCGCGATGCGCTCATTAGAACCCAGCAAAGCGGCTATGTGACTTTCTACAGCCGCACTCGCCGTGAACTCTGGATGAAAGGGGAAAGCTCTGGCAACCGTCTGAAAGTCATGTCGCTCATGACCGACTGCGACCGCGACTCCGTGATTGCGCGTGTGCGAGTTCGAGGCCAGGGTGTTGTTTGTCATCTCGGAACGCGTTCTTGCTTCACGCAGCCGATTCCGTTAAACGACGGGCCTGTTCCAGCTACGAGTGAGCAGCCATGAAGATCCAAGTGGGAATTCCCAAGGGCAGCTTGCAAGAAGCTACCATCCAGCTCTTCGCGCGCGCGGGTTTGAATGTATATACGAATGGCCGCTCGTATTTCGCTTCCAGCAACGATCCGGAGATCGATTGCATGCTGATTCGAGCGCAGGAAATGGCCCGATACGTGGAGCATGGCGCAATTGATGTTGGTATTACCGGGCTCGACTGGGTCCTGGAAAACGGGTTGCAAGTCGCGACCGTTGCGAATCTTTTCTACAACAAGCAAAGCCGCGGTCGCGGAGTGCGCTGGGTTCTTGCCGTGCCTGAAGATTCATCCTATTGCAACGCAGAAGACCTGACCGGACGCATCATTGCCACGGAACTTGTAAACGTCACGCGAGATTACTTCTCCCGTAAGGGCGTGCCGGTGCAGGTGGAGTTTTCCTGGGGGGCTACCGAAGTGAAGCCGCCAATGCTCGC